>Ga0193717_1000959_pt1 | contig 18163 bp, 13 predicted proteins | sample U2c2metaG_FD_145900 | JGI IMG/M metagenome (GOLD analysis project Ga0193717, IMG submission 145900) | Soil microbial communities from a riparian zone of the East river system, Colorado, United States - U2c2 | ecosystem: Environmental > Terrestrial > Soil > Riparian zone | place: USA: East River... | reverse complement strand
CGGCCGCGAGGTACCGACGCAGGGCTACGGCCTCGGCCTCAGCATCGTGTCGGCGATCGTGCGGCTGCACGGATTTCGTCTCAAGATCGACGACAACGAGACGGGTGGGGCGCGGGTCAGCGTGCAGTGCTGGGTCGAGGCGATGTAGCCGACACCGGAATCGAGGAATCAGACTACTCGCGAGCAAGACGCGTCAGCTTGCACCCTGGCAATCCGGGCAATTCGAGACATCCCGTCACACGCCTCATCCGAGCCGGGCAGCGCTGCAGACGCCGCATCATTTCCCGCACGCACGTACCCGCAAGCTGCCGAATCCTTATGAAGTTTTCTTCATTCGGCCGCCCTTGGCTTGCCCCGGCCCGGGACATACCTTGGTGCGTTGCACCAGTCGTTACCCGGATTCGCGCATGAATGGGATTGTCCGCATCGCGTTGCAGCGCCCGTACACCTTTGTGGTGCTGGCGCTGCTGATTCTCATCATCGGTCCGCTCGCGGCGCTGCGCACGCCGACGGACATTTTTCCGGACATCCGCATCCCGGTCGTCGCCGCCGCGTGGCAGTACACCGGCCTGCCGCCTGATCAGATGGCCGGGCGCATCACCACGCTATACGAGCGCATACTGACGACCACGGTCAACGACATCGAGCACATCGAAGCGAACTCGTACGCGGGCTTCGGTATCGTCAAGATCTTCTTCCAGCCCGGCGTCAACGTGGCCACCGCGAATGCGCAGGTGACCGCGGTCTCGCAAACGGTGTTGAAGCAGATGCCGGCGGGTACGACGCCGCCGCTGATCCTCAATTACAACGCATCGACGGTGCCGATCCTGCAGCTGGCGCTGTCGGGCAACGGCCTCTCCGAGCAGAACCTCGCCGACCTCGGCCTCAATACGATCCGCACGCGCCTGGTCACCGTGGCCGGCGCCGCTATTCCGTATCCGTTCGGCGGCAAGTCGCGGCAGGTGCAGATCGATCTCGATTCGGCGGCGCTGCAGGCGCGCGGACTCTCCGCGCAGGATGTCGCCAACGCGCTCGCCGCGCAGAACCTGATCACGCCGGTCGGTACGCAGAAGATCGGTGAATTCGAATATACGGTGCAGCTTAACAATGCGCCGTCGGTGATATCCGACCTCGGCGATCTGCCGATCAAGGTGGTCAACGGTGCGACGGTCTATGTGCGCGACGTCGCTCATGTGCGCGACGGCAGCGCGCCGCAGACGAATATCGTCCACGTCGACGGCGCGCGCTCGGTGCTGATGTCGGTGCTGAAAAACGGCGCGACCTCGACCCTCGACATCGTCGCCGGCATCAAGGCCAAGCTCGCCGAGATCAAGCCGTCGCTGCCGGACAATCTCACGGTTTCGCCGATCAACGACCAGTCGCTGTTCGTGCGCGCGGCGATCAAGGGCGTCGCCTTCGAGGGCGTCATCGCCGCGGCGCTGACCAGCATCATGATCCTGCTGTTCCTCGGCAGCTGGCGTTCCACGGTGATCATCGCCGTATCGATCCCGCTTTCCGTGCTGGGTGCGATCGCGCTGCTCGCCGCATTCGGCGAGACATTGAACATCATGACGCTCGGCGGCCTCGCGCTGGCGGTCGGCATCCTCGTCGACGACGCGACGGTGACTATCGAGAACATCAACTGGCATCTCGAGCAGGGCAAGCCGGTCGAGCGCTCGATCCTCGACGGCGCGGCGCAGATCGTGACGCCGGCGTTCGTATCGCTGCTGTGCATCTGCATCGTGTTCGTGCCGATGTTCTTCCTCGATGGCGTGGCGCGCTTCCTGTTCGTGCCGATGGCCGAGGCGGTCATGTTCGCGATGGTCTGCTCGTTCATCCTGTCGCGCACACTGGTGCCGACGATGGCGAACTACCTGCTGCATCCGCATACACACGATGAAGGCCCAAAGCCGCCGTCGCGCAATCCGCTGGTGCGTTTCCAGCGTGCGTTCGAGGCGCGCTTCTCACGTTTCCGCGATGGTTACCATGAGCTGCTCGGGCTTGCCGTCGCGCACCGGCGCGCGTTCGTGGCCGGCTTCATGGGCTTCGTGCTGCTGTCGTTCGCGCTGACGCCGTTCCTTGGCCGCAATTTCTTTCCGGCCGTCGACGGCGGCCAGATCCTGATGCACGTGCGCACGCAGATCGGCACGCGTGTCGAGGAAGCCGCCAACCAGTTCGCCGACGTGCAGAAAGCGGTGCGCGAAATCATTCCTTCCGACGAGATCGACGTGATCGTCGACAACATCGGCCTGTCGAGCAGCAGCATCAACCTGACCTACAACAACACCGGCGTGGTCGGCTCGCAGGACGGCGACATCCAGGTCGCGCTGAAGGAAGGGCACAAGCCGACCGCGGACTATGTGCGCCGGCTGCGCGAAGAGCTGCCGCGCCGGTTCCCGGGCGTGGTGTTCTCGTTTCCGCCGGCCGACATCGTCAGCCAGATCCTCAACTTCGGCTCGCCGGCACCGATCGACCTGCAGATCCGCGGCGCGAATCTCGATGCGAATTTCGACTATGCGAATGTCATCCTGCCGAAGATCCGCGCGATCCCCGGCGTGGCCGACGTGCGTATCCAGCAATCGCGCAACAGCCCGATCTTCAACGTCGACGTCGACCGCTCGCGCGCGCAAGACGTCGGCGTGACTACGCGCGACGTGACCAACAGCATGGTCGTCAACCTCGCCGGCTCGAGCCAGGTTGCGCCGACCTACTGGCTCAATCCGCAGAACGGCGTTTCCTATCCGATCGTGATGCAGGCCCCGCAGTACCGCCTCGATTCGCTGTCGGCACTGGCGAACATGCCGATCGGCAGCGCGGACGGCCGCTCGCAGCAGGTGCTCGGCGGCATCGCCGGCTTCACGCGCGACACCGGCAACGCGATCGTCAGCCAGTACGACATCCAGTCGATGGTGCAGATCAACGCGACGACGCAGGGCCGCGATCTCGGCGCCGTCGCCGCCGACATACACAAGGTTCTCGATGCGACGGCGAAGCAGGTTCCGCGCGGCAGCACCGTCGCGCTGCTCGGCCAGGTACGCACGATGCAGAGCGCGTTTTCGGGCCTGCTGTTCGGCCTGCTCGGCGCGATCGTGCTGATTTATCTCTTGATCGTCGTCAACTTCCAGTCGTGGGCCGATCCGTTCGTGATCATCACCGCGCTGCCGGCCGCGCTCGCCGGCATCATCTGGATGCTGTTCGCGACCTACACGCCGCTGTCGGTGCCGGCCCTGACCGGCGCGATCATGTGCATTGGGCGTGCCACCGCGAACAGCGTGCTGGTAATAAGCTTTGCGCGCGAGAAGCTCGATGAGCTCGGCGACGCGTCGGCAGCGGCGATCGAGGCGGGCTTCGTGCGCTTCCGTCCGGTGCTGATGACCGCGCTGGCCATGATCATCGGCATGACGCCGATGGCGCTCGGCCTCGGCGAAGGCGGCGAGCAGAACGCGCCGCTCGGACGCGCGGTCATCGGCGGCCTCGTCTTCGCGACCATCGCCACGCTCATTTTCGTCCCCGTCGTCTTCAGCATCGTGCATCGCAGGCATGGCGAGAAACACGCGCCAGGCCCCGCGGTCGGAGAACTCCATGTCGCCTGATACCGAACACTCGACTTTCTCGCGGCGCAATCTGCGCATCGCCGGCATCGTCTTCGTCGTCCTCGCGCTGGCCATCGTCGTCAACGGCCTGGTCACGCGCGCGTCCGGCAATGCGCGACTGCGTGAATGGACCGATACGCAGGCGGTGCCCACCGTTGCCGTCATCGCGCCGGCCTCGCAGGGCGACGCGGGCACGCTCGATCTGCCCGGACGCCTGGAAGCCTATTCGCGCGCGCCGTTGTATGCGCGCGTCAGCGGCTACCTGAAGAGCTGGAAAGCCGACATCGGCACGCCGGTCAAGGGCGGCCAGCTGTTGGCCGAGATCGAGGCGCCGGATCTCGATCAGCAGCTCCTGCAGGCCAAGGCCGATCTCGCCACCGCGCAGGCAAACGCCGCGCTGGCCGGCACGACCGCGAAGCGCTGGCAGTCGATGCTGAACACCGATTCGGTGTCGAAACAGGAAGTCGACGAGAAGACCGGCGACTTCAGCGCCAAGCAGGCGATGGTCAAGGCCGCGCAGGCGAACGTCGATCGCATACAGGCGCTCGAGGGCTTCACGCGCATCGTCGCGCCGTTCGACGGCATCGTGACTGCGCGCAATACCGACGTCGGCGCGCTGATCAATGTCGGCGGCGCGGTCGGGCAGGAGCTGTTCGTCGTCTCGGATACGAAGAAGCTGCGCGTCTACGTCAGCGTTCCGCAGACCTACGTGCCGAGCGTTCCACCCGGCACCAAGGCATCGATCACGGTGCCCGAACATCCGGGCAAGAAATACGCGGCGACGGTCGAATCGTCGTCGCAGTCGGTCGCCGTGGGCTCCGGCAGCACCTTGATGCAGCTCGGCGTCGACAACACAAACGGCGAACTGCTGCCGGGCGGATTCGCCCAGGTGAGCCTGGACCTGCCGACCAACGCCAACGTGCTCAACGTGCCGGCCAGTGCGCTGCTGTTCGACGCGAGCGGACTGCGCGTGGCGACAGTAAGCCCGGACAACACGGTCGTGTTGAAGAAGGTGACGATCGCGCGCGACCTGGGCCAGGTCATCGAGATCGGCTCGGGCCTCGCCGCGAACGATCGCGTGATCGCGAGCCCGCCGGACGGCGTTGCCGACGGCGATGCCGTGCACATCGCGCAGCCGGCGGCGAAGAAGCAGGAAGTCGCGACAGCGAAGGCCGGCGGCAATGGCAAAGGTTGATGCCGCGCTCGCCGTAGTCGCTGCACTGTTTCTGGCGGGATGCTCGCTGGCGCCTCCGTTGAAGGTGCCGGACGTCCCCGTCGCGCAGAGCTACAAGGAAGAAGCACCGTGGACGCAGGCCAAGCCGGCCGACGCGCTGCCGCGCGACGCCTGGTGGTCGCTGTACGGCGATACCCAGCTCGACGATCTGCAGAAGAAGCTGGTCGCGAACAGTCCCGACCTCGCCGCGGCGCTGGCCCGCTATCAGCAGGCGCAGGCGGTCGCCGATCAGGCGCGGTCCGGCCTGTTTCCGACCTTGTTCGGTGCGCTCGATGCGAACCGCAACCGGCAGTCCGACAGGAAACCGCTGCGCGTGCTGGGCCCGATGTCGCCGAACGAATACGGCTCGTACACGGTCGGCGCCGAGCTCGACTACGAGCTGGATCTGTGGGGCCGCATCCGCAACGAGGTCAGGTCCGGCGATGCCTCGGCGCAGGCCGCTGGAGCCGATCTCGAATCGGCGCGGCTGAGCCTGCAGGCGCAACTGGCGGACAGCTATATCGTGCTGCGCGGTCTCGATCGCCAAGTCACGCTGTTGAAGGACACCGTCGAGGCTGACAGGCGAGCGCTGGATCTCACCCAGGAACGGCGTTCCGGCGGCATCGCCTCCGGTCTCGACGTCGCACGCGCGCAGACGCAGGTCGACAGCGCGCGCGCGCTGGTCGAGCAGACGCTGGCCGCGCGTGCGTTGACCGAGCACGCCATCGCGGCGCTGATCGGCGAATCCGCCTCGTCGTTTGCGATCGAGCCGCGGCTCGCCGACATCACGCTGGCGCAGGTTCCGCCGGGCATGCCCTCGACGCTGCTGCAACGCAGGCCCGACATCGCGGCAGCGCAAAGGCGCATCGAAGCCGCCAACGCGCAGATCGGCGTCGCGCGCGCGGCGTTCTTCCCGTCGATCACGCTGAACGCGTCGGCGGGCTTTCAAAGCAGCGAAGCCGGCAACTGGATCAAGGCGCCGAACTCGTACTGGTCGATAGGCCCGTCGTTGCTGATGACCTTGTTCGACGCCGGCAAGCGCAAGGCCGAGGTCGCGCAGGCACAGGCTGCACTCGACGAGGCCGGCGCGACATACCGGGGCATCGTGCTCGCCGCGTTCCAACAGGTCGAGGACAACCTGGCCTTGCTCAATCACTACCGGTCGGCCGCCGACGCCGACAAATCGGCCGTCGAAGCGGCGCAACGCTCGCTCGATTTCTCGCTGAGCCGTTATCGCGAAGGCGCGGTGAACTACCTCGAGGTCGTCACCTCACAGACGACCATGCTGCAGATCCAGCTCGAAGCGCTCGACCTCGACACGCGCCAGCTGCGCGCGAGCGTGCAACTGATCCGCGCGCTCGGAGGCGGGTGGACGGATGCCGATATGCCGGTCGCCGCGGCTTCCTCTGCCGGAATGAAAGCATCCGCCAGCGGCGGTTGACGCCGGCCGCCGGATCGCGTTCCCGGCGCACGCGCTTGCAAGTCGGCCCATCGAGCGCACAATCGTTGCCCGCCGTGTGCATCCGGAGATGCGCCTGTGCTACGCGAACGATGGGTGCGGCTCGAGCGACTCTTCGCCGAAGCGCTGGTGCTGCCGGAAGCGGCGCGTGTTGCGTTCCTGGAGCGCAATTGCAGTGACGACGCCGGCCTGCGCAGCGAGATCGAAGAATTGCTGCGCTCGCACGATGCGCCGGGCGTGCTGGATGGCGCGCCGCAACCGCCGGAACCCGTAGCTCTCCAGCCCTCGCTGCCAGCGGGTACGTGCCTGGGGCCGTGGCGCATCCACGAGTTGATCGGCCGCGGCGGCATGGGCGAGGTGTATGCGGCGACGCGGGCCGACGGCGCATTCGAGCAGCGCGTGGCGCTCAAGCTGCTGCGTTACGAGGCCGTCGGCGAAATGGGCCGCTTTCATGCCGAGCGCCGGATCCTGGCCCGGCTGGAGCATCCGGGAATCGCGCGGCTCCTCGATGGCGGCATGGCGCCGGACGGCCGTCCTTATACCGTAATGGAGTACGTCGAAGGACGGTCGCTGACCGACTATTGCAGCGGGCGACACGCGCCGTTGCGCGAACGCTTGGCGCTGTTCGCACAGGTCTGCGACGCGATCACGTTCGCACACCGCAACCTGGTCATCCATCGCGATCTGAAGCCTGCCAACATCCTGGTCGATGCCGAAGGCAAGGTGAAACTGCTGGATTTCGGCATCGCCAAGCTGCTCGATGTTGCCGCATCACTGCGCGAAGCCGACGCGACGATCGCGCCGTTCACTCCCGACTATGCCGCGCCGGAGCAGCTCAGCGGTCAGCCAGTGACCACGGCGACCGATATCTACGCGCTGGGCGTGCTGCTGTTCGAATTGCTCACCGGCGAACGCCCGCTGCGCATGCGCGGCCTGCCGTCGAGCCATGCGCTGAAACTGCTGCTGGAACGCAATGCACCGCTGTCGAGCCGCGTCGCGCAAGCGCGCGCCGATGCGCCGGTGCCGGCGCGGCTGCTGATCGGCGATCTGGATGCGATCGTGTCGAAGTGCCTGCGCAAGGAAGCGGCGCATCGATATGAGACGGTCAACGCCCTGAAGCGCGATATCGAGAGTCACTTGCGCAACGAGCCGGTGCTCGCGCGCGAGGGCGCGCGACTGTACGTGTTCTCGCGGTTGCTGCGCCGCTACCGATGGGCGGTGGCCGGCGCGTGCATGCTGATCCTGACCCTCGCCGTCGGACTTGCCGGCACTGCCTGGCAGGCGCGCCGCGCCGAACGCGAAGCCGCTCGCGCGACTGCGACCAAGGACTTTCTGCTCAGCGTCTTCCGCGCCAACGACCCGCGCATCGCCTCGGACAAGCCGCGCGGCGAGATCACGGCCAAGGAACTGCTCGACATCGGCTCCGCCAGGATCGAGAAGGAATTTACCGGGCAACCGGAATTGCAGATCGAGCTGCTCGGGCTCACCGCGGCGATCTACGGCGATTTATCCGACGAGGAACACTATGCGATCGTGCAGAAGCGGCGGATGGAGCTGGCGCGGGCGCACTACGGGTCCACGCATCCGATCGTGATCGAGGGCCTCGTCAGCGAGGCCGACGCAGCATGCGTTCGACAGAATTACGCCCAAGCCAACCGGTTGCTGGACGAAATCGACGGCTTGCTGCAGAGCTCGGGCCAAGACCGAAGCCTGCTGCGCGCCGACTGGTGGCGAACGAAGGCTCGGGCGCTGGGCGCAGTCGCCAATGGCCAAGCCGAACGTGGCTACGCGCTGGACCAGGCGCTTGCCATATACGCAAAACTGGCGCCACGCAGCAATGAGTATGCGGGAGCGTTGAACATGGCCTCGAGGGACCGCAGCGAGCGCGGAGAGGATGTGCAAGCCATGCGGCTTATGCAACAGGCATTGGCGGTAGCAGAGGCTGCGCCAGACCGGAACGATGCGCTCATTGCGAACTTCCTGAACAACCTCGCGCGCAAGCAAGAGCGTCTTGGCGAGTTCGTCGCTGCGGAAAGCACGTACGAGCGTGCCGCAGAGCAGGCGCGCAAGTCCTTTGGCGTCAGTCATTCGACCTACTGGTCAACTCGCGCTTCTCACGCACGCATGCTGCACCTTCGTGGCCAACGCGAACGCGCGAACATGCTGTTCGCGCAGACGCTGGCGACAGTCGCGCGAGACTGGAAGACCAACACGAGCGACACGTGGGTACGCGAGACGTACGCCGAATGCCTTACCGCCGAAGGCCGGGCGGGCGACGCCATTCCACTGCTCGAAGCTGCGTACCAGATATCCCTGCAACGTCCCCAGTACGAGTACGACGTGCGCGAGGTACGCCGCAAGCTCGGCGACGCCTACGACCGCGCCGGCCGCACCGCCGAGGCGCGCGCGCTGCTGGAAGCCTCGCGTGAGGAGTATCTGGCCAAGGAGGTGGCCGATTCCCAGTGGACGCTACGCATCCGCGAACGCTGGGGGCGTTTCCTGCTCGACCATTCGCAGCCGGGCGACGCCGACTTTGCCGTCGCCGAGTCCGAATTCCGCACGGTCCTGGAAAAAGCAGCCGATCGGCCTTTGCTGGAACCCGCATTGGCCCATGCAGGGTTCGCGCGCATCGCGGCGGCGCGGGGCGAAACGGCGGACGCTCTCGAACAAAGCCGCAAGGCACTCGCCGCAATGGAGCGCGTGCAGGGTCTCTATGATCTGCGCGTGCAACCCCGGCTCTGGCTGGTGCACAGCGCCGTGCTGCTGAAGAGCGGCGATACGGCCGGCGCCCGCGAATGGGCCGAGAAGGCACTGGAAGCGAGCCGGCGCTACGACGACCTGTCCAGCCCGGCCATCGCCGAAGCCGAAGCCGCGGTCCACATCGCCACTGCCGCCTCAGATCAAAAGCGGGTGTCCGCGAGCAACTAGCAGCAGCTCCTTGTCAGACCGCGCCGGCAAGCTCGCGATGAAGCCAGGCGCGCGCCAGGGTCCAGTCACGACGCACGGTGCGCTCGGAAATGCTCAGCGCGAGGGCGGTCTCGGCGTCGTCGTAGCCGGCGAAATAACGACATTCGACCACCTGCGCCAGGCGTGACGAATCGCGTGCGAGGCGTCCCAGCGCTTCGTTCAGCGCGAGCAGCGTCGCGTCGTCCTCGATCGGCACTTCAAGCGCATCGCTGATCGGCAGCGGAATCACGCCATCACCGCGCTTGCCGGCCAGCCTCGCCACGGCGTGATTGACCAGCGCATGGCGCATCGCCAGCGCCGCGGCGCGCAGGAAGTGCACATCGGTGTTCCAGCCCCGGGTCCCGCGCAGCTTGAGGTAAGCCTCGTTGACCAGGGCGGTGGTCTGCAACGTCGCGCCGGCGCCGACGCGGCTGCGTTCCCGATGGGCCAGCCGCTTGAGGTCGTCGTAGAACAGCGGCAGCAGCTGGTCGGCAAGCGCGCGCACCTCAGGCGGCAGCGCCTCGTCCAGAGGCGCAGCGGGGTCGACCTGCTCCGGGCCAGTCTCGCTCATGGTCGGATCATACCGATCATGCGATTTGCCGTGGCCGTTGCCGGCGCCGTTTCCTGTTACTCCCAATGAGATCCGCAATGCGCGGTGCTCGGGTGAGGGCAACCATGAATCGATCATGCAGACGGCTGCGGTTTTTTGCGCTCACGGTATTCGGCGTCTTCGCCGCTCATGCCGGCGCGCAATCCGGCGGCGGCCCGTATCGCCTGGAGTCCAGCGTGATTGCGGCTGGCGGCGGCCCCTTGAGCGGCGACGCGTTCCTGTTGCGCGGCACGTTCGGCCAAAGCGCGACCGCAACCTTGTCCGCATCGAGCTACCGGTTTTACGCAGGGTTCTGGGCAGCTGCCGCGGCTAGCGCGCCCACCGATCTGATTTTCGCCAACGGCTTCGATCCTTGAGGGGATGGTCATGCGTAGTGCTTACCTGCTTGCTGCATCGTTGTTGTTCGCGAACGCCGCGCTGGCCGATCCGGTCGGTTCGGGGTTCACCTATCAGGGGCAGTTGACGGACGCGGGAGCGCCGGCCGACGACGCCTACGATTTCCAGTTCGCGCTGTTCACCAGCGCCAGCGGCGGCAGCGCGGTCGATACGGTCAGCGTCGATGATCTTGCCGTCAGCGGCGGCTTGATCAATGCGTCGCTGGATTTCACCGATGCCGCGTACGACGGACAGGCGCTTTGGGTCGAAGTGCGCGTGCGACCGGGCGCCTCGGGCGACAGCTACACGATGCTGACGCCGCGTCAGCCGCTGGCCGCCACGCCGTATGCGATGTACGCGCTAAGCGGCAATCCGGGACCCCAAGGTCCGACCGGACCGCAAGGCCCGGTCGGTCCCGGCGGCCCGCCCGGACCGCAAGGTCCGGCGGGTGCCGACGGTGCACAAGGCCCGCCGGGTTTTGTCACGTTGCCTTACGCGGGAACCAACGCGTCCATGGTTTCCATGAAGGTCACCAACACGGCCACCGGCATCGCGCTGTACGGTTTGGCCGCCGCAGCCGGCACCGGGGTCGAGGGCTATGCCGGCGCCGGCGGCACCGGATTGTATGGCGGGTCGGACGGAAGCAGCGACTCCATCGGCGTGTGGGGCGTGAGCGATATCGGCGTTGGTGTGAAAGGCGAGAGCGACAGCGGTATTGCAGGAGTGTTCGGCACCACCAGCAGCGCGACCGGAAGCGGCGTCCAGGGGAATGCGTTCGGCGTCAATGCGGCCGGGGTTCTGGGCGTCAATTCCTCGGGAGTCGGCGTCCATGGTCAGAGCACCGGCAGCCCCGGTGTAATCGGCGAGAGCGTCGCCAGCCGTGGTGTGTTCGGCTACAGCGCCAACGGTGTTGCAGGGGTGTACGGGACGTCCGTAACCAGTAGCGGCGTCATCGGCGAATCCACGAGCGGAGTGGGTGTCGCCGGCCGATCCATTACCACCGCCAATACCGGCGCCGGCGTGTACGGCACCGGTTACGAAGGCGTCGAGGGCCGCACCAACGGCACCGCGGTTTCGCAGGGAGTGCGCGGCGAGAATGCCGGCAGCAACACCGTCGGCTACGCCGGATATTTCAATGGCCGCGTGGCGATCTTCGGCAACCTGGACGTGATCGGCACGCTGGCCAAGAGCGCCGGCTCGTTCAAGATCGATCACCCGCTGGATCCGGCGAACAAGTATCTGCTGCACTCGTTCGTCGAATCGCCGGACATGAAGAACGTCTACGATGGCATCGCGACGCTCGACGGCGCCGGCGAGTCGACCGTGATTCTTCCCGACTGGTTCGAGGCGCTCAACGGCAGCATCGAACAGGACAGCTTCCGTTATCAACTGACCTGCATCGGCGGCCACGCGCCGGTGTATATCGCCGACGAGATAAACGACAACCGCTTCCGCATCGCCGGCGGCGTGCCCGGCCAGCGCGTGTCGTGGCAGGTGACCGGCATTCGCCACGATGCGTATGCGCAGAAGCACCGCATCCCGGTCGAGCAGAACAAGCCGCCGCAGGAGCAGGGCAAGTACCTCAATCCCGAGGCGCATGGATTTGCGCCGAGTCTGGGCATGTTGCTGCCGGCAGTAGCGGACGTGCCGACTGCTGGTGCGCCGGGTCGGTAAGGGCGCCGATCTCCGAGCGGACAGTTCCACGATCTTCTTGCGCGCGCGAGCGACTTCTTTCGCACCCATGTCGTTTGGCTGCCGCGTTTCACGTTCTAGTGACTGACCATCAAGGAAGTCCAATGACTTATGCGCTTCTCCGCAAACCCATCCGCCGCACGTCGCTCGCGGCGTGTATGGCGCTCGCGCTGGCCCTGGGTGAGGGCGTTGCCTGGGGTGGCACCGTGGACGGCATCGCTGCCGCACGACATGGCTTCGGCGGCGGTAGTCGGCATACCGCGACCGCGGCACAAGCCGCCTTCGAGGCGAGATGGGCGCAATCGTCGGCTGCGTTGCCTGCTGCCGCGCCACGCCCGGAGGTACCCATACTCCCGGTCACCAACTGCGAGGACGACGGCAGGGCCGGCTCGTTGCGCAGCGTGGTTGCGAGCGCCCTCAGCGGCGAAATCGTCGATCTCAGGGCGCTGACCTGCAGCACGATCTCGCTCGCCAACGGTGCGATAGGGATACCGATCGAGTCGCTGCAGATCGTCGGTCCGGGCAGCGCATTGCTCGCGCTGGATGCGAACCAAAGCTACAAGCGCATTTTCCAGCACAGCGGTCATGGCACTTTGACGGTATCCGGCCTGCGCCTCACGCATGGTTGGACCGACGTCGGTTGGCCCGCTTACGGCGGCTGCATCTACTCGCAAGGCTCGGTCGACCTGACCGATGTCGCCGTCGTCGGTTGCAAGGCCGTCAGCGTCGCCGGCGTGGCCAAGGGCGGTGGCATCTGGACCGGCGGCAGCCTCACTCTGCATCGCAGCGTCGTCTCGGGAAATCAGGCAAACCCCGGCACGGATGCCTACGGCGGCGGAGCGTTTGCAGCAGGCGGGCTCTACCTCTACTCCAGCACGGTCAGCGACAACCATGCCTACGGCGGCGGCTTCGGCGGCGGTCTGTTCACGCTCGGCAACGTCAACATCGTCGCCTCGACGATTTCCAACAACCACGCGATGAACGTCGGCGGCGTATCGATTGCCGGCTACGCGGCGGGTGCCGTCATCGCCAACAGCACGGTGACCGGCAATCTGGCCTCGCAATTCATCGCGGGCGTCTACTCGAACTCGCCGCTGTACGTGTACAACAGCACGATAGCTTTCAATACCGCGGCGCAGACGAGCACTACGTACGTGACCGCCGGCGGTTTGCAGGTCTACGCGACCAGCGCGGATCTGCAGAGCTCGATCATCGCCAACAATACCGCGGGAGCGACCGCATTCGATGTCGGCATCAGCGGTGTGGGCAGTATCACCGGCGCGAACAACCTGATCCGCATCGCCAGCAATCTGATGCCCGCGGACACGATCATCGAGGACCCGCAATTGCTGCCGCTGCAGGACAACGGCGGCGAGACAGCGACGCTCGCGCTCGCCGCGACCAGTCCCGCCATCGATCACGGCAATATTGTCGGTGTGGACGATTACGACCAGCGTGGCCTCGGCTATGTCCGCGTGTTCGGCGCAGCAGCGGACATCGGGGCATTCGAGGTCCAGGACATCGAGGATGATCTGATCTTCCGCGACGGGTTCGATGGCGGCATGCAGTCGGCGCCAGAGCTTGAATAGTCGATACCAATAAAGGAAACGCAGCATGAGAATTTCGATTGCGGCCGTGCTGGCGGCTACGCTGATCGGCAGCTTGTCGCTGCCCGGATGCTCGCAAGACGATCCGGCTTCGGCTGGTGCCACGCCCGCGCAAGCCGCGGCAGAACAGGCGCCGGCTGCCGGCTCCGCGATGTCGACACCGACGAGGATGGCCGATGACCCGTGCGCTCTGATTACGGACGCCGAAGTACGCAGCGCGTTCGCGCAAGCCGCTTCGGGCAAGCGCGATCGCGCCCTGGACGACAACGGTATCCTGACCTGCGTGTGGGACACGCCCACCGACCGTTTCGTCGTGCAGATGTATTCGCTGTCATCTGGCTCCGCCGAAGACGAGCTGCGCGGCCGCATGTCGGGTTCCATCGATCCGATGATGTCGGGTGCGGCCGGACACGTTCGCTACGAGACGCTTGCCGGTGTCGGCGACGAGGCGATGCTGGTTGTGGAAAAAGCCGACCCGCAGCGCGGTATCCTCACCGATACGGCAATACTGGTCACCCGGCGCGGAGGACGGATTGCGCTGCTTTTTACCGGCTCTTCGCTGGCCGGCGGTGATCGCGCATCCGCGCTGAGGACACTCGAGACGCTGGGGCGCAGCGTGGCAAAGCGGCTCCAGCCGTAGTAACGTGGCGTCACGATTGCTGACATCCGAGGATTGAGCATGCGCAAGCAACGCAAGCTTGTTTCTGCAGCATGGGCCGCCGTCCGCAGGGCATTCCGCGCAGCCAGGGCGCGGATGCTGAAGGTCGGTTCCGTGATTGTCCCTGCGGCGATTTCCTGGACCGTCGCGGCAGCGACAATGCTCCTCGCACTGTGCGGTCCGCGAGCGGTCCGGTCCTGAGCCGCACGGCGGTTACGGATTCCGCTTGCGCGTGCCGATGATCGCTGCGCAGTCGCGGCGGTACTCGGCGATTGCGCAGGCCATGCTCTCGACGTGCCTGTCGAATGCGGCCAGGTCGCGCGTTCGTTCCGACGCGATGCGCGAGCCTTCGCTTGCCAACGCCGTTCCTATCCGCTGAATCCAGCGTGCGTAGAGGATCGGGAATGCCATCCCGTGAGAAGCGTCGCGGTCTGCCGCTCGGTCGGCTGTCACTGATTCTCCGCCATCTTCAGACATGGTTTTCTCCCGTCATCGTCCGCTTGATCGAGCATAATCAGTGGCGTCTCAAGGATGGAGACTGGCGGTGCATGCCGGACGCGTCGCGGAGCTGCGGCAGATGGCAGACTATGTGATCCGAAAACAGAGACACTCGCGAAAAATGTATTTCGTATTCCTGATGCCCGTGGCCTTGCGGCGGGCGAGGCAGCCCACGACCAGGGATGCCATTCGATGACGTCGCGCGCGGACGCTTTCGTATTCTTCGGCGCGACGGGCGATCTGGCGCGCAAGAAGATCTTTCCGGCCTTGCAGTCGATCATCCGCCACGATGGCCTGGATATGCCGATCATCGGCGTCGCGCGAACGGGCACGCGGGAGACATTGCTCGCGCATGCGCGCGAAAGCCTGGAGCGCACCGGCGGCGTGGATGAGGCGGCGTTTGCGACGCTGTCCGACAATCTGCGCTTCGTCGAGGGCGACTATACCGACGCGGCAACCTATGAGCGGCTGGGCCACGCATTGGGAACCGCTCAGCGCCCGCTGCACTATCTGGCGATTCCGCCGAGCATGTTCTCGACGGTGATCGAGGGCATGGCGCGCGTCGGCTGCACGCGGACCGCACGCGTCGTCGTCGAGAAGCCGTTCGGCCGCGATCTCGCCTCGGCCGAGGCGCTCAACCGCGTGCTGCATGAAGCCTTTCCGGAATCCGCGATCTTCCGCATCGACCATTATCTCGGCAAGGAAGCCGTGCAGAATCTCCTGTACTTCCGCTTTGCCAACACATTCCTCGAGCCGGTCTGGAATCGCCAGTACGTCGACAGCGTGCAGATCACGATGGCGGAGGATTTCGGTGTCGAAGGCCGCGGCGCTTTCTACGAGGACGTCGGTGCGATCCGCGACGTCGTGCAGAACCACCTGCTGCAGGTCACCGCGCTGCTGGCGATGGATGCGCCGGCTGGCCGCGACGCCGAATCGATGAGCGCGGAAAAGCTGCGCCTGTTTCGCGCCATGCGCCCGCTCGATCCGAACGACGTCGTGCGCGGCCAGTTCCGCGGCTATCGCGAGATCGCCGGCGTGAAAGCGGATTCCGATGTCGAGACGTTCGTCGCATTGAAACTGTATATCGACACCTGGCGCTGGGCCGGCGTGCCGTTCTACATCCGCGCCGGCAAGCGCCTGCCGATCACGACGACGGAAGTCGTGGTCGACCTCAAGAGCCCGCCGCTGGCGATCTTCGACGCGATCGAGCCGGCGCAGTCGAATTATTTCCGTTTTCGGCTGAGCCCCGAGGAAATCATCGCCACCGGTGCGCGTATCAAGACGCCCGGCGATGCGATGCGCGGTTCGAACGTGGAACTGGTTGCCAGGCACACGCCGTCGCGCGAGAAGTCGCCGTACGAGCGGCTGCTTGGCGATGCGATCCGCGGCGATGCTTCGCTGTTCACGCGTGACGAAAGCGTCGAGGCGGCGTGGCGCGTCGTTGCGCCGGTGCTCGATGGCGCGGCCAATGTGGTCCCGGCGGCACTCTATGAGCCTGGAACGTGGGGACCGGCGGATGCGTCGCGCATCATCGTCGACGGCGAAGGCTGGCACGATCCGAAGCCGGAAGAGTCGAGTCCATGCTGAATCGGGTCTCCGTCTTCTTCGTGCGTGATCTCGCATGAGCACGCGGATCAGTCCGCTGGCGGGCAAAGCGCCACCGGCCGCGGACCTCGTCGATCTGTCCGCGCTGCTGGCGGCCTACGCCGATCTGCGGCCGGATCCTTCCGTGCCGGCACAACGTGTCGCGTTCGGCACATCCGGCCATCGCGGCTCGTCGTTCGCGCGCAGTTTCAACGAATGGCACGTGCTGGCGATCAGTCAGGCGATCTGCGAATACCGCAGCGGCAAGGGTATCGACGGTCCGCTGTTCATCGGCATCGACACGCATGCGCTCTCTCAGCCCGCGTTCGACAGCGCGCTGGAAGTGCTCGCCGCAAACGGTGTCGAAACCATGATCGCCGCTGGCGGTGAGTTCACGCCGACGCCGGCGGTGTCGCATGCGATCCTGGTGCACAACCGCGGCCGCGCGTCCGGTCTCGCCGATGGCATCGTGGTGACGCCATCGCACAATCCGCCCGAAGACGGCGGCTTCAAGTACAACCCGCCCAATGGCGGACCGGCCGACACCGACATCACCGGCTGGATCCAGAATCGCGCCAACGCGCTGCTCGAAGCGGGCCTGAAGGATGTGCGGCGCATGCCGCTCGCGCAGGCGCGCCGCGCCGGAACCACGCACGAACACGATTATCTCGGCACCTACGTCGGCGATCTCGGCAACCTGATCGACTTCGACGCGATCCGCTCCGCCGGCGTGCGCATCGGCGTCGATCCGCTCGGCGGAGCCGGTGTGCATTACTGGGCACGCATCGCGGAACTCTACGGGATCGATCTCACGGTGGTCAGCGAGGACGTCGACCCGACCTTCCGTTTCATGAGCGTCGACTGGGACGGAAGGATCCGCATGGATCCTTCGTCGTCTTACGCGATGCAACGGCTGATCGGTCTCAGGAATCGTTTCGACATCGCGGTCGCCTGCGACACCGATCACGACCGCCACGGCATCGTGACACCAAGCGTCGGCCTGATGCCGGCGAATCACTATCTCGCGGTCATGATCGATTATCTGTTCCGGCATCGAGCGCAATGGAGCGCGCAGGCTGCCGTCGGCAAGACCGTCGTCAGCAGTGCGATGATCGATCGCGTGACGCAGCGCCTCGGCCGCCGGCTGTACGAAGTTCCGGTTGGTTTCAAATGGTTCGTCGACGGTCTGTTCGAGGGCTCGCTCGGTTTCGGCGGCGAGGAGAGTGCGGGCGCGTCGTTCCTGCGTCGCGATGGCGGCGTATGGACGACCGACAAGGACGGCATCGGTCCGGCGCTGCTGTCGGCCGAAATCACTGCACGCTGCGGGCGCGATCCGGGTCGGCTGCATCAGGAGCTCGCGAGCGAGCTTGGCGAATCCTCAGCTGATCGCGTCGATGCGCCGGCGAGTGCTGCGCAGCGCAGGAAGCTCGGCAAGCTCTCGGCGAGCGACTTGAAGATAGCCACGCTGGGCGGCGAAAAGGTCGAACAGATCCTGGACCGCGCGCCCGGCAACGGCGCGCCGATCGGCGGCGTCAAAGTCATCTCCGCGGATGGATGGTTTGCGGCGCGGCCGTCGGGCACCGAGGATATCTACAAGATCTATGCGGAGAGTTTTCGCGGTGGGGATCAGCTGCGCAGGATTCTCGCGGAGGCGCAGGGCATCGTCGATCGCACGATTGCGGATTGATTATCTCGTCGTCCTCGGCTTCGTCATCCCGGCGAATGCCGGGACCCAGTGCCTTTGCTTTGGTTTTGCTTTTTGGGGTGCTCCACGAAAACCGCCTCACGTCCCTGTGTTTTTTCGCTCGCCATCCATGGCGAGCGAGTCACTTTCTCTTGCTTGCCCAAGAGAAAGTAACCAAAGAGAAGGGCACCCCCGCGGGCGCGGTCGGCCGGTGAAGCCGGCCGACTGCGCGAGGACGCTGCGG
>Ga0193717_1000958_pt1 | contig 18188 bp, 15 predicted proteins | sample U2c2metaG_FD_145900 | JGI IMG/M metagenome (GOLD analysis project Ga0193717, IMG submission 145900) | Soil microbial communities from a riparian zone of the East river system, Colorado, United States - U2c2 | ecosystem: Environmental > Terrestrial > Soil > Riparian zone | place: USA: East River... | reverse complement strand
GGCCTACTCGTCATCGTCTTCATCTCCTATCTGCAGACCATCGACGCCTATCCCCATGGGGGCGGAAGCTACACAGTCGCGTCTGAGAACCTCGGCGCGAGCGCCGGGCTACTGGCCGCCGCTGCGTTGATGAAAGTTGAAAAGGTCTCGTCGCATCTTTATGTATTCCTTATGCCTAATTTCCGATAATGGATAGGAGGACGGGCGGGGATGCTCAAGACAATTAAGCCGGGTCGTGGGAGCCGCCTGTTTTTGATGCTCATGCGCAAGCGACCGGATCCATTTGAAGCACATCTTCCTATCAAAGAGAATCCGGTATGGCCTGCTCTCACTTCAATATTGCTGTTGCTGACGGCTACCATGATTGCAGTCGTGCTCTTCTTCTTTCTTAAAGGCGTCTTCTAACTTTGAAGAGGCGCTCGAACTTATTCCGCAAATTCAGCTGTGCCTTAGTCAAACTGAAAGCCCATAAGTTAAGGATTTGTAAGTGGTGACTTTAAAGAAAAAGCCTCTGATAATTGTCACCGGCTTTTTGTCGTTATGTGTCTACTAAATGCTTTATACCCGGTAAGGGGTCACGATATTAATGAACCGAATACACATAGACTCGATAGAAACCGCGTCACAAGGCTCCAGAGGAAAATGGATCTTTGTAGGCCTCGTTATCCTGAGTGCCGCTCTGATTCAGTCCGCAGACGCGCAATCACGCAATGTGGACGGTACTCTTTTGGTAGAGGCCCGAATAAACGGAACCCTCGCCGTCCTGCTAATCGATACAGGTGCAGAGCATTCTCTACTCGATCGGGGATTCGCACAGCGACTCGGTCTTCGCCCAGTTGGAGTCTCTAATATTCAGAGACTTGATTGGTCGGGTCAAACGGAGGTTGTGCTCATTACAGATCTCAACATTCAATCCGCTCACGCGAACAGTATAGAAATGATGACGGATGATTTGTCAGCAAGCTCGGACGCGCTGGGAGTAACTATCGATGGCGTCTTAGGAGATGACATTCTTCGCGATTTTGCCGCCACCCTCGACTATTCCGCAGGGTCTGTTACGTTCGGCCCAATATCCGCTATGCATCACGGTGTTCCCGTCAAACTATATAAGATTGGAAATCTATACTTGGTTCATTTGAGTTCTGATGGTGTATCACTTGCTTTTCTGCTTGATACTGGAACGAACTTCAGTGTTCTGTCGAGTAGCGGATGGTCAAAACTAAACCAAAGCAAAGAAGCGCTACTAACCATTGATGGTGTTCGTTCATCGGGAACGTCAGCAACATCTAAATTGGTGTGCATCCATCAAATGAGGATCGGATCTGCTTCCTATGAAAACCTCCCAATGAGATTAGTACCACCGACCTCGGCTGGGGTCCTAGCTAATCTCCAGGTTAACGGCTTGTTGGGTGGTGATTTCCTAAGGCGGTTTATCGTCTCACTTGATTTGGCAAATGAATTTCTGTATTTGAGTCCTGATCCTAACTACAAAGCGGATCAAGATCGTTTCTCTACAATCGGCATTCAGTTTGCGAAAGATCCTACCGGATTCTTTACTGTTATGGCGGTCTGGAGTCCGACTCCTGCGTCGGAGGCAAATTTCAAAGTTGGCGATCAAATTCTTTCTGTTAATGGATTAAGCACGATCGAAATGACTCAGGAAGATTTATCGCTTCAACTGCATGGAGAACCGGGTCGTGAGATTCGAGTCGATATCACCTCGCAGGGAAGCCGACGTACTGCTCACTTAAGAATAAAAAAACTTCTTTGCCAATGATGACGAAGGCTAGTGATAGACGAAATTCAGCATTCAAGCAATCATGCTATGTCTTTCCAGGTCTATCACTAGGAAATTGCTTGAACGGTAGAATTCTACAGTTCAAGAAGCTTTAGCTCGTCTGCTCGACGATATACCTCGTCTGCTCCACGATACACAATTCGTGACCTCAGACGTACTTCTCCGTTTGGTCACCACTTACAAATCCTTAACTTATTTCCTACAGATTTTTTACGCTGCGCTACGTATGCTTTGTCATGCCGTCCTACTGGCCGGCGATGAGGTCTCCATGACGGGTTCATCGTAAAACGGGCCGCCGGCAGGAGGGGTATGAAATTCAGCACCATATGCAGCTCGGCACAATCCGTGTGTCCGGGCTTTATTCGTGCGCGCGATCGATCTTAGTCCGAGGCGTCGTGTGCATCATCAGAGGGAGACCAAATGAACATAAAAATCTTCAATGTAGGGGCACGACTACTGGGAGCCACGTTGCTCACCGGAGCGTTGGTGAATCCTCAATTCCTTATGGCGCAGGCCATGCATGCCGCACCAGTTGAAACACCGGCAGGCGGAGGCCTGACCGATGACCAGCGAATCGACCTGCTCGAGCAGCGGCTGGAGGATATCCAGAAGGAGCTGCTTGCGCTTCGCAAGGCACGGGGAGCGGGGCAGCCCGCAGCAGCAGCGCAGCCACCAACAGCGGCTGCTCAGCCCGCGCAGCCGTCCGTCGTGGCGCATACGGTCGTCCCGTCCTCCGCGTCGAGCTCGTCGAGCGCCGCCCCCGGAACCTCCGTTGCGACTACGACGCCGGCTCAGGCAACGTCCGACCCGAAGGCCCCTCACTCCGAGCCGTTTGCTTTTGCGGACTTCACATGGCTGACCGGCAACGCGCGCACCAAGGACACGCCGTACGCCACGGAGTTCTTTACGCCGGAGATCCGCGTCGACGCCAACTACACCTATGACTTCCGCCATCCGAAGGACGACACCATCAGCGGATCGAGCGAGGTCTTTCGCGCCAACGAGGTACAGCTGACACAGCTTGGCGTCGGAGGTGACTTTCACTACGACAATGTGCGTGCGCGCCTGATGACGCAGTTCGGCTTGTACTCCCAGACGACGCCGCGCAACGACGCCAGCCCCGCGCGCGGACAGTGGAATCTCGATAATGCCTACCGATATGTCTCGGAGGCCTACGGCGGCTATCACTTCAACGTGCAGCATGGTATCAACGTCGACGCCGGTATCTTCATGTCCTACGTCGGCCTCTTCTCCTACTATCAGTTCGACAACTGGGCCTATCAGCCGTCGTACGTCTCGTCGAATACGCCGTGGTTCTTCAACGGCGTGCGCGTCCAGTGGTTCCCCACGGCCAAGCTGAAGATCGAGCCCTGGTTCATCAACGGCTGGCAGTCGTACGGCCGCTTCAACAGCAACCCCGGCTTTGGCGGGCAGATCCTCTGGCGCCCGAACGACAAGTGGTCGATCGTCGGCAACCAATACGCGTTTGGGCATGACGCTCTTGGCGTTCCGAAACGAACGCGATACCACACCGACGACAGCATCCAGTTCAAGTACTACGACCGGCCGTACTCGCGTATCAGTAAGATGGCCATGTCGCTGACCGGTGACCTTGGCTGCGAGACCGGCGGCGGCGTGAGCTGCTTCGGCACCGGAAAGGACGGCACCCCCAAACAGAGCTTCATCGGCTTCATGGCCTACAACCGCTTCTGGTTCGATCATGACCGGTACGCCCTGACGCTCGGCGGTGGTCGCATCAACAACGCCGGCCGCTACCTCGTTCTGCTGCCGCCTATCAATGGCGCGACGGCTGCATCGGGAACGCCGTACTTCACCGAGAATCCCGGTGATCAGTACAAGGCATGGGACATGTCGGTGACCGCGGACTACATGCCGAGCCAGTACTTCACCTACAGGCTCGAGTACAACCATCGCGCCGCGAACGTGCCCTACTTCAGCGGTCCGGGAGGCGTAACGCCTCCTGGAGGAAACACCGTCAGTGCGCCGGGCTCGATTGTTGAAGGATGGACTCCCGACCTTCGCAACAGCGAGAATCGCATGACGGCTGCCTTCCTGGTGAAGTTCTAAGCGACAACAAGTTCCAAAACAACGGGGAAATTGTACTCGAAAAGTTCGGTACAACAGAAAGCCGATGTTCCTTGCAGCCATCCTCTCGCCTGGGGATGGCTGTCTCTTTCATGTACAAGGGGGACGAGAGGAAAGATAGACGTTCGACACGAAGCAACGTCCTGCCAGGTGCGGGACGAAATTGGCAACGGCGATGTAGGTAGCCTTGTCGGGCCGGTACGACGGCGGTCGAGGACTGGCTGTCGAAGACGTTTCAACTGCATGAGTTGATACGAATGCGTTTCGAGGCTACATTTACAAATCTGCCCAACTACTCGAACTTCGCGCCACCGCCCGTCAACGTATCCGCACCGGATTCTTTTGGTCATATCACGACCGTTCAGACGGCGTATAACGCCGGGAATCGGACCGGCAATTTAGCTCTTCGCCTTCTTCTTTTCATCGTCTTTATGCCTTCTTTAGCGGTTGTGGCCTGGAATATATGAAGGTGTCGCCAACAAATACGGCGACCGGAGATTAGAACCTCTGTGGTGCTCGTATCGACGATTCTCGCCGGTCATCGCGCTTGTTGGAATTGTTTTTTTATGCTTTCGTCAAACCGTGTCAGGAATCACGCAAAAGACGCTGATGTCCTTGAGGCTCGAGGGACCTGCGATACAGATTCAAGCGAACTGGTCGATTCTTACCTCTCTCTGGATTAGAAGTCCACACTAAACAGTGAGCCTGTGTGAACATGGCTCTCCGATAAATCGAGTTCGCGCTGAATCGAGCGTACGACCTGATCGCTGATGTGACCTTCGTCGCGAAGCCGCAGCAGAGCTTGTCGTTCCACTTTGAGTACCTCAAGGACGAGCGCCTGCCGTTCTGTACGACTCGAGACTATGCCATACGACTCTGGCAGCTCGATAGGCATAGCATCCAGACGGCGTTGATAGTTCGACACCAAGTCTCTCAGTGTCCCTGCCTCGTATCGTTCACTAGAACGACGACGTTTGAGATATGCCAAGGCCTCTTCCAGAAGAGTTCGGCGCGCATATTGCTCTTCTTTGTCCGATCCATTGGAGTTGCCGAGATTCAAGACTCTGATGACCCATGGCATCGTAAGCCCTTGCACGACCAGTGTCGCGACGATCACGCAGAAAGCGAGATAAACAATCATGCTTCTTTGCTGAAAGGGGTCACCATTTGATCTCACAAGCGGTAACGATACGGCAGCTGCAAGCGAAAGCACACCTCTCATGCCTCCCCAACCAAGCACGAAGAGTTCTCTCGGTTCGGGAGCTTTGACGGCCGATTTCTTGAACCACTTCCGATATCCATAAATCAGGTACGTCTCGCCATAAATCCAGAGCATGCGGACGATAATGATACCCGAGCTGAACAATGCGCCGTAGATCAGAAGCACTCCCGTGCTCAAAAAGTGAATCTCCGCCATGACGAACGGCAACTGCAGTCCGATCAATATGAAGACGATGCCATTCAGCACGAACGTCAGCAGGTCCCACACTGCCGCTGCCTGCAGCCGAACCGGCGGTGACATATATGTTAGGCTTGCGCGGCTCATGTACATACTGCAGGCGATTACAGCCATAACACCCGAGGTGTGCAGTCCGTCTGCCGCGAGATACACGGCGTATGGAACGAAGATGCTGATAGCAATTTCGATTGGCCCATCGTCGATCCACCGCTCTAGAACCGAGACTGCAGCTCCGAAAACAAGCCCCAATGAGAATGCCCCCCCCGTCAGAAAGAATAGACGGCCAACGCCTTCGATGACTGTTGGCGTTCTACCACTTAGAAGAAGCATCATTCCGAACTGCAGAGCAAGAAGACCAGTTCCGTCGTTCACCAAGCTCTCAGCTTCGAGAATGTCAACGATCTGACGCGGCAGCCCGACACGACGGGCGATAGAAGTTGCAGCAATCGCATCCGTTGCCGCAACCACCGCTCCGAGAAGAACGGCCGATTGCCAATCGAATCCGGGTAAGATTTTCTTTCCCGCAGCGAAAACAAGCAAGAAAATTGTAAAGCTCACGAGCCCCACCGCCAGTGTGACGATGCGCGCGAAGTTGTCTCTGAACTCTCTCCAAGAGAGAACCCAACCGGCCGAATGGAGAAGTGGCGGAAGGAATATTAGAAACACCAGATCCGGCTGCAAAGAAATTCGAGGAATACCCGGAATCAGACTTAGCACCAGCCCCGCGATTACAAGCATGACGGGATAAGGGAGCTTGAATTTACGAGCGATTCCTGCAAAGACTACGACTGCGAGTAAGAGGAGAAGGAATGTTTCTAATGCGGATTGGAAGTTGGCCCCGTTCATTCCCTTTACTCCTCTTCGGACGATAAACTTCCTCTAGCACTTCATGCATCCGGGTGAAGGAGCTGGATCATTTCTATTCGTAAGAAACCCTTTCTGTTCATTCTAGGGCTGTTTCTCTAAAAACGCTCATCGACACGACCAGGCGCCGGAGTTTGATTCGAGCAGTCACCGGAACGCGCAACGCTCGCAAGACTGTACGCTGTGCGTCTCAGGGATCGATTACAAGCTCGATTCGCGTCTGCTACTTCCACAGCATAACGACCATCGCTCCCGAAATGATAAGCGCTCCACCAACGTAAATTGGTGGCGAAGGAACCTGATGGAAGAAAAGATAGCTATTTAGTTGAAAGACGACGAATACCGTGGCGACATACACTCCAGTGACTGTCGCAAAGTCGACGGGAGCAAGATTGAGCGAAGTGCCGTAAAGCGCGAGGAGTACTGAGCCTAGGAGGAAAAGACCGACCCGGCTGGGCAAAGATTGATGGTGCAGAGCTAGACGCAAGATAGCATCACCGGATGCTTCAAGAATGGCCGCAGCAAGTACGAACGCTTTGCCCCACATACTAGTGAGTGACGAAAACTGCTAGCTCTGAATAAGCGGCTTCCCCCAAAAGTACGCTAAAACGGCAACTCCAAAAGTACTCGGCTGCCACGCCCTGCTTTTGATCACTTGGAGCATCAATTGTCCTTGCCGAACCGGAACGAGTTTCACAAGAATTTTCTGTTTCTGACGTAAAGAACGCATTAGAGTTTGCGGGGCGCCATAAAACAAGATCACGTGGGTGGGGCGGAATCTTAATGCCTTCATCTCAATGACTTACATTCTGAATTGCCATTCTTTCTTTACCGTAGAAGAAACCAGATATCGTAGTTTTTACGATTTGCTTACGTCTTTTCGGTTTAGCTTGTTTATGTTGGCCTCCTCTTCTTAGCCTACTGAAAGTGAGCGCATGTCGTTCTTCGACCTTGTCATTGGTAAGCCGCTTGCAACCTCTGAAGAACGTGCGGAGCACATCGGCCCCATCGCTGGCATTCCCGTCTTCGGTCTTGACGCTCTCAGCTCGGCTGCCTACGGTCCTGAGGCTGCTCTAACGCTTCTCATCCCTCTTGGCCTTGTGGGCATTCAGCACATCGTACCCGTCAGCTTCGCCATCCTCGGCTTGCTCGTTATAGTCTTCATCTCCTACCTACAGACCATCGATGCCTACCCCCACGGCGGCGGCAGCTACACGGTCGCATCTGAGAACCTCGGCGCCAACGCTGGTCTGCTGGCGGCTGCGGCGCTGATGATCGACTACATCCTCAACGCGGCCGTCGGAATCTCCGCCGGTGTGGGGGCGCTGATCTCCGCCTTTCCCGCACTCCACCCCCATACACTCGCGCTCTGTCTCGCCATCTTGCTTATCCTCACCCTCATCAACGTCCGAGGCGTCAAGGACACTGGCACCGCCTTCCTCATCCCCACCTATCTCTTCGTCGGCACCCTGCTGCTCGTCATCGCCGTAGGAGCGGTGCGTGTCTTCGCTGCCGGCGGCCATCCGGTCTCGATCGTCAAGCCCCCGCATCTGCCCATCAGCGGGTCGATGCTCTCCCTTTGGCTGCTGGCCAAAGTCTTCGCCAGCGGATGCACGGCCATGACCGGGGTCGAGGCCGTCTCAAACGGCGTCAACGCCTTCCGCGAGCCCACGCAGAAGAACGCCAAGCGGACTCTTACTATCATCATCGTTCTGCTCATGGTCTTCCTCGCCGGCATCGCATTGCTGTGCCGCGCCTACTCAATCGGTGCCACCGACCCTGGCGCCGCCGGCTACCAGAGCATCCTTTCCCAGCTCACGGCTGCGGTCATGGGTCGTGGCTGGTTCTATTACCTCACTATCGGCTCGATCCTCGCGGTACTTGCGCTATCGGCGAACACGTCGTTCGCCGACTTCCCACGCCTGACACGCGCCATTGCGCTGCATGACTATCTACCACACGTATTCAAGGTCCGCGGGCGTCGCCTACTTTACTCCCACGGCATCATTGCGCTGGTAGGGTTTACCGCGCTCCTTCTGATCGTCTTTGGTGGCGTTACCGATCGCTTGATCCCGCTCTTCGCGATCGGAGCCTTCCTTGCCTTCACGCTCTCGCAGGCGGGAATGGTGATCCACTGGAAGCGCGTGGGCGGCCAGGGCATGGTACGCCGCATGGTCATTAACGGTGTGGGTGGAATCGCCACCGGCCTCACACTTGTCATCGTGCTTGTCGCCAAGTTCACCGAAGGCGCATGGATCACGGCGATCATCGTGCCCGCCCTGATCATCACGATGAACGCCGTCAAGCGTCATTACGATCGTGTCGCCCGCCAGATTGCCGTGGATTGTCCCATGCGTGTCGAAAATCTCGTCGAGCCGCTGGTCATCGTTCCACTTGATCGCTGGTCCCGCATTACCGAAAAGGGCCTTCGCTTCGCGCTGAAGATCAGCGACCAGGTTCAAGCCGTCCACGTCGACGCCGAGGAGTGCTGCGACCAAGTGCAACAGATGTGGCAACAAAATGTCGTCACTCCCTTGTACAAGTCAGAGATGACCATTCCCGAGCTTATACTCCTCTCTTCACCCTACCGCTTCGTCATCCTGCCGCTCGTCGAGTACATCCTTAAGATCGAGCGCGACCATCCTGACCGTCAGATCGCGGTCGTGGTTCCTGAGCTTGTCGTCAAACATTGGTGGGAAGCTCCGCTTCACAACCAGCGAGCTCAACTACTGAAACTGCTTCTTCTTGTTCGCGGGAATCAGCGCATCATGGTAATCAACATCCCTTGGTATCTGTAACTCAGATCGGCCACTACACTCTGGGCCTGCCGACCAAGACCAAAACTGCTCTCCTGCGTAGGCAATCAGAGGACTCTGATATTCCTCTTTCTTGCGGCCGCACAGCGCTACCAACTTGTCATAATCAGCATCACACTATCGATCACTCAACGCGACGAGGCAAGTGCCGTGCATCGATCAACCTTTACTGATTGGCTGCTATCCGACATTCGCCTTCCCGAAGCGGTCGAGGAACATCCAGGACACCAACACGTCTGGTGGCGTGTGATGTGCCTTACTGGCGTGGACTACTTCTCCACCCTTGGTTACCAACCTGGGATCGCCTTTCTTGCGGCTGGTCTGCTCTCTCCCGTCGCCACTCTCGTTCTCGTCTTAGTGACTCTCTTTGCGGCTCTTCCTCTCTATAGCCGTGTCGCTGGAGCCAGCCCGAATGGCCAAGGCTCTATCGCGATGCTCGAGCGGCTTTTTCCCAAGTGGGGTGGCAAGGTCTTTGTTCTCGTCCTGCTCGGGTTTGCCTCCACTGACTTCATCATTACGATGACGCTATCCGCCGCCGACGCAGGCGCCCACTTCGTTCATAATCCATACGCCCCCACTTGGTTGCACAGTCAAATGCTCGTGACCCTTCTTCTTCTCGCGGTGCTCGGAGCCATCTTTCTGAAAGGTTTTAAGGAGGCTGTCGGCATCGCCGTGATCCTCGTCGTGGTCTATCTGCTCCTGAATGCGGTGGTCACTCTGTTCGCGATCAATGCGATCTTTCAACATAGGGAGGCCATTTCACAGTGGAAGAACGCTCTCTTCGCGCAACATCCCAGTGTTCTGGGTATGCTCGGTGTCTGCCTTATTCTCTTTCCAAAGCTCGCTCTTGGTCTCTCAGGCTTTGAGACGGGAGTCGCTGTTATGCCTCTGATCATCGGCGAGGACGTTGATCATCGAGTTCGCAACACCCGCAAGCTTCTGGTCACCGCAGCCGTAATCATGAGCATCTTCCTGATGGCCACCAGCTTCGTCACTACGCTGCTCATTCCGGCCAAAGCGTTTGCAGAAGGTGGCCCAGCAAATGGCCGCGCCATGGCCTATCTCGCCCATCACTACTTGGGTGACGTCTTCGGTTCTCTCTACGACATCTCCACCATTCTCATCCTCGCTTTCGCCGGAGCCTCCGCGATGGCGGGCCTCCTCAACATTATCCCCCGCTATCTCCCTCGCTTCGGCATGGCCCCGGAGTGGGCTCTAGCCTCCCGCCCTCTAGTCCTCGTCTTCATGTCGGTCGCGGTTATCGTCACACTTCTCTTTCATGCAGACGTCGACGCTCAGGGAGGCGCCTACGCCACCGGCGTTCTCGTCCTCATCACCTCCGCCGCCGTCGCCGTCACAATATCCTTATGGAAGGAACGATTACGCTGGGTCTATCTGCTCATCACCGCAATTTTCCTTTACACCACCATAGTGAACATCTACGAGCGACCCGAAGGTATCAAGATATCCTCATTTTTCATCTTCACGATCATCGGTGTCTCGCTTCTGTCGCGTGCTCTGCGGTCCACCGAGCTTCGCATTACGGAGATCGAGCTATCCCAGGAGGCGAGTGACCTACTGCGGGAAGACGAAGATCACGTCATCCGAGTCATCGCTCGTACACCCCGACCCGATTTCGATGCGGAGACGGCACAAGAGCTCGACGCCGTCGATCATTTTGTTCGGGAGCGCTACGGACTCACTCCAAACGAAAGTATTTACTTCTTCGAGGTCATCCGCACCGACGTTTCCGAATTTCACCACATTCTATGGGTCGATGGCCGTCGAATTGGCAGGAACAAGGTCCTGTATGCCAAGAGTCCCGTCGTTGCAAACTCCATAGCGGCTCTTCTCATTGAGCTTGAGCGGCGCACCGGGAACATTCCGCATGGTTATTTCAAGTGGAAAGATGGCAATCCCGTTTTCAATATGATTAGGTTTATCTTCCTCGGAGAAGGCGACACGGCTCCCGTGACGCACGAGGTTCTCCGCCGCGCGGTCCCCGACATCGAACATCGCCCAATAGTCCACGTCAGCTGAGCCTCAGTACCAGACATAGGCAACGAGTTGGAGATTAGGTGCACGTTGGGAGGGGGTAAAGTCTCACGTGGTCGCGTTTCCGCAACAGAACAAGATGTATAGACAGTTGTCCCTCCATTTTGATGTTGTGTTTCGGCGGACGGTATCCCTGCGGGTTTTCGAACGGACAGGAACACAACCGAATATGCTTACTTAGGACAGGTAGCTAATTCATCCAACGTGTTCTTCAGCTGTTCGAGCTTTGCGCCGGCGGTACCAAGCTTGCCTTCCGACGTCAATCGCTGATACTCGGAAAGTTCGTTTCATAGAAGTTATGCAGATAAGCGCTCACGCCTGCAGAACCTCGCTATGACGGCAACGTGTCGTCCTGGTGGACGAAGTCTCAATAAGCCAAGCAGTGAATACACTGCCATGGCTTTGCGCGTTGTACCGCATGCGATAATTGTTGGGTAATATCTCAGGATGATTCAGTGGGTACAGAGAGCAATCCCGCATGAGGCAGCCGAGATATCATTGAACAACGGACCGATCCGCAGTTTCAAGCTACCCACAGAGCAGGGAAGCGTCCAGCCTGAATTGATCGTCTCTTCCCATTTTGAGTGAGAACGAACATGCTCATGAAACAGGATGAACTTCTTCAGCGTCTTCAGACGATTTCGGATCGAGGAAACCAAGCGATCAGCATGCTTGAGATTACTCCACGGACGACACAAGCTGAGGCGGAAGCACGACGCATTACGGCATGGCTGAAGAATGAACTGCAACGGGAGTTTCTGCGCACGTATCCCGAACGAGCCCAGAAAGCCATGACCATCTTCGAATTGAGTGTGTACGCACCAACCATCGAGGAAGCATGGAAACAAAGCGGAATTAGTCGACTGAAGGTGGAAGGTGTTCCGACCAAGAAATGGACGAAAGCACTTGAGGCCGTCGTTTATACAGCTTGTAAATACATCCCCTAGTTTGCGGGTTCATCCGATCGTGGTTTCCCCGCAGAATGACGCTCGCAACCGACTATTAGTCTTGTTTGCAAAATCTAAATAGGGCACAAGACGAAGGCACTTCATGCCAACTTTACAACTTTTGTGATCACCTTAACCAGGATGTGAGGGGACTGGAATATGGTGATCCGCGGAGAGCGGTTGCGAGAACTTTAAGTAGTGAGTCTCGAATTCATAAGAAATATTCTTTACGCGGCAATTTTCCCTACGATCGTTATTGGATTATTACTAATCAAGATGCCGGGAGATGCACTCGTACCTCCGTACTCGGTAGGGAAGTTACCGATAATTGCAAGAATTGTAGCAATGGGTGGCTTCTTCGGTGTTCTTGCCGCCTTGGCTTTTGTTGCGGTGACGACCATTCGAGAGCAATCGAAAACATCATCGTCTCGCTCCTATATCGAGCCGCTCGATAACGAAAAGTCGACGTCTCAGAAGTGACTCTCAAATAGTGCCGAACAACGCGCGACCCGCGCTGAGGCGGAATCGATTGCGATGACGGCGACCGAGGTCGAGAGTATGACGCACATCGAAAAGCCGAATTTACAGCCACGGCCTGGTCTTTCTTCCCTATTGCTCATCGCTGATATGCCACCCAATCGATAAACCGTCTCATCATCGAAGTATCTTTATGGCGATATAGTCCCTCCGTCACCCAAGGCAGGCCACGACCGCCGCGGCCAGGTTCGACGCGCGCGGTTCGCCAATCCTGAAGGACCACAGATTCGTGACGTAGCCGAAGCCGACCTCGGCATCGGGATCAGCGAAACCGATCGATCCTCCTGAGCCGGGGTGGCCGAACGACGTCGGTCCGACCAGGGGCATCGGCGGGCAGGCTCGCCAGAACCCGAGGTGACATGTAAAAGGAGCGTTCGGCCGGAACTTCCAATCCGAGTGGCAGCCCGTGCATCGGCGTCTTGTCCGTTTGGACGACCGTCATCCTCTCGACCGTCGCCGGATTCAGCAGCCGTACGCCATCGACCTTGCTCACCGTGGCCGCGTACATCCGTGCCAGCGATCGAGCGTCCGTGAACATGTTTCCAAAGGGGAGTTCCGCAGCACGGAAGGCACGCGTCGTCATGTAATCGCCGGTGGGAGCGAAGGCGCCGCCGAGTTCGCCGGCGCGGGCTTGCACGGAGCCCGGACCCCAGACGGCGTTAATCCAGGCGATGACCATGTCCGGGCGACCTGTCCCTCTCGCTCCTCGGGCAGCCCGATCCAGGCGCTCAGCCCAAGCGGAGCGGCGACCTCGTCGGCGAAAAAGGTGCCGAGCGATTTGCCAGTGATCCGTTGCACGACCTCTCCGACCAGGAACCCGAAGGTCATGCTGTGGTAGACGTGCTCGGTGCCCGGCTGCCAGAACGGCTTCTGCGCCTCGAGTGCCCGGATGACCGGATGCCAGGCGCAGGCGTCCTCGAAGGTCAGGGGTGTGTCGATGACTGGCAGGCCGGCCTGGTGTGAGAGCAGCCAGCGCACCGGGATGCGCTCCTTGCCGGCGGCGCCGAACTCCGGCCAGTACTTGACCACCGGCGCGTCGAGATCGAGCTCGCCGCGCTGCGCCAGCAGATGGGCACAGATTGCAGTAGCGCCTTTGGTCGTGGATGCGACCAACGCGATGGTGTCTTCGCTCCACTGACGGTTCGTATCGCGATCGGCGAGTCCTCCCCACAGGTCGACGACAGGGTGCCCGCCCACGTAGACGCAGCATGCCGCGCCGACCTCGCCGGGGTTTCCCTCGAAGTTCGCCCGGAACGCATCGGCCACCTTCCCCCAGCCGTCCTCGACATATCCCTGTATTAGTGTTCCGCTTGTCGTGCCCAACATGCTGCACCGCCTTTTCGATAGGTTTGTTCTTTTCAGTTCTTGTTTGAGTTCATCGTGTTCATGGCTAGCTAGAGTTGTCATGGCGAGGTTCTCCCGTCCATTCCTGGCGAATGGTTTTTTGAATTTCCTAGATTGATTGGTGTTGGTTTATTCGCAGAAGACGCGAACCTTGGTGGCGTTGCCTTCGGAGCTATTGACATCGACGGTGAGGTCTTCGAGATGGTCGATGAGCTCCTCGAGATTTTCGGGCTTGATCTGCGAAAGGGTGAGAGGCACGCCGTGCTTGTTGAGCGCGTCGTCCAATTGCTGGTGGGCCTGGACGGGAATGAGGCTGGCCAGGCGCACGCCGGCACGGAGCAGTTGCATGGGGACGCGGACATTGACCGTGGTCTGGCCCTTCATACCGGTCGTTGACTCGTCGGCTTCGAGCAGCACGCGCAGGTACTTGGTGCGGGTTTTCACGGTGGCGAGGAAGCCGGAGTATTCGCCGGCGGGGGTAGGGCGTTCGGTCTCAAGGGCGGCAATGAGGCGTTCGGCTTCGTCGGCCGTAATCTTGCCGGCGGCGAGCATTTCCAGAATCTGGCGGCGATTCTCGTTCATTAGATCCTCTCTACAGGATGCGGACCAGGACACGGGTATCCTGGCTACTGACGTGGATGTGGGTACCGGGCAGGCTGCATAGGATGCCCCAGAAGATGGCGATGACCCGCCGGATATTGGTTCTGGCGGCGATAGCAAGGACCACAAACGACAGGAAGATGAAAGGCAAGAGCAGGATGACCGGAACCCAGAGGAGAAAGATGGGCAACCACAGTTTGGGCCAGTAGAAGCCAGGGGTGTCGATGCCGAAAACGGCAAAGTTGGGAGTCACTTGAGGGCCTCCAGTGCACGGATAGCTTCATCGGCGGTGATTTCGCCGCCCTTGAGCCGTTCCAGCACTTCAGCGCGGGATGGAGATGGGTTGGTCTCAATGAATTGCAGCAGGCCGGAGATGCGGTTGAGCCGAGTCTTGATAGTGGGGTAGCTGACGCCGAAAGTCTGCTCCATCTCCTTGATGGAGCCGTGAGAGCGGAGGAAGGCGACGACGAAGACCTGGTCTTCCAGGCTGAGGCGGGCAAGTTCGGGGAGCGTGAACTGGCCTTCGACGGCGATTCCCTTCTCCGGAATACGGACGCGCTCGATGACGACCGGACTTCCTTCGGCGATGCGGAGCAGATCCTGCCAGTCGGAGGAGAGTTTAGGGGCGGCATTCGTAGGGTTCCAATCTCGTTTCTCAAGCACGAGGATGACAATAATTAACTTTATTGATTAATGCAAGCCATATAATTCATTTTATTTATTTTCCCGATCTTGCGAAACCGGTCTGGGGAGCACTCGGGCCCGCGGTCGAGTCGATTCAAGGCGGCAGGCTGGACTCGATGGAAGGAAGGATGCAGAGCCTCTGGTCGCGCACAAACGAGCATTTGAGGAATGGCCGCCAGCGGCGGTATCCATTCACATCTTCAACCACGCAGGCAGAGATGAGCCCTAAAACATTACCGTTCGAGGTGCCGATGAGATTAGGAACTGTTAACGCCTCGTCCTTGCTGACCGTTCCGGCAATCTCAATGTCCCAGGTTGGCCTCGAATTGCCGGCGGTTGCTGTTTCTGCGGCCTGCTTCGGCGTTTAGAAGCTAATCGGGAAAGTGCTTCAGCCATTCGCGGATGGTGGCTATATCGTCCATGCACAAACTATTGCTGTCTGTACCGGAAGATTGGGGAATTGCCACGTTTAGTGGCGCATAGACTGCTTCGGAATCACTTGCTGATGAATTTGTCGAATAAGCCGTATGCAATATCGTCAGTCTTATTCATCAAATTCCTTCCGTTAACCGGGTCTACATGAAAAAAACAGAGCTCTTCTGATTGAACCCCTTGAATAAAGGCCTCGTCTATTTCTGGTTGTGTGCATCTGAAAGTCGCCGAGTTTTGGGAGCTTTCGTAGGTTCCCGTTAGTGTCGCTTTATCGATGCTTCGTGTGATTGAAAGAGATAGAGGATTCGATTCATCCCAAGTGACAGCTTCGGACTTCACTGCATCGTTGAAATCTCGAGCAATCTGCTTTATCGAATCACGCAACTGCAGCCATAAATTTACCCCTTGAGTGGAAAGAAGATTCCGTTTTGTGGCTTCTGCATTTTTGCGCTCTATAAGCTGGGTGTATTTGGAAATCAACAGCTCAATACTTTTTCTCATTGTGTGCTATTTCTCTGTGGAGAAGCATAGCATTCAGGTTTTGCTGGAATACCTATAAGCACCTCAGAGTGTCCTCATGACGAATCACTGGGACACGAAATGCACCAATGAAGGGTGCTGGCATCGGAAGGGCGATCAGTAATCTAAGCCCTGGACCGCGCCTCACTGCCTTAAATACATCGGTCATTGAAATGTGGGTTATGAGCGGGGCAATAGGGACTTCGTGACCAGTTGTCTGCGTCTGCAAGGGCTTCAGCGATGAGAAGCGCTGGAAGGATGGGAAGTGGATCTGAGCACAAACTACTGTTGTTTGTGCACTTAATTTATGAATGTTAGCAACTAGAAGATGGTTGAACCGGCGGCTTGCCCTCGTGCTTGCATATAGCGCACGTTTTTAGGTGCCAGTTTATGACCCACCCAAAGCTCGCGACGGAAGACTCGACACTTATTCGGCTTTGCGGGGAAACGGAATCCGACCGCTTCATGCGCTCAAGACGTTGCATTGCATCGTCCCGTTCGCGCTGAAGTCGGTCATATTCGTCGCATGCCATCAGATATTTGATGCCGCTCGATGCGAACAACGGTTGCCTATTGCCTATCCAATAGGGCGCGCAGACCCGTTTTGTGCCGGAAGTGGCTCGATTTCAGCAAGTCAGGCGATAATCCTCTCAGGAACTTCACGGGACCGACATCCGAAGCGAGACATACGGCGGCATCCTTGACGCGGAGGACGCGAGGTATCTGCAGCCCTCGTATTACTGGCCCGTTTGCGCTAATGGCCCGGTGTGGTTACCCGCAACACCAAGGGTCGCCGTTATGATGCGGCTTGGTACAACTTCAACTACTTGCGATTTGAGGCATAGCGTTCTTGCACTTGCGATAAACAGTAGTCCTTGCCGGACACTATTTCGACGAATAAGAGTCCGTAAGGTCCGCGAGCGAATTAACTACATTGGAAGCTTGCCCAGGTAGTTGGCGTGTTCTATTCGAAGCTCAGCCAGTTCTATTTCCAGCATCAATTTTTCGACAGGACCGATAGGTTGTCTACGGCCATCAATCATCGTTCCAACTAGTCTCGTCTGGAGAGAACTAATCTGCGAGTTTATTGACGCCAAACGGACTTCCGAGGTGGTGAGAAAATGCTGCATATTACCAGTCTACGTGCTAATGAGGAGGTCGGTAGAGTGTCCGCACATCTCTCAAACCTTTATGACATCAAATGAGTCACGACCACTGATGGAAACCCTCTCTGCCCGATCGATCGAAGCTCTGCAAAAGCTGATTACTGGCGACGACATCAAACAAAATGTGCCCGCCCTGGCGCCGTATCGCGGTGGCCCTGCCCTTGTTCGGTTCTTCAATGAATTCGCCGGCAACGATAGCTATGGCCAGGGCTTCCCATCTTGATGGAAGTATGTCGAGGACAAGCTGCAAGGCCATAACGGGACGCATGAATTAGCGTCGATCGTCGAAGCAGCCATGGACCCGGAACACTTCTTAGATCCGCAGTTCGAGCTAGCGGTCGCCATTGACATCGAAATCGATATTTAGACCGCCCTGTTTTCAAGGAACTACTTGTCCGAGAAGCCAACTTTTCGGCCAAGTGGATAAGTTCCGGTTAGCCGACTTCCCGGACAAGTGGCTTAGCGCGGCAACAGTTGATGAGTGTGATTTGCATAATGTGATCTTCCTAAGACGAAGATTGAACAAGGGAGTCGTTGTTGGTTGCGGTGGAGCCCTTATCCCGTAAAACGAGTGTTCCACGTTTCAGCGCCCGTTCCTTCATCATGACGAAGAAGACGGGCACGAGGATGAGGACGTGAATGGTGGAGGTGATCATGCCGCCAACTATTGGGGCGGCAATAGGCTTCATTACATCTGACCCAATGCCGGACTCCCACAGGATCGGCACCAGGCTGGCGAGGACCGCGCATACGGTCATCAACTTAGGCCGTAAGCGTTGTACGGCGCCTTGAATGGCCGCCGCCTCCACGTCTGAGTTCGTCAACGTCTTTCCATCTAGCAACTTGTGTTCAACGGCCTCG
>Ga0193717_1000957_pt1 | contig 18192 bp, 14 predicted proteins | sample U2c2metaG_FD_145900 | JGI IMG/M metagenome (GOLD analysis project Ga0193717, IMG submission 145900) | Soil microbial communities from a riparian zone of the East river system, Colorado, United States - U2c2 | ecosystem: Environmental > Terrestrial > Soil > Riparian zone | place: USA: East River... | reverse complement strand
GTCGGCCTCGTCGCTGAGGAGGAAGCAGATGGTCTGGGCGAGGTCCTTGGGTTCACCGAGGCGCCCAACGGTGACGGCGGCCAGCATCTGGGCCTTGAATTCTTCGCTCGTGTTCCTGATGGCGGTCTCGCTGAGTACGGCGCCAGGGCTGACGCTGTTCGCTCGGATGCCGTCCTTTCCGTATGCGGAAGCGATATGCCGGGTCAGCGCGTTGATGCCGGCTTTCGACGCGGCATAAGCGGGCCGGACTGCCTCCCCGACCCACGCGGCTCCGGAGGAGGTGTTGACGATGGGGCCGCCGCCGCTGTCGATCAGCTGCGGTATGGCGTGTTTGCTGATCAGCGCGTACCCGATGAGGTTCGCCCGGAGGGTCTGCTCCCAGATCGCGACGTCCATGTCCAGTAGTGCCAGATCGTTGCCCACGGTGGCCGCCGACAAGTCCGCGGCCACGTTCGCGACCCCGTCGAGGCCACCCAAGATTTCGACCGCGCGCTCGACGAGTGCCGCGACCGAGTCCGCGTCCGCAAGGTCGAAGGAGACGGCGGTCGCATCGCCACCGGTGTCGTTGACCTGCCGGGCGACCGCCTCGGCTCCCGCCAGATCGATATCACCCAAAACCAGGCGCACACCTTCCTCGCTCAGCCGAATCGCCGTCGCCGCGCCGATGCCGCTCCCACTACCGGCAACCAGAATCCGTTTGCCGTTCAGTCCTCGCATGTGTCTCCTTGCCGCTGGTGACGCCAGCCCGGGTTCAGGGCGTGGCAGGTGCTGGATTGTTTGATTCACTGGATTCGAGGGGTAGGAGTCTCACGGAGTTCAGCGGCCGTGGAATACCGGCGCCCGCTTTTCGGCAAAGGCTCTCGGGCCTTCCTTCGCGTCTTCCGAACCGAAGACCGCGGCGATGTGTGGCTGTTCGAAGGCGAAAGCCTCTTCCTCGGACATCGCCGCGGTTTCGCGGAGGGTACGCACGACCGCCTCGACCGCCAGCGGGCCGTTGGCCGCGATCGTGGCAGCGATCTGTCGCGCGGTCTCCAGCGACTTCCCGTCGGCGACGATGTGGCCGATGAGGCCCAGCTGGACGGCTTCCGTCGTGTCGATGTGCCGACCAGTCAGCATGATGTCGACCGCGGCGGGGTAAGGGATCTGACGGGAGAGCCGGACGACGCCGCCACCCGCCGGATAGAGCGCCCAACGAACCTCCGACAGCCCGAACCGCGCGCCTTCGCCGGCAACTCTGATGTCCGTGCCGAGCAGCAGTTCCATGCCTCCCGCGATCGCGTTTCCCTCGACGGCCGCGATGACCGGCTTGTTCATCCGGCCGGTCTTGAGAAGACCGCGGTAGACGAACCCCGGGTCGGTCTTCGCCCGCTCGGTAGCGGCGGCGTCCTCGTCGTCGCTCTCCCCCGCCATGCCGCGCAGATCCATTCCGGCGCAGAACGAACCCTCCGCTCCGGTGAGGACGACAACCCGAATACCGGTGTCGTCGGCGGCTTCGCTCCAGATGTCCGCCAGCCGGGATAAACCGGATATCGTCAGCGAGTTGCGTCGGGCCGGACGGTTGAGGGTGACGGTCAGCACGTGCCCGTCCTGCTCGGTCAGTACCTGTGGCATAAGTGGGTCTCCCGTTGTCTGGCAGGCTTTTCGGCAGCCGCTACTTCGGTTGCAGCCGGGCACCGCCGTCGATGCGAATGACCTCGCCGTTGAGGTAGCTGTTGCTGACAACTTCGACGGCCAGTGTGGCGAACTCGTCGGCGGTGCCCAGACGACGCGGAAAGAGGACATCGCGCTTGAGCTTGTCCTTCACCTGCTCGGCCGCCGGACCTTCCCCGTAGATCGGTGTGTCGATCAGGCCGGGAGCGATGGTGCACACGCGGACGCCGATCGCGGAGAGGTCACGCGCGATCGGCAACGTCATGCCGACAATGCCACCCTTGGATGCCGCGTAAGCGGCCTGGCCGATCTGGCCGTCGAACGCGGCGAGCGAAGCAGTGTTGACGATGGCCCCCCGCTCGCCATCGGCCAACGGTTCGGTCTTGGCCATCGCGGTGGCCGCGATCCGAATGCAGTCGAAGGTGCCGATGGTGTTGATCGCGATGATGTGGCGGAACATGTCGAGGTCGTGAGCCGACTCGTAGCCGCCACGCCCGACTGTCCGGCCGGCGAATCCCAGGCCGGCGCAGTTCACCAATACCCGGAGCGGGCCGAGTGTCGTAGCAAGTTCGGTGGCGGCGATGATGTCCTCGGTCGAGGTGACATCGACTCGCGCGTAGACGCCATCGATACTCGCCGCCGTCTCTTTGCCTTTGTCCTCGGAGATGTCAGCGATGACTACGATCGCTCCCCGGTCGGCGAGCCTGCGGGCGGTAGCGGCTCCGAGACCGGAGGCACCGCCCGTCACGATCGCCGAAACTCCATGAAGTTCCATCAGATTTCCCGCCTCCTGCTGATTCGGTGGAGATGTTCGCTGTTCGGCCGCTCAGCGGCCGTTGACCGAGCCGCCATTGAGGTGGATGGTCTGTCCGGTCACCCACGAACCCGGGTCGGAGCACAGCCACACCACCGCGCCGCCGACATCCGAGGGCTTGCCGAGGCGGCCGACCGGGATGCTTTCGATGAGCGGCTTCATCGACGGGATGTCGGGTCCGACGTTGTCCATCAAGCCGAGGGCGAGCGAGTTCGCCGTCACCCCTGATTTCCCCACTTCGGACGCGATGTGCCGCAGGACGGCTTCGATCCCGGCTTTGCTGCCCGCGTAAATCGAGGAGCCGACCGTCATCCCCACCGACGCCGAGCCGGAGGAGATCTGGATGACGCGTCCCCACCCCCGTTCGACCATCCCCGGCAGCGCGGCGTGAATGACGTTCATCGACCCGGTCAGGTTGAGGCCGATCTGGGCCTGCCAGTCCTCCGGGGTGCTGTCGAGGAAGGGGCCGGACTTGTTTCCCTCCACGACGCCCGCGTTGTTCACCACGACGTCGATCGGACCCAGCTCCCCCGCGACCTTGGCCACGGCGGCCACCACCGCGGCGGAATCGGTCACGTCGAACGGCGCCGACACGGCGGTGCCGCCGCTGCCGTCGATCAGATCCACGGTCTTCTTGGTGCGCTGGTCGTCCAGGTCGTTGACGGCCACCCGATAACCGGCCGCGGCGAGCGCGACGGCGATCCCCTGCCCCACGCTGCGGCCCGCGCCCGTCACGAGCGCGACTCGATCGGTCATTGCTGTCTCCTTATCGGGGTAGGCCGAGGATGCGCTCGGCGATGACGTTGTACTGGATTTCGACGGTTCCGCCGCCGAGCAGGAAAGTAGGCACGTTCAGGTAGTTCCAGGTGGCTTCGGAACTGCGTGGATCGACGTGGACGGCCAGCGGACCGAGGATGTCGGCTATCGCGTCGGCGGTCGCCCGGCAGTGCAGCGCACCGGCCACTTTGGACACGCTGCCCGCCGCGCCCGGTTCGAGGCCCGACAGCCGGGCCAGCACCGACCGCAGATTGAGTGCGGACAACGCGTTCTCCTGCGCGGTCAGCCCGCCGAGCACTCGTGCCGTGTCCGGACCGTTGACCGGCACTGTGCCGTCGCGAACGAGCCGCCGCAGCACACCGAGCCCGGAGCTCGACATACCGCCGCCGATGGCGATCCGTTCGTTGGACAGCGTGGTGCGAGCGAGAACCCAGCCCTGGCCGGGTTTCCCGACCACACAGTCGTCCGACACGAACACGTCGTTGAGGAAGACCTCGTTGAATTCCGCCGCCCCGGTGGACTGTCTCAGGGGCCGAACGTCCACGCCCTCGGCGTGCATGTCGACCAGGAAGTACGACAGGCCCTGGTGCTTGGCGACGGTGTTGTCGGTGCGGGCAAGGCACGCACCCCAGTCCGCCTCGTGAGCCAAAGAGGTCCAGACCTTCTGGCCGCTCAGCCGCCAGCCGCCGTCGACGCGGGTCGCCTTGGTCATGAGAGACGCGAGGTCCGAGCCGGCTCCTGGTTCGCTGAACAGCTGGCACCAGGCGATCTCTCCCCGCAGCGACGGGGCCACGAAACGTTCACGCTGACCGTCGTCGCCGTGCGCGATGAGGGTCGGAACCACCCATTCGCCGATGGCCATGGACGGCTGGTCGATCCCCAGTCTGGTGAGCGCCTGGGTGATCGTGAGCTGTTCGGCGGGGGTCGCGGCGCGTCCGTGAGGGCGAGGATAGTGCGGCGCGGCATAGCCGAGGTCGGCGAGCGCACCGCGGCGTCGCGCCGCCGGGAGCCCTGCCACTCGTGCGAGATCTGAGGCGATCTCGACACGGACGGCATCGTCGACTTCGACGTCGCGTACCTCGAAGTCGCGGCCGCTTTCGACCGCGAGCCTGCCGAGGGAACGTGCCCACCGATCGGTCGGGCCCAGCAGCGCGCGCAGGCTCTGCGCACGCCGCCAGTACAGGTGCACATCGTGTTCCCAGGTGAATCCGACACCGCCGAACAAGGTGATCGCGTCCAGCCCCGCGTTGACCGCGGCGGGCAGGCAGACGACGGCCGCCGCGGTGGCCGCGACGCGGCGTTGGTACTCGTCCTCGCCGGCGGCACGCAGCGCGTCCCACGCCGCGGCCGCCGCGGTCTCCGCACTGACGAACAGCCGGGCGCAGCGATGCTTGACCGCCTGGAACGAGCCGATCGGCCTGCCGAACTGCTCACGCACCTTGACGTAGTCGAGTACCGACTCAAGGCACCACCTGGTAGTTCCGACTGCTTCGGCCGCGGCGAGGGCGGCCGCAGTGGTACCGATACACGCCGAATCGATCCGGGACAGCACCTGATCGGCGGCCACCGCGAGCCCGGTAAGGGAGATGGTGCCGACGTCGCGGGTCAGGTCGATAGCCCGCTCGGCGCGCACGGTGACGGCACTAGCCGGGACGGTGAACCAGATCTCTTCGCCGGCCAGCTCGACGTCGCCCTCCAGCCGCGCCCCGAGTACCAGGTGCTCGGCCGACACCGCACCGAGCACGGGCGACACCGAACCGGTGACCCGGTAGCCGCTTTCGGCACGCCGGGCGATCAGCTCGCCGGTGCCGAGCGCGACCGCCGCAGTGGCACCGGCCACCAGCGCGGACAGCACTGCGGAACGCGCGGGGCCGCCGCCACTGTCCGCGACGACGGCGCCGGTCAGGACCGTCGGCAAGTACGGCCCCGGCAACAGGCCGTGTCCGGTGGCCTCGAGGACCACACCGAGATCGCGCACGCCGAAACCGCCGCCGCCGTGGTCCTCGGGAAGGTGGATGGCGAGCAGGCCCTGCTGGTGGAACACCTCCCAGTACGGCTGGCGTACGCCGGCAGCGAGGGCGTCGAACCGATCGCGGGTGTCGGAACGGGCGGCATGACGCGCGACCAGACCGGACACCGACGCGGTGAGGTCGTCATGTTCGACGGTGAAACCGATGGACATCTTGCCTCTCCCGGTCACCAACGGCGAGAACGGCGGCTCGGGGTCGACACCGAGCGGCTTTCGTTGCCGCGGAATGTTCTTGGTGGAATGAAATCGTGCAGTCAGCCGAGTTTGAGGATCCGGCTGGCGTTTTCATGGAGGAACTTGGGCCATACATGGTCGCGGAATCCGACCTTCGGCAGTTCGCCCATGATTCGCTCGAGGCTGAGCCCCATCGGAAAATACCCGGCGTAGATGATCTTGTCGGCACCACGGGTGTTGGCGTAGTCGACGATGGCCTTCGGGTAGTACTTCGGCGAGAAGGCCGACGTACAGTAATGCAGGCCGGGCCATTTCAGCATGAGCTTGACGACGAGCTCCTCCCACGGTTCACAACCGTGGCGGGCGACGAAGACGAGCTCCGGGAAGTCGTACATGACCTCGTCGATCAGGCCGACATGCTGGGGCGCGAAAGGCAGTCGCGGACCCGGTATGCCCGCGTTCACGAAGATCGGGAGGTCCAGCTCGACACATTTGGCGTAGAAGGGGTACATCTTCTTGTCGTTGATGGGAACCTGCGGCGCCATCCCGCACGGGAACGCGCTCACCGCCCGGACGTCGTACTCCTCGCAGCACCGGACCAAGTCCTTGATCCCCGCCATGCCGCGGTTCGCGTCGATCTCCACCTGCGCCACGAACCGGTCCGGATACCGGCGCAGCGCGTCCGCTCCGGTCGGGCCCACCCCGATGAGTCCCCGGGACACTCCGAAACGGTCCATTTCGGACAGTGTCACGGCGACCGGGTCCTCAGTGGACAGGTTCCCGGGGACGTTCTTGAATATGTACTCGACCGGGAACTCGTACTCTGCCTTGGTCTGCTCGTCCTTGGCCTGGTTCCTGATGAACTCGTACTGTCCGGAGCCGTCGGTGGGGAACCCGATCATGGTGTCGATGATGGGGTACCCCATCGGGGTGTTCACAGGACCTCGGCGGCAGGCCGGACGAGGCTGGTCCCGTTGTGCAGCATGATCTTGTCCCGCTCCCCCTCGGACAAACCGGCGCGCTCGATGTCCTTGACATAGGCGAGCGGTTCGGAGAGCCCTTCGGTGTGCGGCCAGTCGGAGCCGAAGAGGATCCGGTCGATGCCCACGAGTTCCTTGACCTCGTTGAGGTCGTCCTCGTAGAAGGGAGCCACCCAAAAGTGCCGACGGAAGGTCTCGATCGGATCGGAGGCCCATGCCTTCGGCTGCTGTCCATAGGACTTCTTGAGGCCCTTGAAGAGCGGGCCGACCCAGGCAGCGCCGGTCTCGATGACCGCGACCCGCACGTTCGGGTAGCGGTCGAAGATACCCCCGCTGAGCAGCGCGGCCATCATGTCCGGCACCGCGTTGGCCGAGAGCAGGCCGCGCAGCAGCGGACTCCGGTGCGCCTCCAGCTCGGCCGACTCGCCCCACAGGGGCAGTATGTCGGCGTACGCGCTGTCCGCGGCATGGTAGGCCAACGTAATCTGTGACTCGTTGAGCAGCGACCAGAACGGGTCGAACATCGGGTCGGCCGGCGCTTTCCAGCCTCGCTCGGTGAGGATTGGCCCGGCCTGCATGTCGATGACGCGTGCGCCGTTCTCCAGTGCCAGACGCAACTCCGCCACAGCGCCGTCCGGGTCGGCGAGCGTGATGTAGGGGGCTGCGAAGATGCGGTCCCGGTAGGCGTGCCCCCAGTCGTCCCGCAGCCACTGGTTGAAGGCGCGGAACGCCGCCGTCAGTGCGGGAATGTCCGCGCGCAGCGCCTGCTCCATCCCCACTCCGAGGGTCGGGAAGAGCAGGACGCCGTCGAGACGCTGTTCGTCCATGGTCGCCAACCGGGCATCGCGGTCGCTATAGGCCGGGCTTGGCGGCTTCAGCTCACCGAAAAGTTCCACTGTGGACTCGCCACCTTCGTTCTTTCCGCGGAAGAAGTCCTCCAAGGAACCCGGGGCGGCGAGCTTGTCGAACGTCGGGTTGGGGATGAACCGATTGATCTTGCCACCCACCAGAAGCCGGGACCTGCCGCCGATGTTCGCCCACTGCATACACCGCTTCGCGTACTTCGGGTCGATGTGCCTGGTGAACGCGTCCATGGCCTCGTAGTAGTGATTGTCCGCGTCAAATCCCCGGATGCTGTCGCTGGTCACGTCGCGTCCTTTCAGTGGACTGCAAGTCAAAAAAATAGAATCTGGTTTCACTTACGAAGGTAGAACGTCGTTTCACCTGTGTCAAGGAGGCCATTTTTTGGCTCTACGGTCGCATTCGTGCAGGTATGACCTCACGGCCGCGTCGTGAGCACACCGGTAACCGCTGACGGGTCGCCGGACCAGGACGCTGCCTCGACCTGCACGGTGGCGAGATGATCGGTCGTGAAGCCGTCGCGCGTCCAGCGCTGTAGTGGCCGAGTGGTGCAGTCCACGGTCACGGTTCGGGTCTCGTCGGGCGCCACGTCGGGTACTGCCTGGAAACCGATCAGCGCCCGCACGGTCCGCTCCTGCTGAGGCAGGTGGGCGTAGATCTGGACGACGTGGCGACCGGTGCGCCGACCGGTGTTGGTCACCGACACGGTCACGGTGAACCGCTCGCCCTCGACCGGCCCGACCCGCGGATCGGCGAGCGAGAAGGTGGTGTACCCGAGACCGAAGCCGAACGGGTGCGCCGCGGTCGTGCCGTCCCGGTCGAGTTTCCGCTGCCCCCACCAGCGCCCGTAGGCCACGGTGCGCGCGTTCCAGTCCACGACCGGGAGATCTTCGCGACGACGGGGAATGGCCACCGGCAGTCGTCCGCCGGGTTCGGCGGCACCGAGCAGCAGGTCGGCGATCGCCCGCCCCCCTTCCATGCCGGGGTACCAAACCAGCAGGATCCCGGCGACCTCGTCCTCCCACGGATCCAGCACGACGGCGCCACCGGCGATCACCACGACGACGGTTCGCGGGTTGACCGCGGCCACGGCCTGGATCAGTGCGACATCATCGGCGTGCAGGCGCAGATCGCGCCGATCCCCGCCCGTCTTCTTGCTGCGGTCACCGGCAGCCACGACCTTGCTCAGCAGCCGGGCGACGCCGGGGAGCCGGGTGATCCCACCCAGCGTCCGGAGCACCTGGGGATCGACCTCGGCCATAGCCTCGCCCTCGTCGACCGACGAGAGGCCGACGACGACCACCGCGGCGTCGGCCGTACGGGCGGCCGCCGTAGCGGCGGCGAGGTCCCGGCCGTGCACGACGCGGTTCCCGAGACGTTCGCGGAGGCCGGCCAGGACACTGCTGGTGGACGGCGGGCGGACCTTCGAAGACCCCGAGTCCCCCAGGTTGGGCTGGTCGGCCAGCCGCCCGACGACAGCCAGGCGTCGCAAGGCCTCGGCAGAGAACGGCAGGACCGCGGCGCCGTCCGGCTGCTCGTTGCGCAGCAGCACCGATCCGCGGCGGGCGGCATCGCGGGCCAGCTCGCGGTGCGCGGAGGAAGCCACGACGTTCGCGGCGGGTGCGGGCCGGGCACGAACGGCGAGGCGAAGCTGGGCAGTGAGTATCCGGGCGACGGCGGTCCGCAGATCGGCGCGGGCGAGGCGGCCGTCAGCCAGTGCGGCGGGGAGGACTCGGGCGCGCTGCTGGCGCAGCGGCATCTCCAGGTCCTGGCCCGCGGCGACGGACTCGATCGGGCTACGCAGGCCGAACAGGAAGTCGGTCATCACGAACCCGCTGAAACCCCAGGTGTCGCGCAGCACCTCGGTGAGCAGGTGGCGGCTCTCCCCTGCCCAGACCCCGTTGACGGAGTTGTAGGCGCTCATCACGCAGTCCGCGCCGGCCGCCACGACCGTGCGGAAATGGGGTAGGTAGACCTCGTGCAGCACGTCGTCGGCGACCTGGACGTCGACGGAGAACCGGGCCTCCTCCATGGAGTTCAGCGCGAAGTGCTTCACACACGACATCACCCAGGGGTTGACTCCCTCGGTCATGGCGGCACCCATGGCGCCGAGCAGGACCGGGTCCTCCCCGTAGGACTCCTGGCTGCGACCCCAGCCAGGGGCGTAGGCGAGGTTGACACAGATGCCGGCGAACAGGTTCGCGCCCAGGGCACGGGCTTCGGCCCCGATGGCGTCGCCGATGGCGCGTTCGAGCCCGGTGTCCCACGCGGCGGCGCGGGCGATCGAGGCGGGGAACGAGGTCGAGTTGCCCATGACCACCCCCCGTGGTCCGTCGGTGAACCGGATCCCGGGGATCCCGAGTCGGTCGACACGGCCTGCCTCGACGGCCACCATGTTGTACGCCGAGGTCATCGCCCGGAACCCGGTCCGCAGCGTGAGATCCCCGTCGAGCAGCCATAGCAACTCGTCGTCGGTCATGCGGTCGATCAATCGCGCCACGGCGGTCGCGACGTCCTCGCCGGCACGGACGGCGTCGACGGCGTAGGCGAAGGCGGTACCGGGAGGGCAGACAGGATCGGTCACGGTGGCTCCAGTGGTCATCGAACGGTACGAATACCCGGCTCAGGACCGGGTGCGTGGGGGTCCGGCGACGACTTGGATATCGGTGTACGACGCGAGGCCCCACGGGCCGTTCTCGACGCCGATGCCGCTGTCCTTGTGGCCGCCGAAAGGCAAGGTGGGCATGATCCCTCCGCCGTGGACGTTGACGCTGACCTGGCCGCTGTCGACTTTGGCCGCGAGGGCGTAGGCGCGTTCGGGGTCCGCCGACCAAACCGACGCGGTGAGGCCGTACGCGCTGGCGTTGGCGCGCCGCAGCACGTCGGCTTCGTCGTCGAAGGCGACGATGGGCATGACCGGACCGAACTGTTCCTCGTCCACGACGCGAATGCCGTCGGTCACGGCGGACAGCACGGTGGGTGGGTAGAAGTACCCGTCACGGTCGAGCGGTGCGCCGCCGAACGCGACCGCCGCCCCGTGGTGGACCGCGTCGCCGACCAAGTCCTTGACCCGCTCGAACTGGGGAAGGTTGTTCAGGGGACCGAACTGGGCGCCGGGCATCGCGCCGTCGTCCACCACGACCGTGCCGGCGAGTGCCGCCATCGCTTCGACCACCCTGGCATGGATCGAGTGGTGGACGTAGATGCGCTTGGCGCCGAGGCATACCTGGCCGCTGTTCACGAACGCGCTCCAGAACAGGGATGGTGCGATCCGGTCGACGTCGACGTCGCCGAGGAGGATCGCCGGGTCGTTGCCGCCGAGCTCCAGCGTCACGCGCTTGAAGTCGGCGGCCGCGGCGATTCCGACCTGGCGGCCGACGACGGTGGAGCCCGTGAAGCTCACCTTGCGGGGGATGCGGTGTGCCACCGCCGCCGCGCCGAGGGGTTCCGGGCCGCTGATCACGCTCAGCACGCCCGCGGGCAGCACTTCGCGGAGCAGCCTGCCCACGGCGAGCATGGTGAGCGGCGTGTAGGGAGAAGGCTTGACCACCACGGTGTTGCCCGCGCGCAGTGCCGGGGCGATCTTCCAGAAGGCGAGCATGATCGGGAAGTTCCACGGGGTGATCGCGACGACCACACCGAGCGGCCTGCGGACGACCTCCTGGTACGCCTCGGCGTCGTCGCGGACGATTTCCCGGGGTACCTCGAGGTCGGCGTAGTACCGCAGCCACATCGCGGATCTCGTGATTTCGTCTCGCGCGTGGAGGAGCGGTTTGCCCTGTTCGGCGGTGAGCAGGGGCGCGAGTTCGTCGGCAGCCGACTCGAGACGGTCCGCGGCGGCGCGTAGTGCTGCGCGCCGCGCCGGTTCGTCGTCCTGCCAACTGTCGTACGCGCGTTGGGCAGTGCTGAACACGTGGTCGAGCTGGTCGACCCCGACCGCCGGCGCGTGGGCACCCTGCCGGTGGCGGGATTCACGATCCCAAATGTGTCCGATGTAGACAGGTCGACGCCGTCGGCTGTCGCGGGGGTCGGCTCAATGCTCTGCCTGGTCATACTCTGCCTGGTCATGCGCTGCCTTCCAATCGTAACGACGCGATGGTCAGACGCTTTCCGGGATCAGGACGGGTTTGATCGTCGCTCCGGACAGCGAATCGGCTTCGGCCTGATTGATCTCGGAGAGCGGGTAGGTGCGGATGAGCTTGTCGAACGGGAACCTGCCGTCGCGCCAATGCCGGAGCAGGACCGGGATGAACTCCTGCGGGACCGCGCTTCCTTCGAGCACGTAGGTGAGGCGCCGCCCGGCGAGCTGGGGTGGGTGGATCGTCAGCGCTCCCGCTCCCCCGCCCACCAGGACCGCGCCGCCTCGGGGGGCGAGAACCTGAACCGCGGCCGCCATGACCACGGGCACGGAGGTGGTGTCCAAGGTGTGGTCCACGCCGGGTTCACCGCCCACGATCCGGGTGACGAACTCCAAGCTGTCCGAATGGACGCGGGTCGCGCCGAGCTCCACCGCCATGTCCAGGCGTCCCGGCTGCGGGTCGACCACGACGATCTCCGTCGCGCCCGCGATTTTCGCGGCCATCACGGCCGCGAGCCCCACGGTGCCCGCACCGAACACGGCGATGCTCTGGCCCGGCAGCAGGTTCATCTCGTTGAACACGACACCGGCACCGGTCTGCAAGCCACACCCGAGCGGCCCCAGCAGCTCCAACGGCAGGGCCGGGTCGACTTTGACGGCGTTGCGCCGGGTCGCGACGGCGAACCCCGCGTACGAGGACTGGGCGAACCACCGGCTGTTGACAGCCGTACCGTCGCTTCCCGTCGCCCCGGGGCGCCCGTCCCGGCGTCGGGCGGAGAGATTGCTTTCCAGGAAATTCTCGCAATAGGCGGGGTCACCGCCTCGGCACAACGCGCAGTCGCCGCACGAGTCGAACGACATCACCACGTGATCACCGACGGCGAAGTCCGTGACCTCGTTGCCCACCGCCGTCACGACGCCGGAACCTTCGTGGCCGAGTACGGCGGGCAGCAGAGCAGCCGCGAAGCCGGGGTCGCGGACCGACAGGTCGGTGTGACACATGCCCGTCCCCGCGACGCGCACGAGCAGGTCCTCAGGACCCAGCGGGTCGAGGACTATGTCCTCGATGACGAACGGGCCGTCGGCGGTCCGCAGGACAGCGGCTTTGGTGGTCAGGGACATGGTTGGGCTCTTCCTGCTACGGGCTCCGGTACAGGGACGGTGCGCGACCGCTGAAGCAGCTGGACGGCCTCGTCCAGGCTTGCTCGTCGTTGGATCAACCGCCGCAGCTTCATGATCTTCGCCGGTTGATTGAGCGTTGCCGCGCCGGCAAGGCGGCTACCCGTGCTGTAAAGAGCGACGAACTGGGCATGCTCGACGTCACTGGTCACGATCTCCGCCCGCTCGGCGAGTGCGGTGCCCGCGAACTGGATGCGGCTGCCGTACCAGTCGCTCCAGAAGTACGGAACCGTCTCGAAAGCCGTGGCACGGTCGGGGAACAGCGCGTTGACCGCCGCACGTGCCCCCAGTTCGGCGGCGCCGGTCCAGTTCTCCATCCGCATCCGCTGATCCATGATGGCGTTCGGCCAGGACGCCACGTCACCTGCGGCGTAGACGTCCGCGACCGACGTGCGAAGGAACGCGTCGCAGACGATCCCACCGTCGACGGGATCGAGCTCGACTCCTGAACCGCTCAGCCACTCGGTGGCCGGTACCGCACCGATGCCGACGACCACCACGTCGGCTCGGACGACTTGCCCGTCGGCGAGGCGGACCCCGGTGACCCGGGCGGTCCCCAGCAGCTCGGTGATGCGCGCTCCGAGCACCACCCGGACGCCGGCCAAGTCGTGCAACCTGGCCAGTTCGGTCCCCACGAGTTCGCCGACGGCCCGCACCAGTGGCGCCGGCGCGGCCTCCACAATGGTCACCGTCGCACCGACGGACACCGCTGACGACGCGATCTCCGCGCCGATGAAACCCGCCCCGACGACAACGACCCGCGTCCCCGGAGTCAGCGCGTCCCGGATGGCCGAAGCGTCCTCCACCGTGCGCAGGGTGTGCACGCCGGCCAACCCACCCGACCCGTTCAGCCCTCGTGCCTTCGCGCCGGTCGCGATGATCGCACGGTGGTACGGCACCTGATGCCCCCCATCAAGCCGCACGACGTGTGCGTCCGGATCGAGTCCGGCCGCCGCACGGCCCAGCAGGAGTCGCACCCCGAGTCGTTCGCGGAGGTCCTCCTCGGTACACAGTGGAACCGGGTTCGGACTGTCCACCAGGAACTGTTTGGACAACGGCGGACGGTCGTATGGGGCGTGAACCTCTTCTCCGATCAGCGTGATCGCACCGCTATAGCCCGCGCGTCGCGCCGACTCCACTGCCCGCAGGCCCGCGAGTGAAGCCCCGACGACGACCAGTCCCGCCTTCGATCCGTCCACTTAGACCTCATGCCCGCTCTCCAGCGACAGCGCCGCCGCCGGACACGCCCGCACTGCGTCCTCGATCAGCGCGATGTCGTGCTCGGGCACGTCAACGCGATGCAGGACAAGGGTCCCGTCGTCAAGCACTTCGAAGTAGTCGGCAGTGACCGACTCGCACATCCCGATGCCTGTGCATCGCGCACGGTCGACGTGAATCTCCATGATCTGTCCTGTCCGTAGTTCAGCTGACCGTTACCGGCAGGCGCTTGATGCCGTTCATGCCCCCACCGCTCAGCGCCTCAGGCTCGCCGACATCGAGGTGGGGAAGCTTGGTGAGGATCTGCCGGAACAGCGCGCGCAGCTGCGCCTTCGCCACGCCGTTGCCCAGGCAGAAGTGCACGCCACCGCCACCGAACCCGACGTGTCCGGACGCCGGACGGCTGAGATCGAAGGTCTCCGGGTCGGAAAACACCGCCGAGTCCCGGTTGCCCGAGCAGTAGAACAGCCCGACCTTGTCCCCCGCGGTGATCTCGGTCCCCCGGATCGCGGTGTCCCGGGTCGCGGTCCGCGCGAACATCATGACCGGCGTCGCGTGCCGCACGAACTCCTCGATCGACCCCATGATCCGGCCGTCGAAGTCCTCGAGCAGCCAATCCCGCTGCGCCGGATGCCGAGCCAGGTTGACGACGGTGTGGCTGGTCGTCTGCTTGGTCGTGTCGTTCCCGGCGACGCTCAACAAGATCATCATGGTGCCGATGTCCTCGTTGCCGAGCTTGCGCCCGCCGACGTCCGCCGTGACCAGCCTGGTGACGATGTCGTCCTCGGGGTGCGCCCGCCGGGCGTCCGCGAGCTCGATCCCCGTCTGCATCAGGTACGCGACCTGCTGGTTCGCCCATTCCTGCGGCGTCACGCCGGCGGGCAGTTTGCTCAGGGTTTCGGGATCATCGAGCGCGGCGAGATTGTTGCCGGCCTCCGCGAACGACGTGACCTTGTCCTCCGGGACGCCGACGAGGTCCGCGACGGTCAGCATCGGGAGTTTCGACGACACTTCGGCGACGAAGTCGAACGTGCCTCCGCCCACGACGCGGTCGACGATCTGCTCGGCGCGCTGCTCGATCTTCTCCGCGAGCAGCCCCACCGCCTTCGGTGTGAACGCCGAGCTGAGCACCTTCCGGTACTCGGTGTGCCGCGGCGGGTCCAGCTCGAGAATCGACGGAGCCATCAGCGGCGCCCCCTCCGCACGAGGCGGCAGATACGGCAGCCCGAGTTCGGAGCTGAACAGCTCGTGGTTGCGGCTGGCGACGGTGATGTCCTCGGCCAGCGTCAGCGCCCAGAAGCCCGCCTCTCCATGGACGGACGCCGGCAAGGCCGGCTCCTCGAGCGACGGGTGCCAGCTCACCGGCGCGTTCTCGCGAAGCCACCGGAACGTCTCGTCGCGTTCGTCGAACTGCTTGGCCCAGAACTCTTTGCTGGAGATGTCCCTGTCGCAAGTGGACGGATGCGGCGTGCGATGCAGTTTCATGCTTGCTCTTTCGGCTACAGCGGACGAGCCGCTCGATCCCGGATCGGGTATGACCGCCGAGGCGCCCGTCCTGACAACTTCAACATAGAACAGGATTTCAGTTTTGGCAACCTAATAGCGGTATGACAAGGGAATTCGGTGGGATAGGTCGCTCACCAGAGAAACTCGGTTCTACCGAATCCTCGCTGGACCTCGGTCGTGTCCGCCGGCTATGACCGTGTGTCCGCTGCCTGCGATCGCGCGTCCGCGCTCTGGGCACAGCAAGCACCGCCCACCGCTGACTCACCGGCCTGCGGTTGCGAGAAAGTGGCTCCGGGTCAAGCCGAAGCGCGCGCCGAGCGATCCTTGCGCGACGAAGCTGAACGCCGGCCACGCGTGCTCAACAGGATGTCGGCGACACCATCGACCTGGGCCCGCACCTCCTGGAAAGTGGCCCGTCCATTGGACATGCGGTTGACCGCGTCCACCAGAACACAGCCGATCGCGAGTCGAACGTAGGAGACGTCATCGCGAGGCCCCGCCGCGAGCAGGTGATCGAACGCGGCGTCAAAGCCGCTGCCGCCCTGCTCGACGAGTTGCCGCACATCCGGATCGGACGAAGCCGTCATCTGCATCATGAGCACGGCCATCCCGGGGGCACGATCGAACGCCTGCAGGACGCGACGCAGAAAGTCCTTCACCAGCGGCAGCGCGTCCACGTTCTCATCGCGTTTCGACGAGAGGACTCGGCGGGTGAGTTTGCCCTGCCACTCGGTCAGCGCGGCGGCCAGGAGATGATCCTTCGACCGGAAGTACCGGTAAACGGTGCCCAGCGCCACCCCGGACCGGTCGGTCACGTCACGCATCTGGATGGCAGTAGTGCCGGATTCGGCGACAAGCTGGATCACGGTCTCGATGAGCCTGGCCCGGCGGGCAAGCTGACGACTCGTCATCATCCCGACGGACAGCGGGGCCTGCGAATCAGCGTCTGCCACGTCGACAGTTCTACCACGCACTATCGATCCCGGGGTTTCGGTGAGCCGTAGTTCGCGGGCGTGGCGCAGGAAGAGTCCGGTCGGCCGTTCGGCAAGCGGAAAATGTCACGGATGACGCGGCGAAGCAGCTTCCCGGTTTCCGTACGTGGCAGTGTATCGACGAACTCGTAGCGGCGTGGACACTTGGCACGGGTCAGCGACGCGCGGCAGTAGGCGTCGAGTTCGCCGGACACCTGTTCGCGACCGTGTTTCCCGTCGACGAGCTGGACCACGGCGACGACCTGCTGCCCCCATTCGGCGTCGGGCATTCCGACTACGGCCACATCCTCGACCGCAGGGTGTTCGAGGATGTGCTGTTCGACCTCCGCCGGGTAGACATTGACCCCGCCGGTGATGATGAGATCGACACGCCGGTCGAGCAGGTATAGATATCCACCCTCACCGATACGGCCGAGATCGCCGGCGGTGGCGTACCCGTCGGCACGGACGGTGGCAGCGGTCTTGTCGGGGTCATTGTGATAAACGAACGGCGGCTGTCCGGCCGGAAAGTAGATCAGGCCCTCTTCGCCGACCGCGACCGGATCGCCGTCGTTGTCGAAAATCTTGACGTCGGCGGGTCGTCCGACCGAGCCGGGGTGCTCCACGGCCTCCGTGGGGGAAATGACACTCACGAGTCCTTCGGTCGAGGCGAGGTACTCCCAGATGACCGGACCGAGCCAGCCGAGTGCTCGTGCTTTCATCTTCGGCGGGAAAGGGGCGCCTGCGGCCACCACGATCTTCAGGGTGCTCAGGTCCGCGGCGGCACGCGCTTGCATCGGCAGTTCGAGGAGACGGTGGAAGTGAGTCGGCACCAGGTGAGTGCTGGTGACCCGGTGCTCCGCCACCGTGGTCAAGAACGCTTCGGCGTCGAAGCGGGGTTGGACGACCACGGTGTGGCCGAGGTGCAGCGCGCCGACCGCGAAGGTGTTGGGCGCGGCGTGATACAGCGGTGCGACGACCAGGTGAACGCCGTCGAGCGGACGGAAGCCGAACGGCTTCAGCACGACGTCCACCATCACGGACAGCAGCCCCTCCGGTGGGATTCCGGTCAGCGGCCGCCGGACTCCCTTGGGCCGTCCGGTGGTGCCGGAGGTGTAGCCCATGGCCGCGCCCGCCTTGCGGTCCGCCGGAACCCCGGCATCGGCCGCGGCGAGCCAGGTTTCGTAGTCGTGCCAGCCCGCTACCGCTCCGCCGACCGCGATCCGGTGCGCGCCGAGGTCGTCGAGCACCGGACCGAGGGCCTCCGCGAGATCGTGCGACGCGACGAGCACACGAGCGCCTGAGTCCCGCACGATGTAGGCGACCTCGGCCGGGGTCAGGTGGGTGTTGATCGGCACCCGGTACATCCCGACCTGCTCCACGCCGAGCGCGACCTCGAAGAACGACGGCCCATTCCGCAGCAGGAACGCCACGACGTCCCCGTCACGCAGCCCCAGTGCGCGCAGCGCGTTCGACAGCCTGTTGCCGCGCTCGAGAAGCTGCCCGAACGACGTCGTCCCACCGTCGGGGGCGACAATCGCGATCCGGTCCGGATACCTCGTGCCAACGGCGTAGGCACCGACCGGCGAAGTGACATCGGCAGACAATGCGGTTCTCCTCTGTCTTTTTTGGACGGTGGGTCAGCCGGCGGACTTTTCCAGGATGTGCACCGCGGACGCCTGGCCGATCCCGACGACATGGGCAAGTCCCACCCTGGCGCCCTCGATCTGCCGGGGACCGGCTTCGCCCCGCAGGTGGGTCGCCACTTCCCAGATGTTGGCGATGCCGGTCGCCGAGACCGGGTGCCCCTTGGATTCGAGCCCACCCGACGCGTTCACCGGGATGCGGCCGTCACGCCAGGTCGCGCCCGACTCGAACAGGTCGACGGCCCCTCCTGGCCCACAGAGCGACAGGTTCTCGTAGTGCACCAGCTCCGCCGTGGCGAAACAGTCGTG
>Ga0193717_1000955_pt1 | contig 18206 bp, 16 predicted proteins | sample U2c2metaG_FD_145900 | JGI IMG/M metagenome (GOLD analysis project Ga0193717, IMG submission 145900) | Soil microbial communities from a riparian zone of the East river system, Colorado, United States - U2c2 | ecosystem: Environmental > Terrestrial > Soil > Riparian zone | place: USA: East River... | reverse complement strand
GTTCGGTGATCGTCGGCTGGGCGGCGGCGCAGCAGTATCTCGGGTTCGACGGGCACCCGAGCACGGTGTACGTCCGCGCCGACGAGTCCGAAGTGGACAATGTGCGGCAGGTGCTCGGGCAGACGCTGAGCCCGGCGGCGCCCAACGAGGTCGACGTCCAGCGACCGTCGGAAGCGTTGGCGGCACAGAAGATCACCGACAACACCTACAGCGCGCTGTTCCTGGGGCTCGGCGCGGTGGCGCTGCTCGTCGGCGGCGTCGGGGTGGCGAACACGATGGTGATCTCGGTGCTGGAACGGCGCCGGGAGATCGGGCTCCGGCGTGCGCTCGGTGCGACGAAGCGGCAGATGCGCGGGCAGTTCCTCGCGGAGTCGGTCTTGCTGTCCGGGCTCGGCGGGGCGGCGGGTGTGCTCGTCGGCGTGGTCGTGACCGCCGGGTACGCCCTGAGTCAGGGCTGGCCCGCGGTGTTGCCTATCGGCGCGCTTGTCGGCGGCGTCGCTGTCTCGGCCCTCATCGGCGCGATCGCCGGGGCCTACCCGGCCATGCGCGCCGCCCGGCTGCCACCCACCCAGGCCCTCGCCTGACTCCTCCCAGGGAATATGTCGACACTTTCCCGGGGTAGTTGCACACGCAACCACCCAGGGAAAGTGTCGACGTATTCCCTGGGGTCGGGGGACGTGAGCGGGGGGCGGTAGTCTCGCCGGAGCCGGGGGTGATCAGCTAGGGGGAGTCGGTAGTGCCGTTGACAGGGATGTCCGTGCGCAGGCTCGGCTGGTTGTTCGCGGGACTCGAGCTGGTGGCACTGGTGACGGTGCTGGTCCTCAAACGGTTCGACGGGCTCGACCTCGAGGTCTATCTCGGCGGCGCCCGCGCCCTCGTCGAACACGGCACCCCGTACGACGCCGGGATCCAGACGACCCACGGCATCCTGCTGCCCTTCACCTACACGCCGTTCGCCGCGGCCGTCTTCCTGCCGGGCACGTGGTTCTCGTTCGCCGTGACGATGAAACTGGTCAGCATCGCGTCGATCCTGGCGATCGGCGTCGTGGCGTACCTCTACGTCGCCCACCTCAACGGCGCGCTCCGCGACCGCACCAACGTCCGCGGGCACGTAATCGCGGCTTCGGTCGCCATCGGCGCCCAGCTGGCCAGTGCGTTGCTGGAACCGGTCCGGTCGACCCTCGGCTTCGGCCAGATCAACGCGTTGCTCATGGTCGCCGTGGTGGTCGACGCCCTGCTTCCCGGCCGTCGCCGGACCAAAGGCCTGCTGATCGGGCTGGCGGCCGCGGTCAAACTCCTGCCCGCGGTGTTCGTGCTGTTCTTCGCCTTCCAGCGCGACTTCAAGTCGGCCGCTCGCGTGGTGTTCGGGTTCGTCGCGGCGACAGCGATCATGTGGCTCGCGGCCCCGGCGGCGTCGACGAAGTACTGGACCGAGCTGATCTTCGAGACCGAGCGGATCGGCGGGCGCGACTACGTGGGCAACCAGTCGCTGCGCGGCATGATCGCCAGGATGGGCTTCGCCGAATCGACGGAGAACCTCGTCTGGATCGTCGCTGTGCTCGCCGTGCTGGCGCTGACGGCGTTCGCGATGCTGCGTGCGCTGGAGCCGGTCGTCTCGCTCACCGCGTGCGCGCTGTGCGTCCTGCTCGTTTCGCCGGTTTCGTGGACGCACCACTGGACCTGGTGTGTGCCGATCCTGGTGCTGTTCGGCTACCTCTGTGTGCGGAACTGGCGCGTCGACAGAGCGTTCTCGTACTGGTTCGGCGGGCTGACCGTGTTATCCACGGCGCTGTTCCTGATCGGCCCGATGTGGAACGCCGCGCGGCCCGCGAGCACGGTGTTCGACTGGCTGGAGACGGAGTCCTACGAACTGCTCGGGCTGGTTCTGCTGGTCGCCATCGCGATCTTCGCGGCCCGCGTGCCCAAGGGGACGCCGAAGCCGCTCACCGCCTCTGAAGTGCCGGTTTAACTCGAAAGTGTTTTGCTGCGGCTCGGAAGGGTGTTTTTCACCACTTAAGTGGCTGGTGTGTCAAGAATGCGCTGACGGTCCGTGTTGGATGATCAAATGTCACGGAGAACTCTCGCGACGCTGATCGTGCTCGAACTGGCCGTCGTGAGCGTGGTGCTGCTCGTGCGTGGCTTCCACGGGATGGACCTGGAGGTCTACCTCGGCGGCGCGCGTGCCCTCGGCGCGGATGGCGACCCTTACGCCGCGAAGGTGCTCACCTCGCAGGGCGTGTTGCTGCCGTTCACCTACACGCCGTTCGCCGCCGCGGTCTTCCTCGCCGGAACGGTGGCGCCGCTGCCGGCGATGCTGACCGCGCTCAGCGTGGCGTCGATCGCCGGGCTCGGGGTCGTGGTGTTCCTGCTCATGGTCCGGCAGGGGCAGCGCCGCCGGGACGCCGCGCTGACGGCGATCCTGGTCCAGTTCGGTGCGGCGTTGATCGAGCCGGTGCTCTCCACGCTCAACTACGGGCAGATCAACATCCTGCTGATGCTCGTGGTGGTCGTCGACGTGCTGGTGCCGTGGCGGCGCTGGCCGCGCGGGGTGTTGCTCGGGCTGGCCGCCGCCATCAAGCTGACGCCGCTCGTGTTCTGTCTGTTCTTGCTGCTGCGTAAGGACTACCGGTCACTCGGACGCACACTCGCGACGTTCTTCGGGGCGGGAGCGGTGATGTGGCTCGTCGTCCCGGAGGCGTCGGCGAAGTACTGGCTGCACCTGATGTCCGACACCGATCGCATGGGTGACCTCTGGTTCGTGAGCAACCAGTCGCTGCGCGGGGTGCTCGCGCGGGCCGGGCTCGACATCTCCACCGGCACGACGGCGTTGTGGGCACTGCTCGCGCTGTGCGTGGTGGGGTTGGCCGTCGGCGCGATCCGGACGGCGCTCAACGCGGGGCAACTGCCGCTCGCCCTGGTCAGCTGCGCCATCACCGGGCTGCTGGTTTCGCCGGTTTCCTGGACCCATCACTGGGTCTGGATCGCCCCGGCGGTGGTCCTGCTGATCACGGTGGCGCGCTCCTGGCGGGCGGCCGACCGGCTGACGTCGAACGTGCTGCTGGCCGTTTCGGCGGTGGCCTCGGTGATCTTCCTCGCCGGGCTGCCGTGGCTCGTGCCGTTCCCGGCGCTGTCGGTCTTCGCGCGGGTGGGCGCGGAAAGCTATGTGCTCACCGGCGTGCTGATCCTCGCCACGGTGTGGTGGGTCAGCTTGGTGATGTCGTCCGGGTCGATGGCCGGGAACATGCCGACGCGGAGCTGGTTCTTGCCGAGCTTCCGGTACGGCTCGGTGTCGACGATCCCGTTCGCCCGTAGCACCTTGGCGACCGCGGCCGCGTCGATCTCGTCGGCGAAGTCGACCGTGCCGACGACCTGTGAGCGCAGCGACGGGTCGGTGACGAACGGCGTGGTGTAGCTGGTCTTCTCGGCCCACTGGTACAGCCGGGTCGAGGACTCCAGCGTGCGCGCGGTGGTCCACTCGAGGCCGCCGTTGCCGAGCATCCACTCGATCTGGTCGGCGAGCAGGAACAGCGTCGCGACGGCGGGCGTGTTGTACGTCTGGTCCTTGCGCGAGTTGTCGAGCGCGGTGGTCAGCGACAGGAACTCGGGGACCCATCGGTCGCTCGCGCCGATCTCGCCGATGCGCTCGACGGCCGCGGGCGACGCCAGCGCCAGCCACAGGCCACCGTCGGAGGCGAACGACTTCTGCGGCGCGAAGTAGTAGACGTCGAAGTCCTCGGCGTTGACCGGCAGGCCACCGGCACCGGACGTCGCGTCGATCGCGACGAGGGCGCCTTCGCTGCCCGCGGGACGGCTGACCGGCACCATGACGCCAGTCGAGGTCTCGTTGTGCGCCCAGCCGACGAGGTCCACGCCCGGCTCGAAGACGATCTCCGGCGCGCTGCCCGCTTCGGCCTTCACGACCGTCGGGTCGCCAAGGAACGGCGCGCCCTTGGTGACCGAGGCGAACTTCGAGGAGAACTCGCCGTAAGTGAAGTGCTGCGACCGCTCGCGGACGAGACCGAACGCGGCGGCGTCCCAGAATGCGGTCGTCCCGCCGTTTCCGAGGATGACCTCGTAGCCATCGGGGAGCGAGAAAAGCTCGGACAGACCCGCGCGGACCCGGCCCACGAGCGACTTCACCGGCTTCTGGCGGTGGGAGGTGCCGAGGTACTTGGCACCCTCTTTCGCCAGGTTGGCGAGCTGCTCGTCGCGGACCTTGGACGGTCCGCAGCCGAAACGGCCGTCGGCGGGCTTCAGTTCAGCGGGGATGGTCAACTCGGCTGCGTCGCTCATACAGGCAGTGTCCCAGGTTCCATTCCGGCCGGTAACGGCGGTGGCCGAGTGTCCGATAGGTGGGATCGTGACTGATCATGGACCGGCGCCGAGGGCCGAAGAGCGGATCGTCGGCGAGCGCGACCGTGGGCGGCCGAGGTGGGGTTGGTTCGCGCTGTTTGGCGTGAATGTGCTGGTTCACCTCCCCGATGGCTGGGATACAACCGACACAATCGGGGCGAGTCTCGGCTTGGTCGTCACGCTCGGCTTGGTGTTCTTCCCGGCCTTACGGCGGAATCGGCTGTTCCGGATGACGATGACCAGGGTGCCGTCCGCCGACCCTGACCGGCTTCGGCGACGCAAGGTACGCCTCACTTGGGCGGCGTGCGGCTGGAGTGCCTTGCCCGTGTTCCTGCTGTACGTCACGATCTTCGAGTCACCCCCGCGCGGGATGGACATCCTGTTCGCGGTCTTCGTTGTGGCGGCCTCCCTGGTCCCGATGCTGGTCGTGCTGGTCCGGCGCTGGCAGGAGATGCGGTGGCTGCGCCTGCTCGAAGCCGGTCCGCTGACGCGGATCGCGGCTGTCGTCGAAGAAGCCGAGTACCACGAAGCCGACTACGACGATGGCGACGATCGAAGGTTTGTCCACGGCTGGGCGGTGCTGCCGGACGGCTTGCGGACGACGTTCTCGATCGAAGAATGCCCACAGGACCTCTATGCCGAGATTCGCGCCACCAGGACGGTCTGGGTGGTTGGCGAACCGAGGCTCGGCGAGGTCGCGCTTGGTGTGCCGGATCGGCGACTGTTCGCCATGGCTTCCTTTGCCGCCAAGCGTCGTGACGAGCGGCGATTGCGTGCTCGGTTCAGAGCGGCCGGAGGCCCTGAAAACACTTCCGCTCCGGGTCAGCCCGCCGTCCAGCCGTTTTCGTCGACGCCGCCGGGGATCGGGGCCGTCGGGTCGTACGGCGTGCGGGTGAAGATGAAGGTCGCCAGGTCGAGATGGTTCGGCGTGCCGTCCGACGCGCGTCCGACGCGCAGGGTCTCGCCCGCGTAGTAGCCGTCGAGGCCGATCCAGGCGTCTTCGCCGTCGGGCCGGAAGCGGGACGCGCGGCCGGAAGCGTCGACCGGGGACAACAGGAACGAACCTTCGGGGAGCAGTCGCAGGTGGTACGGCGTCGGTCCCCAGTGCCAGAGCCCGGTCAGCGGCAGGAGCTTTGGGTCCACTGTGGACGGACGCCAGTCCGCGGGCAGCGCGGGTTCGTGTTCTTCGGCGATCGTGACGAGGTCGATGGCCACCTGCACGACGGCGACCCCGGCCGTGGTGTTGGCCAGTACCAGCGCACCGGTCTGGGTGGCGGGGTCGATCAGGCTGCAGGCGACGAACCCTGGCATCGAGCCGGTGTGCCCGGCGAACCGGCGGCCCTGGTGGCGCACGAGCTGCAGGCCGAGGCCGTAGCCGATGTTCCAAGCGTCACCGTCGTCGACGGTGACCATCTCGCGCATCTCCGCGACGGTGTCCGGGCTGAGCACGTCACCGGTGTGGCCGCCGACGAACGCCGTCCAGCGCGCGAGATCGTTGACGGTGGACCAGAGCTGGCCCGCGGGGGCCATGGCGCCGGCGTCCGGCGCCGGCTCGGGGAGCAGCACGTCGGCGAAGGGATGCACGGCGTAACCGGTGGTGTGCGGCGCCTGTGCGTCCGGCGTGGTGCGTGACATGCCCAGCGGCTTCAGGATTTCGGCGTGCACGGAGTCGAGGCAGCTCGCGCCGCGATACCGCGCGACGAGCTCGCCGAGCACGCCGTAGCCCACGTTCGAGTAGTGGAACCGGCTGCCGGGACGGTTCTTGATCGCGTTCGTCGCGAGGCTCTTGTCGAGGGCCGCCCAGTCGGCGCCGGGGCTGCGCTCCCACCACGAACCCGGCGATTCCGAGGTCAGCCCGGAGGTGTGGGACAGCAGCTGCGCGATCGTCGCCGAGCCGAAACTCGTGCCCTGGACGTGCTTTTCGAGCGGATCGTTGAGATCCAGCTTGCCCTCGTCGCGCAGCCGCATGACGTTCACCGCGACGATCGACTTCGTGATCGAGCCGAGCCGGTACTGCGTGTCGTTGCCCGGCCGCTTGCCGTCCACGAACCCGCGCCCGCCCCACCAGGCGAGCTCACCGTCACGGACGACGGCGGCGACCACGGACGGCGCCCGGGTCGACGCCTGCTCGTGCGCTAGGCGGCGGAGGAGGGCGAGATCAGTCGTAGGCAGCATGCCTGGCATTGTGCTACGCCCGGCACTTGTCGACATATGCCGGTCTGTCGACAAGTGCCGAGGGCTAGCTGCGTCGTTGTAGGGCTTCACGTATGGCATCGACCATCCCGCGTGGGTCCTCGCGTAGCCATTCTTGCGTCACCACGATGAATTCCCACCCGTCGGCTTCCATTCGCCCGCGTCGTAAGGCGTCGTGGCGTTGCTGTTCTGGGTCGTCGTGCCACTTGCCGTCGTACTCGACGGCAAGCTTGACCTCCGGAAAGCCAAGATCCAACCTGCCCAGGAACCGGCCGTCCGCATTGTGGACGTTGATCTGCAGTTCGGGTTCGAGACCACCCAGAACCAGCCAAACTCTGACCTCGGACTCGGGGATGGATTCCGCTCGCGGGTCGGCAAGCTGTAAGCATCGCCGAGCCCGGATGATGCCGCGGTCGTGCCGTGCCTGTAGCAGAGCGTCCAGTTCGTCCCGCTCGAAAAATTCTTCGCGTAGGAGTACGTCCAGCAATCCCACGGTGCGAGGGAGTGATCTTCGCAGTTTCGTGTTGCACAGGATGTCGAGTGCCGTCCGCAGGGGTGTGGCCAGCCGGATCGTTTCCCACGGTTCCCCTTCGGCGAGTTCGATGGTGGTTCGCCGGATGTGCATGCCGCGCTTGGCGGTGAACTTCGCTTCTTCTTCGACGACGAGTTCGACGTCGTCATATGGCAAAGCGAAGCCGAAGCCGTATACGGCCGCCGCGGAGCACCCGGTCAACGTCGCTGTGGCTGGCGCGATTCTGGCGGCCGCGCGGCAGCGAAGTTCGTGGCTTATCGGTACCCACGCGGGTACGTAGACGTTGTGGAAGAGCTGGGTGAACAGCGGAGACCTGAGTTGGTGCCTGCTTATGTCCCCTTCGCTGATCGCATGGCTACCGAGGAACGAGCTGTTGATGCCGGACGTGTCGAATTTCGTAGAAGTGGTCATAGCGTTCACGATCGCGCCCGCGACCGACAGGAACACGGCAATCAAGATCAACTACGTCGAGTTGTTCACACCCTCGTCAGTTGTCCACAGATCTCGTCCCAGGTCTTGACCGGCACATGTCGACAAGTGCCGGGGAGGTCAGTCCAGGAGGTGGCGGGACATGGCCGTGGTCACCGCGGCGGTCCGGTCCGACACGCCGAGCTTGTTGAACGCCCGCAGCAGATGGGTCTTCACCGTCGCCTCGCTGATGTGCAGCGCGCGCCCGATGTCGCCGTTGGTGCCGCCCTTCGCGACCAGCCGCAGCACCTCGACCTCCCGCGCGGAAAGCACCTGGGGCACCGGATTCCGGACCCGGTTGACGAGCTTCCCGGCCACCGACGGCGCCAGCACGGTCTCCCCGCGCGACGCCGCTCGGATCGCCCCGGCCAGCTCGGCCCGCGATGCGTCCTTCAGCAGGTAGCCCGAAGCCCCGGCCTCGACCGCGCGCAGGATGTCCGCGTCCGTCTCGTACGTCGTCAGCACCACGACTCGCTGACCTGGCGTTTCCGTGAGGATCTTCCGGGTCGCGCCGACGCCGTCGAGGCCGGGCATCCGCAGGTCCATCAGGATGACGTCGGGCTGTTTGACCCGCGCCAGCGCGACGGCCTCGTCGCCGGAACCGGCTTCGCCGATGACGTTCAGGTCGGCTTCGGCTTCCAGCATGCCGCGCAGGCCCTCGCGCACCACCGGATGGTCGTCGACCAGCATGATGGTGATCACGCGGGCACCTCCAGTTCCACGGTCGTTCCCTCGGTTCGTCCACTATGGACTTTGACGGTCCCGCCCACCTGCTCGGCCCTCGCCCGCATCCCGCGCAGCCCGAACCCTTCGGCGGGCGACTCCGGGTCGAACCCGACCCCGTCGTCGGTCACGCTCAGCCGCACCGAATCCTCCACAACGGACAGTCGCACTTGGACCCGTGACGCCTCCGCGTGCTTCCGTACGTTGGTCAGCGCTTCCTGCGTGGCTCGCAGCAGGACGACCTCCGCGGCCGTGGCCAGTACCGGCAGCGGGCCGTCGACCTCGAACGACACGGTGGCCGGCGATTCCTCGCCGAGCCGCTCGGTTTGCCTGCGCACCGCGTCTTCCAACGAACCCGCTGTCAACGCCGACGGCGTCAGTGCGGCCACCATCGCCCTCGCCTCCGTCAGGTTTTCCCTTGCGGTGCGGGCCGCGAGGTCGAGATGGCGCCGGGCGGCGACCACATCGGTGTCCAATTCGGACTCGATCGCCTGAGTCAGCGCCACGATACTGGTGAATCCCTGCGCCAGCGTGTCATGGATTTCCCGCGCCAGCCGCTCGCGCTCGGCGGAAGTCCCAGCTTCGTGGGAAAGCCGGGCCACTTCCGCCTGGCTCGCTTCGAGTTTCTCGATCAGTTCGGCACGTTCCCGGCTCTGCTCGATGATGCGCGACGTCCACCGCCCCACCAGCAGTCCGAAGACGACCAGCATGGCGGTGATCGGCAGCAGCGTGCTGAGACTCGGCTCGTCGAAACCGAACCGGACGACCACCGAAACGGGGACCAGCACGACGCCCACCGTGGTGATCACCGAGGCGACCCAGGTCGAAAGCGACATGTACATCAGCGGGCACACCGCGAACAGGACGAAACTCGCCGAAGTGCAGGTGAACACCGCCACCAGGAACAACATCGCCACCAGTGCGGCGAAGGTCACCGCCGAGTCGCCCACGTCGCTGGGCCCGATGAGCCGCCGCCCGGTCGCCAGGTAGGTGATCGCGATACCGCACAGCGCCAGCGCGCTGGTCACCTTCAGAGCCGTCGCCGTGCCGCCGGCGGTCACGACCAGGAACAGGGTGATCCCGAAGGTGATCGCGAAGTAGACGTCCCACAGCCAGTACCAGCGCTCCCAGGCGTTTCTCATTTTTCGGTGTTCGTCCAGCGGAACGTCAGCTTGCACAGCACCAATCCCACCACGCACCACGCACCGAGCACCAGCGCGACCGTCCCGAGTTCCCAGGTCCCGGCCATTTCGTAGGCCGCGGCCTGCTCCGGCAGGAACACCGAGCGGAAGCCTTGGCAGATCCACTTCACCGGGAAGAACGACGCGATGTCGACCATGACCTTCGGCAGGTTGCTGATCGGCGTGACGAACACCCCGGAGATGAACTGCAGGGAGATGTAGACCAGGTTGATCAGCGCCACCGCGCCGTTCGCCGACCGCACGACCGAGCTGATGACGATCCCCAGCAGCGCGCAGCTGATGACACCGAGGGCGAACACCCAGAGCAGCGTGAGCCATTTCGCGGGCTCGGTCGGGAGCTCCAGATCGAACAGCGCCATCGAGACGGCCAGCATCAGCACGACTTCGGCGACGCTGGTGACCGCGACCAGGATGATCTTGCCGATGAAGTACGAGGTCGCGGGCATCGGCGTGCCGCGAAGGCGTTTGAGCGTGCCGTCCTCGCGGTGGGCCGAAAGCCCGATTCCCATGCTGTTGAACGACGTCGACACGATGCCCGAGCCGATCATGCCCGCGGCGAGCATCTGCCCGGAGGACAAACCAGGCCCGAAGTCGCCACCGCTGATCATCGAGCCGAGCAGGATCATCAGGATGGTCGGCAGGGCGAACGTGAAGACCACCTGTTCGCGGTGCCGGAAGAACTGGCGTAGCTCGGTGCCGCCCCGGGTGAGCCCCATGGCCAGGGTGTTCGGCAGGACCATGGTGGTCATTTCCGCTCTCCGATCAGGTCGAGGTAGACGTCTTCCAGGGTCGGCCTGGTGACGGTGAGTCCGGCGAGCTCCCTACCCCCAGCAGAGAGCTCGTGGATGACTTTGGTGGGGAAGTTCGTGCGTTCGAGGTGCGTGCCGCGCTCGTCTTCCCAGCGCACGGTCGCTTCGGCGCCGGCGCGGCCGCCGAGGGTCTGCGGCGTGCCTTCGGCGACGACACGGCCACGGGCGATCACGGCCACGCGGTCGGCGAGCGCTTCGGCTTCGTCGAGGTAGTGCGTGGTCAGCAGGATCGTCGTGCCCTCGGTGGTCAGATCCTTGATGAGGCCCCAGAACTGATGTCGCGCCTCGGGATCGAAGCCGGTGGTCGGTTCGTCGAGGAACACGAGCTCAGGCCGCCCGACGATGCCCAGCGCGACATCGACGCGACGCCTTTGCCCGCCGGACAACGACTTCACGCGTGTGCCGGCCTTCTCGGTCAGCCCGACCTTCTCGACGACCTCCATCGGGTCGAGCGGATCGGCGTAGTACTTCGCGAAATGCCGTACGGTCTCGGCGACGGTCAGCTCGGCCGCGTCGTTGGCCGTCTGGAGCACGATGCCCAGGCGTGAACGCCATTTCCGCCCTGCAGTGCCGGGGTCTTCGCCGAGCACCAGCGCCTCGCCCGCCGTCCGATTCCGGTGTCCCTCAAGGATTTCGACGGTGGTCGTCTTGCCGGCGCCGTTCGGGCCGAGCAGGGCGAACACCTCCCCGCGTTCGATGTCCAGGTCGAGGCCGTCGACGGCGACGTGCCCCGGGTATTCCTTGCGCAGTCCGCGCACTCGCACCGCATTGGTCATGTACTGATCGTGCTGCGCGGCAAGGGCCCGCGGGACGTCCGGCAAGCTGAATCCGGCTGTCAACCGTTCGGTGGACACGGGTGTCACGACGTGCAGGTTTCCCGTGGAACCACCCATCTTGTTGACAGAGTGTCTAACATGACTACATGTCTCATAAGAGGGTGACGGCCAGTGACGGTGTACGCCTCTCGGTCCGGGTGACCGGGCCGGCCGACGCGCCGACTGTCGTGCTGGTCCACGGCTATCCGGACAACGGTTCGATGTGGGACGGCGTGGTCGCCGAGCTCTCGGGACGGTTCCGCTGCGTGGTGTACGACGTGCGCGGCTCGGGCGAGTCCGACAAGCCGCGAGGTCGTGCGTCCTATAAATTGGACCAACTGGCCCAAGATCTGCGCGCGGTCATCGACGAGGTCCAACCCGAAGGCAAGGTCCACCTGCTGGCGCACGACTGGGGCTCCATCCAGGCCTGGCACGCGGTGACCGGCGACGACCTGCGCGGCCGCCTCGCGTCGTTCACGTCGATCTCCGGCCCGAGCCTGGACCACGCGGGCGCCTGGTTCCGCGCGAACCTGCGGCCGAGTCCGCGCCGGCTGAAGAACGCGCTGACACAGTTCGTGCACTCCGGCTACATTTTGTTTTTCCAGCTGCCGCTGATCCCAGAGTTGTTGTGGCGCACCGGAATCATGCGTTCGCTGATGAAGAGGCTCGACCCGGCGGGCGGCGTCTCCGAAACCGCCGACGGCGTGCACGGGCTGAACCTTTACCGCGCCAACATGATGACGCGCTTGTCCCGGCCGGCGCCCCGGGCCGCGGACATCCCGGTGCAGGTGCTCGCGCCCAACGGCGACGCGTTCGTCAGTACGCCGTTGCAGACCGAAGTCGAGCGCTGGGCGCCGGATCTGCGCGTGCGCAAACTTGTTGGTACGCACTGGATCGTGCGCGGAAAACCCCGCGTGATCGCCGAAGCCGCGGCCGAGCTGATCGACCACGTCGAAGGCGGCGAGGAATCGCGCGCGCTGAAGCGGGCGCGAGTCGTTCCCGGCAAGGGACGTTTCGCGCACAAGCTCGTGGTCATCACCGGCGCCGGGAGCGGGATCGGCCGGGCGACGGCGTTGGCCTTCGCCGACGAAGGCGCGGACGTCGTGATCACCGACATCAACTCCGGCGCCGCCGCCGAGACGGCGAAACTGGTGCGCGCCAAGGGGGTCAGTGCCGGTGAGTACACAGTGGACTCTTCTGACGGAAACGCTGTCGGCCAGTTCGCCAAGCAGGTGCGTGACGAGTTCGGCGTGCCGGACATCGTCGTGAACAACGCCGGGATCGGTATGTCCGGGTCGTTTCTCGATACTTCGGTCGCCGACTGGGAACGTGTCATCGACGTCAACCTGTGGGGCGTGATCCACGGGTGCCGCGCGTTCGCCGAGCAGATGATCGAGCGGTCCGAAGGCGGGCAGATCGTGAACCTCGCGTCGGCGGCCGCTTTCCTGCCGTCGAAGATCCTTTCCGCTTACGCCACAACGAAAGGCGCTGTGCTGACGCTCAGCGTGAGCCTGCGCGCGGAGCTCGCGGCGGACCAGATCGGCGTCACGGCGATCTGCCCCGGGATCGTGCACACCAACATCACCAGCACGACGAAGTTCGTCGGGGTCGATGAACAGGAGCAAGGACGTCGGCAGAAGGCGACGACAAGCCTGTACGCCAAGCGTGGGTTCGGTCCTGAGGGAGTGGCACGCGATATCCTGCGTGCCGTGGAACGTGACAGTGCGATCGTGCCGTCGACGCCGGAAGCCAAGGTGGCGTACGTACTTTCGCGGCTGACACCCGGTTTGCTGCGCCAGGCGGCCAAAATGGACGTCACCCCTTGACCGGACCCCGTAAGCCACGCCGGATGTCGCCCCAGGCCCGGCGGGAAGAGCTGATCGCCGCGGCACTCGAACTGTTTGGCAGCCGGGCGCCCGAACTCGTCACGGTGGACGACATCGTGGCACGCGCCGACGTCTCGCGGCCGTTGTTCTACCGGTACTTCTCGGGTATCCGCGAGCTGCAGGTGGCGGCGCTGAAGACGGTCACCGACGGCTTGATCGACGGCCTCGCGCAGATGCAAGAAGGCACGCCGCTGGAGCGCCTTCGTGGCGTGGTGCGCGGGCTGATCGCGGTGGCCGATGAATACCAAGCCGGCTACATCGCGTTGCTGCGCGGGGGATCGGTGATCGCGACCTCCGAAACGGACGCCGTCGTCGACCAGGTCCGGGATCGCGCGGTGGAGCTGATCCTGGAGGCGACGGGCGTCAGCGAGCCGTCGCCGTTGCTGCTGCTGACTTTGCGGTGCTGGACCGCAGTCGTCGAAGGCACGTTGCTTTCCTGGCTTCAGGAACGCTCGGTTCCCCGAGAGCAGCTTGACGGGTGGCTCGTGGACCAACTGGTGGCGATGGTCGCCACGACTGGCCGACACGAGCCTGCGGGCACGGCGGCTTGGGTGGGTGGCTCGTGAGTGTTTCGCGGGGTTAGAACCCCGCGAAACACTCACGAGCCACGCTGGGTCGGCCCCTTAAATCGAGTCCCAGCCCTCCACCTCTTCCGGCGTCCGCGGCGCCGGCCCGACGTACTTCGCCGACGGGCGCACGAGACGCCCGGTCTGCTTCTGCTCGAGGATGTGCGCGGCCCAGCCGGCCGTGCGGGCGGAGCTGAACATGGCGGGCATCATGTGCGGCGGCACCTCGGCGAAGTCGAGGATCACCGCGGCCCAGAACTCGACGTTGGTCTCGATCGGGTGATCCGGGCGACGCTCGCGCAGCTCAGTGAGCGCGGCCTGCTCGAGTTCCGCGGCGATCTCGTAGCGCTTGGCACCGAGTTCCTTGCAGGTCCGGCGAAGCACGCGCGCCCGCGGGTCCTCCGCGCGGTACACGCGGTGGCCGAAGCCCATCAGGCGTTCCTTGCGGTCGAGGATGCCCTTGACCAGACCACGCGCGTCACCGGTCTTCTCGACCTCGGCGATCATCGGCAGCACCCGCGCGGGCGCGCCACCGTGCAGGGGGCCGGACATCGCGCCGATGGCACCGGACATCGCCGCGGCGACGTCGGCGCCGGTGGAGGCGATGACCCTGGCGGTGAACGTCGACGCGTTGAGACCGTGTTCCGCGGCGGAAACCCAGTAGGCGTCGACGGCCTTGACGTGGGCCGGGTCCGGCTCGCCGCGCCAGCGGACCATGAACCGCTCGGTGATCGACGAGGCTTCGTCGACCCGCGACTGCGGCACGGCGGGCTGGCCGATGCCGCGCGCCGACTGCGCGACGTACGACAGCGCCATGACCGAGGCGCGCGCGAGCTGGTCGCGGGCTTCGATGTCGCTGACGTCGAGCAACGGGCGGTAGCCCCAGATCGGGGCGAGCATGGCGAGCGCGGCCTGGACGTCGACCCGGACGTCACCGGTGTGCACCGGCAGCGGGAACGGCTCGGCTGGCGGCAGACCGTGCCCGAACCGGCCGTCGACGAGCAGGCCCCAGACGTCGCCGAAGGTCACCTTGCCCGCGAGATCCTCGATGTTGACACCGCGATAACGCAGCGCGCCGCCGTCGCGGTCGGGCTCGGCGATCTCGGTGCGGAAGGCGATGACGCCTTCGAGCCCTGGGCGGAATCCGTCGTCAGGCTCGTCTTTCTTTGCCGGACTGGTCGATACGGGAGCTGACGTAGTCACTATGCGTAGACCCTTTCGATGCGCGTTCCCCGAACAAGTTCCTCACGCGCGGACAGGCCCAGCCAAAGCGCGCCTCATCGCACGGTTGGACACACCTTGCTCCCCCATCTGCGCAGTGGCAATCGAAAGATGTGGTGCTTTCGGTCACGATTACGAGAACGATTCAGTTGAGAGGGTGTCCGCCACGTAAATCCTGTGTTTCCAGATGGGGCGGGCCGGGCGCGACGGTGATAGACCTTTCCCATGCATCTGAGCCCACAGGAGCGGGACAAACTGCTCATCCACGTGGCCGCCGACGTGGCGCGGCGCCGGCTGGAGCGTGGGGTGCGCCTGAACTATCCGGAGGCCGTCGCGCTTATCACCGAGCACGTGCTCGAAGGCGCACGCGACGGCAAGACGGTCAGTGAACTCGTTTCGAGCGGCCGTAGCGTGCTTTCTCGTGCGCAGGTGCTCGAAGGCATCCCCGAAATGATCGATTCCGTTCAGGTGGAGGCCACCTTCCCCGACGGGACGAAACTCGTCACCGTGCACGACCCCATTCCCGGTGGGGGCGGCGTGCATCCCGGCGAGATCATCCCGGCCGACGACGCGCCGGTGGAGCTCAATCCCGGTCGGCCGCGCACGCGGCTGCTGGTGCGCAATCTCGGCGACCGCCCGATCCAGGTCGGTTCGCACTACCACTTCGCCGCGGTGAACCCGGGGCTGGAATTCGACCGCGACGCGGCGAGCGGGCATCGGCTGGACGTGCCCGCCGGGACGTCGATCCGGTTCGAACCCGGGGTCGAACGTGAAGTCGATCTTGTTCCGCTGGCGGGTAACCGGATCGTGCCGGGGCTCAGGATGGAGAACTCATGACGTCGATCGACCGTCAGCGCTACATCGAGCTGTTCGGGCCGACGGTCGGCGACCGGATCCGGCTGGCCGACACCGATCTGCTGATCGAAGTCACCGAAGACCGCAGTATGGGCGCGGGTTCCGGCGATGAGGTGCTGTTCGGCGGCGGCAAGGTGATCCGCGAGTCGATGGGCCAGGGCATGGCCACCCGCGCGGAAGGCGCGCCGGACCTCGTCATCACCGGCGCGGTGATCCTCGACCACTGGGGCATCGTCAAGGCCGACGTCGGTGTCCGCGACGGCCGGATCGTCGGCATCGGCAAGGCGGGGAACCCGGACACCATGGACGGCGTGCACCCGGCGCTGGTCATCGGGCCGTCCACGGAAATCCTTTCGGGCAACGGGAAAATCCTCACCGCCGGTGGCGTCGACTGCCATGTCCATCTCATCTGCCCGGAGCTCGTCGACACCGCGTTGGCCTCCGGGCTGACGACGCTGGTCGGCGGCGGCACCGGCCCGACGGACGGCAGCAAGGCCACCACGGTTACGCCAGGCGCCTGGAACATCGGCCGCATGCTGCAGGCGATGGACGATCTGCCGATCAACGTCCTGTTGCTGGGCAAGGGAAACACCGTCCGCTCGGACGCGCTGCGTGAGCAGCTCGTCGCCGGTGCGGGCGGGTTCAAGCTGCACGAGGACTGGGGTTCGACGCCGGCCGCGATCGACGCCTGCCTCACGGTGGCGGACGAGTCCGGCGTGCAGGTGGCGATCCACACCGACACGCTCAACGAAGCCGGGTTCCTCGAGTCCACTGTGGACGCGATCCGTGGGCGCTCGATCAACGCCTACCACACCGAAGGCGCGGGCGGCGGGCACGCGCCGGACATCATCAAGGTCGTCGGACAGCCGAACGTGCTGCCGTCGTCGACGAACCCGACCAGGCCGCACACCGCGAACACCCTCGACGAGCACCTCGACATGCTCATCGTCTGCCACCACCTGAACCCGTCGGTGCCCGAGGACCTCGCGTTCGCGGAAAGCCGCATCCGGCCGACGACGATCGCGGCCGAGGACATCCTGCACGACATCGGCGCGATCTCGATGATCAGCTCGGACTCGCAGGCGATGGGCCGCATCGGCGAGGTCATCATCCGGACCTGGCAGACAGCGCATGTCATGAAACGCCGTCGCGGCGCGCTTCCCGGTGACGGCCGCGCGGACAATCTGCGCGCTCGCCGCTATATCGCCAAATACACGATCAACCCCGCTATCGCGCACGGGATGGAACGCGAGATCGGCTCGGTCGAGGTCGGCAAGCTGGCGGATCTGGTGTTGTGGGAGCCCAAATTCTTCGGGGTGCGGCCGCATGTCGTGCTCAAGGGCGGGTTCTCGGCGTATGCGGCGATGGGCGACGCCAACGCGTCCATCCCGACCCCGCAGCCGGTGCTGGCGCGGCCGATGTTCGGCGCGGCGCCCGCGGTGGCGTCGGCGAGCAGCCTGTTCTTCGTCGCGCCGGAGGCGGTGGACTCCGGGTTGAAGGAACGGCTCGGTGTCGCGCGTGACCTGGTGCCGGTGTCGAATATGCGGCAACGGACCAAGGCCGACATGATCCTCAACGACGCGCTGCCGGACGTCCAGGTCGATCCGGACAGTTTCGCCGTGCACGTTGACGGTGACCTGATCGAACCTCAGCCGGTGAGTGAATTGCCGATGGCGCAAAGGTACTTTTTATTTTGATGGACTTGTCCGCGTTGATTCTGGCCGACTCCCGGTTTCCCGGGGGTGGGCACGTGCACTCCGGTGGGCTGGAAGAGGTCGTCGCGCGCAAGCTGATCCGGCATGAGCGTGACTTGCCTGGGTTCTTGAGCGGGCGACTTCGGACGGCAGGCGAGTTGGCGGCGGTTTTCGCGGCGGCTTCGGCGCATGCGGCGGCTCGGGGTGTCCACAAGGGACACTGGCGGGTGCTGGACGTCGAGCTGGATGCTCGTACGCCTTCGTTGGCGCAGCGGGAAGCGTCCCGTGCCCAAGGGCGTGGGACGGCACGGGCGGGTCGGATCGCTTGGCCGTCGCCGGTGCTGGACGGGTTGCTGGCGGTGACGCCGCGGCCGCATCATCCGGTGATGCTGGGGGCGTTGGTCGGGGTCGCGGGTGGGTCTCCGCTCGATGCCGCGGCGGCTGTCGCGTACCTGGCCGTCAGCGGTCCGGCGAGTGCAGCAGTCCGGTTGCTGGGGTTGGATCCGTTCGCTGTCAACGGTGTTGTCGCCCGGCTTTCCGGGGAACTGCGTGCGGTGGCTGAGCGCGCTGCGGCTGTCGCCGGGGACGATCCGGCTGATTTGCCCGCGCCGCGTTCGCCCGCATTGGATCTGCTCGCTGAGGCACACTCACGGCATCACAAGGAAGAGGTGCGTCTCTTTGCCAGTTGAAGAAGAACACGGTCACGGACATGGTCACGGCCATGTGCATCCCGTTAATTTCGATCCCACCGCGGCTGAGCCGGATCCGTACGCCCCCGCGTCGACGGCTGGGCGTGCCTACCGGATCGGCATTGGCGGCCCGGTCGGCAGCGGTAAGACCGCGCTGGTCGCCGCATTGTGCCGGGCGCTGGGCGATGAGATCGACCTCG
>Ga0193717_1000953_pt1 | contig 18238 bp, 11 predicted proteins | sample U2c2metaG_FD_145900 | JGI IMG/M metagenome (GOLD analysis project Ga0193717, IMG submission 145900) | Soil microbial communities from a riparian zone of the East river system, Colorado, United States - U2c2 | ecosystem: Environmental > Terrestrial > Soil > Riparian zone | place: USA: East River... | reverse complement strand
CTTCGTTGCTACTTCGTCGAGGATGGCCGCAGCTTGCTCGCCGAGCGGGGGTGCGGGGTTAGGAGGCAGGTCGGCGAAGCCTTCGTCCAGGCGGCGCTGGGCTGTGGCGAGGAGTTTGAAGAGATCGTCAGGCTGGTTCTTTCGCATGGAGTTAGAGCTCGTGGGTGATGAAGCCGAGTCGCATGGCATAACCGGCGACTACGGCGAGCATGAAGCCGATGATCGTCCACGTCGTGTTGCAGAGTCGCTTGCGGATGGCCTGAGTGATGACGATCGCGATAAAGAGCGCAAGAGTGAGGAGAAGGCCGTCCGGGACGAAGAAACGGGTGATGGAAGGCGTCGTGACGGTCAAGCCCCAGCGCAGATTGAAGGGGCGCAGAAAGGTGCCGACGACGAAGACGATGAAGAAGAGAAGAGCCTGCAGGAGGGTGAAGAGGAGTCTTTTCATGGAGTGGCGTCTCGTGATGAGTTTAGCGCGTCATCTGATCTGCGCCGGACTAAAAAATGCCGCCTCAACCTCGGACGAGGCGGCATCATCACGCACGGCTTCTCGAAGCCCTTTAGTTCCCTTCTCGGATGAGCTATCTCGGTGTGATCATCGGAGACGTAGATCTGGGCTACCGATCTGGACTCTGATGGCTAAACAGTTACGGATAAGAGACTGGGCCGGAGAGCACATGAATGGTGTGAAGCCATATCTCAACAAGACGAGGCCAGTGCGTTATGGGGAGATCCGTGGGACGAAGGCCGTAGCCGTGACCTCCCTGCGCGTAGAGGTGGAGTTCGGCAGGGACCTTGGCCTCCTTGAGCGCCTGGAAGTAGAGAAGCGCATTCTCCTCATGTACCGGGTCGTCCTCAGCCTGAAGGAGGAAGGTGCGCGGAGTGCTGGAGGTCGGGTCGATGCCGTATGCTAGTTTGCTAAGCGCCGGGGCATCAGTGAGATAGGCGGGATAGATGGCTGCGACGAAGTTTGGGCGAGCATCAACCTCGCTGATAGGGGCTTCTGGACGCTTGTAGTCGGCGTGATTGCCGAGGACGACGACGAGATGGGCGCCGGCGGAGAAGCCGAGAACACCAATACGCTTCGGGTCGATGTTCCACTCGGCGGCGTGGGAGCGGGTGAGACGCATGGCTTGTTGGGCGTCCTCAAGGTCGGCGGGATTCTCGGGGTAGTGCTCCGCAAAGGGCACACGGTACTTCACCAGCACGCAGGTGACGCCGATAGAGTTGAGCCAGGTACAGACTTCAGTGCCTTCAAGATCGTAGGCAAGAATTTTATAGCCGCCGCCGGGGAAGACAAGGACAGCGGCGCCGGTGTTGGTGGTGTCGGAAGACTTGTAGACCGTGAGCGTGGGATTGCTGACGTTGGTGAGGTGTACCAACGGCTTACCGCCAACAAGGGGGTCGGTGGGTTTGGTGATGTCAGTCTCCGGATCGCCATGGTAGGACTCAGGGGCGCCGTTGGGCCAGAGTAGAAGGGTGACTTGTTGCGCCGGGGCGAGGGGCGCGATGAGCAACAGAGCGATGGCAAGCACCAGGTAAGTTCGCACCAAAACATGGTAACGCCTTTGCCAAGAAGGCGGCGGGCTGCTCATCTTTTTTGCTTGAAGCAACGATTGCTCTTGCGATTGCCATGGAGGAGCAAAGGCCATCTGAAGTCAATGGATGATCAATAAGGCTGGCTGACTTCGAAGACCTGATAGCGGTGTTCGAGTTGCCATTGCTCAGCTGCCTTTTCGCTGGACTGGAGGAAGGACAAGCACTTCGCAGTGGGATTGGCCGCGCCTAATGGCTGGGCAGCACAAGCGGAGTTCGTGCGGGTGAAGATATCGGGCTGCTGCCAGAGGCTGGCGCCAGAGAGAAAGCTGTGCTCCAGGCTGGTGCGGGCCATGTTCTTGAGATCAAGGTAGGAGAGGTTGAAGTCGAGCGCGGCACGGGTGTACTCGTGCGTGATGTCGATGCGGGAGACACCTTCGTCGTCGGTCGAAAGAGCAACGGGAACACCGGCGGCTCGATAGTCGGGCAGAGGATGGTGTTTGGAATCGATGCCGAGGATGACGTCGTTGGAGGTGAGGTTAATCTCGGTCATGATGTGACGGGAGGCCATCTCCTTAAGCAGAGCGTGGGGCTCATCCTCGTACATAACGTCGACTCCGTGACCGATGCGCTCTGCATGGCCGAGGTCGATGGCCTCCCGGATGTGGAAGCGCAGACCGTCAGGCGGGACGAGGCCGGGAGCGAGCTCTCCAGCATGGAGCGAGATGTGGACCTTGGGGTAGACGCTATGTAGATAGTCGAGCATAAGCATCTGCCGGTGGTACTCGGACATTGCCATGTAGGCGTCCTCGGGCATTACGAAGTTGATGCCGACGACACGGGGGTCCTGCGAGGCCAATTCGAAGCCGAGTAGCGTCTGGGCGAAGACCTGTTGCGGCGGGAAGGCGCGAAGTACTTGATAGAGGAAGCGAATCTTGACGGAGCAGGCTGCAGTAGCACTGGCCTGGCCGCAGTGTTCGATCTGGTTGCGGGAGGCTAACGCATCGTCGAGCTCTTTGCGGTCGATGACGACCTCGTCGCGAAGGCCGCCGGCGAGAAGTGTGTCGCGGAGGTGGCTGAGGTCTTCGCGAGTGGTTCCGGTTGCGTCACCGGAACGGTTCATAGCGGGGTCGACTGGGGTGTGGGGCCATTCGATCGTGGAGCTGAGTTTGGCGACATCGGAGAAGACAGGCGTCACCATGATCTCGAGGTACTGCTCGTTCTGACCAGCGGCGCGGGTGGCGACTTCGTCGAGCCACTCGCCGGCGTGGGAGCGATTGATCGCGCTGAAGCGTCCGAAGGTGCCGAAGAACTGGTCGTGGCCGCTAATGCCGGCACTGGGAACGAAGCTGCGCATCGAGAAGGAGTCGACCAGGGCGTCATAGAGGTGCTGGTCTTTGAAGGCGCTCTCGGCGCGAAGATTGCCTTCGCCGCAGACCGGCTGCGGCGGCAGGCTGCGCGTGGTGGCCTTGGGCTTGAAGAAGCTGTAGTTGGCGGGGTTAACGCAGAGGATATCGGCAGCACCCTCCTTAACAAAGGTCTCGGCGTAGATAGCACCGGAGAGATGCATATGGAGGTCCCCGCCTTTGGGCATCTGGACAAGAAAGGCGTTGAGCTGAAGCGGGCTCTGCTTTGCCGCATTGAAGGTGCGGATGGCGCGCTGCTCTTGTAAGGTTGGGGATGGGCCTGCGGTTGGCTTGCGGGTAGGAGCTTCGACCGAAGATTCAGCAAGTGCAGCCATGGCGAGGCAGAGGAGGAGTGCGGCAGTGAGTCCGGGAATGGGACGGGGCATGAAGCGTCCTTATCGTTGGCAGTTTGAGAAAGAATAGCGCGTTGCAGAGGTAAGTTGGCGGAGTGGCGTGAGATTGCTATACTGAAACTGCGTTTGCGTTGCTGGTTCGCCGCCGGCGATATGCTCCCCTGAGAGGCTGGGGCGACAGACGTGGATCGATGCAGATCGATGCGCACGGTGGTTCTTGGCGATCCCCGACATAGCGTTTGCATGCCAAGGCCAGATAGCTCAGTGGTAGAGCGCGGCCCTGAAAAGGCCGGCGTCGGCGGTTCGATCCCGTCTCTGGCCACCACTTTATTATCTTTATAATCAAACACTTACATGTGGTACTGGCGAACTGTACCAACTTTGTACCGCCACCAGAGTTAACCTTCTTATGGGAGGTTGATTCCTATGCTGCATATCTATACTCGTCACGCCGCCGATTGCCGCCATGCCGCCGACACCCAGTGGCGGCGCTGCCGCTGCCCCAAATGGCTCCGGGGCGTTCTGCCCAATGGAGAGGCCGTCCGCGAGTCTGCCGGCACGCGAAGCTGGGAGCAGGCCGAGCGAAACGCCCGCAAGAAGGAAGCTGAGGCCGACCCCACTCGCGTCGATCAGGTGCAGTCTCGACGTGAGACCGTCAAAGAAGCAATTCACATGTTCCTCAAAGACGAGGAAGCGCGTGGCCTGGAGCATTCCTCCCGCAAGAAGTCGCGGACTCTTTTCGAGCGTCAGTTCCTTCCCTTTTGTGAAGCTCGCAAGTTCAATCATATCGACCAAATCGTGCCCGTCGATCTGACTGAATTTCGCTCTACCTGGAACAACGGCGAGGTGACCACGCACCGCAAGCACGAGCGGATGCACTCCTTCTTCGCCTTCTGTGTGGCGAACGATCTGCGGCGGAAAAATCCGATGGACGCGCTAAAAAAGCCGAAGACACCGGATGTCGTGCCTACCGATTACTTTCTGCCCGAAGAGTTCGAGCAGATCATCACAGCTACAGAGAAGTACGAGTACGGCGGGGGCAATGACAATGAGCATCGTGGTCAACGCCTCCGCACCTTGTCACTGCTGATGCGTTGGTCCGGGCTCGCCATCCTCGATGCTACGTCTCTCGAACGGGAGCGGCTCTCGAAGAATGAGAACGGCGACGATCAGATTTTTCTCTATCGCGCGAAGACCGGCGTGCCCGTCAATGTCGTCATCCCTAAAGAAGTCGGCGATGCTCTGCGGCAATTGCCAAACTCGCACGCGAGCTACTTCTTCTGGTCGGGTAATGGCGATCCGCGCAGTGCAGCCAAAGCGTTCCAGCGGTCATACTGGAAGCTCTTCAAGTTGGCTAAGATTCATAAGCCCGACGGCACGCCCAAGCGATGCCATCCGCATATGTTCCGCGACACCTTCGCAGTAGAACTACTGTTGGCAGGTGTGCCTCTGGATCAGGTTTCTTTGCTGCTGGGGCACTCCAGCGTGAAGATCACGGAACGCCACTACGCACCGTTCTGCAAAGCTCGGCAGGAACAGCTTGCAGCTTCCGTAAAGCTGGCCTGGAAGAAGCCGACTCAATCGCTTCAGAAGAAGCGAGCTTCATCCTCGAAAAAGCATGCAAGATGGCAGGATTCGGAAGGAGTCAAGAAAACGGCTTGAGTCCACCGCCCAGGCAAATTCGTGTGGTTGCGGGGGCCTGCAACCATACGAACTTGCTGTCCATTCCATTCAGCAGAACCCTTGTCGAAAGACTAGCATGGCCGTCCGCTCCCATGACGGGCGGAAAACTAAACCAAACAAAATCTGTCAGATAGGGATACAGCCCCGTTTCAATCCACTGGTGGCTTACACGGACGCATGTAGCTGTGTGACCCTTCTAAGTGTTGTCTCATCAATTGAACACAACCCACAACGAAAGGGGCCTCTTGGGAGAGGCCCCTTTCTTATTTTGTCGTCGGAGCTGCGTTTTAGTTGCAGCCCATCAGTTAAAGACCGCAATATGAATGATTTCAGCATCATCCCGCGCCATCAGGTATCGGGCAGAACTACCGATGCATCCTCTGTCTCAGCAACTTTCTTCTGGTTGGGTCCCGCTAGCAAACCGGATACGGCGTCGCTGACCATATCCGGTGACGCAACTCTCCCATCCCCCTGGTTCAACTGCTTCTTTGCGGAAGAGCTTTCCTTCTCTCCGTTCACGACTGCAAGGACTTCTTGAATCGCCTGCAAGATGTCCGTGTGCCGCTTGAGCAGATGCCGTTCTATCTTGGTGTTCTCCAGCATGCGTCCGAGATACGCAGCAGCAATGGTGAGGCTCAAGAGATCGTTTGTGTAACTCTTCTCCACCAGCTTGAAATCTTCGATCAAATCATCTGTGCCCTGCTCCACTATTGATTGTTGACTGGTGGTCGACCTGTGAGACCGCTTGTGCGTTTCGTCAGGAGCAACCAAGCCTTCCGGTTTGGTCACAGCGAGTAGACCACGCGCAAAGCGGGTTGAGTAGTTGTTGCTCGCCACCATCATTTCGGCAGCATATATTTGGCGAACCGGCTTCATCTTGCGAAACACCGCGAATCCATCGGACGTGACGCGTGTGTCCTTAAGCAATTCCGCTGCTTCTTCGCAGATTCCATCAAGCAGGTGCCTTTTCTTTCGTATTGCGGCCACGTTGACATCGAGAGCTTCGGCAATACGCTCCTCGGTGACCCCATTGGCAATGGCTTTCAGGATCATATTGTGTTCCGCAATGGGCGGCAGGTAGTTCACGCGCTTATTGTAGTTATAGGATTCATCGTCCGTCGCAATAAGACAACGCACCTCTGTAGCAAGCCCCTCCATCTTGAGGATGTCGAAGCGCAACGTCCCATCCAATAGCCAATACTTGTTGCTTGATTGAAAGACAACCAGGGGTTCGATAAGCCCTATATGCCGGAGCGATGTTGCGATCTGTTTGTACTTAGCGGTGGTTCGAACATGGATATTCAATTCCTTCAGTGGCGTTATGTCTGCGAGCTGCAGAGATAGGATAGTGGACTGAAAGGCTGTCGTGACTTGGTGCCCTGCCATAAGTGCTCCGTATCTATTAGGTGGAAGTGACGAGAACGGCAGGAAGGGTATCCATATTTTCTGCGCGCAAAAGTGTTGCGAAATGCTCATCGGCCAAAAGCCTGTTGACGCTGGTTACCAGGATCAACAAGCGCTCATGTACTGTCCTGGCTCTTGTGACGAGCTCTCGCTGTTGTCGAGTATGTTCTTGGTATTCGCGAACGATACTATCCACAGACAACGCCTTTCGAGGCTCTTTGTCCGGTTTCATGCCGCGTGCTTTCTTATACCGTCGGTTTATCAGACGACGGACCCGCAATAGCCTCTCACCTCGAAGCTCGCCGGACTCATAGGCGTCCGTTAGGACCCGTTGAACCTCTTTACTGTCACCTTTCGCTATAGAAGCGGCTACCGTAAGCGGAATGCGGCCCGCTTCCACAGCACGAATCAATTCGAGCTCACCGTGCTCGAAGAGACGAACAATCTCGCTGATATACGTGAAATGGAGTCCGAGCTTCGTAGCAATATCCTTGGAACTGTACTTCCGATCGCGTAGCGCACGGATTTCGCGGACGATATCATTCTCCCCCGGAGGCCGCCTGGCAATGTTCTCTACCAGGCTCATCAAAAAGCGCTCTTCCTTGGGTGCATCCACTATGAGCGCTGGAATCTTGGTCTCTCCAAGTGCGAGAAATGCCTCGATGCGCCCCTGACCGCACACAAGGTCATATCGCATCCCGTCAACGGGCACCTTACGCTCGTAAACCGTGATTGGCTTCTTGAGCCCTACCTGGTCGATGTTGTTCACGATCTTCTCGAATACCAGCTTGTCGCGGTGCCGCGGGTTAGCGATATGAATCTCCGCGATAAGAATGTCGATAACTTGGTTCTGCTTCATTCGGACTCCTTGATTTTGATTTGGCGTGTCAGGTGGAGGAAGAGATCGAGATTGTCGTATCGGTATACGTCAAGAAGAAGCCCATTCTTGGGCGACAACCTGACTCGTTTTTCGAACTCATCAAGACGGGGTAACAGGTAGTAATCGAGCACCTCCTGATTTCCAGGTGCAAGCCGAACGGCGATGGTGACATCCGTATTAAAGGAACGCTCCAGCCGAAGAAGCCAGCGGTAACCCCCGGACTGCGTTTCTTGGCAACGGGCCAGGATGAGAGATGCAGTCCAGCTTCCGTTGATGAGGAGCATACCGATTGAAGCGTCTCGTCGAACTTCTGCACCGACGGCCTGGAGATCGGAGACGATCTTCTCGCAGAGGCTTTCATGAAATTGTCTAAGAACCCGGTTCGTTTCGATATAGCTGTAGTCATGCTCCGGCGTATATCCGATCAGTTCATAGGCACGGAGAAGGCTTTTGAAGCGGGTACGATATGCGGAACTGCTTGGCATCTCGGCTGTTTCGTCGATCAGAATGCCAGACAGCATCCCAGCGTGTTTGAGGAGCTGGCGCAACTTCTCGATGAGTTGCTCATCGCTGTAATGCTGGTATCGTGCCTGGATATTGCGTTGTGCCCATTCAAACTGGTCGAGACCAACGATCGGCTCAAAGGCATTGGGTTGGCGTATCCACATCTCGGGTGGATTGACGACCCGCTTTCTTTTCAATTTGAAGGAGCGCCGGTTATAGACATTGGCACCCACATACTTGGGGTTCGTCAGAACCTGATGAACGGTACCACGGCTCCATTCCCGGTCAAGGTCTGTGAGAATGCCGCGAGAATTCAACTGATCCGCGATCTCCACCTCAGAAAGCCCGATCTTAGTGAAGAGGTCGTAAATCTCTCGAATGACTTGTATTTCGAATTCAGGGCCAGGGACGAGAATGACCCGATCGGTTTGCAGGCTTTTCTGTTCTCCCCGCGCGAGAATCTGTTTAGGTATGCCATTTTGATCTACGAGTTGCCGGCGCAACCCAAATCCAGCTTGGCCTCCCTGACGAAAGCCCAATTCAATCAGTCGGCACTGTCCTGCAAAGACCTTAACCGAAAGCTCGCGGCTATATTCTCCGGCCATCGCCCGTTTGAGCGTCTTCAAAACGTTTGACGGAAGGCTCCCATCGTTTTCAAACTGTTCCGCACAGTAATGAACCTGGATGTTGGCACGCTTGCACAGATACTCATAAAAGGCAGCTTCATCTGTGTCTTGAAAGCGTCCCCAACGACTGACGTCGTAAACCAGGACGGAATCGAAATCTACTTGTCCGCCCTCGACGTCTTTCAAGAGCTCCTGAAGAGAATTGCGCCCTGTGAGATTTAGGCCGCTCTTGCCTGCGTCCTCATACCTCCGCACAATTTCCATACTGTGCCCAGCAGCATAACGCTCAATGGCGTCGGACTGGTTTTCAGTAGACCATCGTTGATGATCCGTGGACATGCGTACATATGCTGCCGCTCGTCGGAACTGTGGCTTGCTCGCAACTTCTCGGTCGTGCTGTCCTTTGTCCAACGGCTTCCTCATTCGTCATTTGTCTCAAAATTTAGGGGCCTGCAACCACACGAACTTGCTATCGATCCTTTCAGAAGGCCACTGATTGAACTTGTGGCGTAGCAATTGAGGGATGGCCAATACTAGCCAGATATGTCAGACAGCGATGCGGCTCCATTTCATGCCAAGGGTGGCTTATACGGGCGCACGTAGCGTCCGAGTAACGGGAGAAATGGGAGCTGGTACAGCGTCGCTTCCATTTCTCCGGCGACGTCTGCCGCGAGGTACATCATGAAGGGTATCCGTTCCGGCAAAATCGGAGGCTCGGTCCACACCTCGTTCAGGGTCTCGACGGCCTTTACGACAACGCTTTTGTCCTCGGGCACCAGATGTCGGGGGTTGCGTTCTAATTGGCGCCCATTACCACTTGTCGAAAATGTGGGATGTTCATCTCATGCCCGACTTTGGCAGTCGACTGCCAAGACAATCTGTGCCGACTGCTGATCTTACCTGTGCGGAGACGTGTCTAATCTATGCATCTCCTCCCAACGTCTATATTCGCTACGTTTTGATACATCCGAATCTTCATAATCTTGTAGCCAGAATCGGAACCAGTCAACGTCTCCCTGTTGCGATGCAAGCCGCTCAAGAGGCTTCTGATGAATATGTTGACCTTCGGGAAAGTAGATCAAATCTACCGGCTTCCGTTGCTGCTTTAGTGAAGAATAGATTTCCCACTCCCCTAGGACCGAAATCGGGGTGATCGCCTCGATTCTTAGTGGAGATTTGACCTGATCCAGGTGAAAGCCAGGAGCCAGTGCTGACCACTGTTGTAAGCCTTCACCAACAGGCTTGGCTCCAATGAGTTTCTCCGACTCCTGTTCGAGAGGGGGTGATGAAACTCCCCATAGACGATATTGCATGTAGCTCATGTCGATTCCATCAGCTATCGTCGCAGCAGCAAACCGATGCGGAGCTTTAATCAACGCGTACTCTACATACCAACACGAAGCACTGAACCCGACCAGTCCAACCTTTTGCGAATCGACCAAACCTTCCTCGCTCAAGTGATCAATTGCACTCTCAATTCCTGCAAGCTCATCGTCAGCCGCAGCGAAGTTGAAGTTGTGTGGCATCCGCCTCGGGATCTGTAAGGCGACTATTCCAGCACTCGCTAGTTCTCTGGCAGCAAAGGCCGTCGGAAAGGATCCATCGGTCAGGAACTCGGATTCGTCGAAGTTATAAATTTGGACAACAAGCGGATAGCGTCTTCCGGGAACATAGCCAACAGGTATCACCAGTCCGCCCTTCCACTCGTGGTTGTCCTTGTCTCGCCATTGATATACCGACGCATGCCCGAACTGTAGATTGGCGAATTGCGAGTTGGGATCCCAGAGTTCCTTGCTCTGTCCAGTGCGTCTTTCCGTGAGCCATAACGCCGGTGGTTCATTCATGTCTTGTTTAACGATCATGGCTAGGCCGCTATCGGGTGCGGTGTTCTTAGACTCAGCGTCCTGCGCCCGAGCGTCCGGATTATCTGAATTGACCACTTGCCAGGCACCGTTTGCGAGGGTGTACCGCTTGGCTTCGACGCTGCCTTTGGAAAGCTTGGCCTGAAATTGAATCGCATCGTCAGTGTCGCCAAACGATAAGCTGTTGTGAACGACACCGCTTATCCCGTCAACTAGTAGATCGGGGACAAAGACAATGCATGTTAAGTTTTGCTCAGGTAGTTGGACTTCAGCAACAGCGCACGGTCTGAGTCGCCTCGTTCGTTGCCTCTCGCTGACTCCTTCGAGAGGCAGGAACGTGTTGGTTAAAAGGACACGCCTTCCGTCGGCTGACCATGCCGCTTCGTTATCGTGTGTGTAGGCCAGTTGAAGGTCTTGAGGGGCCTGAATGGTCATCGTGATACTGCCGTTGTCAAGATTGACCACCGAATATTCCTTCAGGCGGAGGATATTATCGGCGGCGGTAAGACCTGGATCATTGCTATTGATGCGCCTGTATTCGAAACCTTTGGCGGGCTCGTAAAGAGTCCAATTGGCGGGCACGTTGAGAACTGGCTGAAGTTCGACTAGCATATGACCATCTGGAGAGATTTTGAAGGCTTCCGACAACGAGCTATTATCTCGTTGCGAGGCACGAGGCAGACGCCTGCTCTCAAGATGCCCATGGTCATTGCGAACCACCCATAACTCGCGGGTTGTGGGACTCAGTTGGTCGGGTGGAAACAGAATGTTCTCGATAGGTTGTCCCGTGACGGCCCGCGCGTCAGTCTTGATTATTTCGTTCTCGTCCAAAGGCCCTTGGCTGGACCCGGAACGCCAGGCGCTGTACACCACCACGTTCTTAGTGAAGTCGAATCGCTCGACATGGTAGTCCTTGAGAGAAATTGGTCTCAGTTGTTTGCTCGCGATACTGATCCGATAAAGCCGCCGCTCTCCACGAACTCCTTCTGCAAGGAAGTAGAGACCGTCAGAACTGGAGTTCCAACGCAGATTCGTGATTACCGCACCATATCCTGATGACTGTTCTGTGGTTAGCACGGATGCCATTTTGATTAAGGTTCGTGGACGCGGTGCGTTGCCTGCGTCAGGATCTCTAAGAAAAGCTTTGCATTCAGCGCTCTTGTAGAGAGATATTGTGGACTCGATCTCATCCGATTCGATGATCCCCCGCGAGGTCACAACAGCGAAATATCGGCCGTCCGGGGAGACCTTGGCCACTGTTGCGTCCTGTGGCGGCAAAGGATCGCTAAAACGTACCATTTCTATATCGTCCTTCACCGTGAAGTATGCCTGCTGAGCGCTGGCGGCCGTGCTCAAAGCGAGACACGTCGACATTAGTGCAAGACAAGGAATATGCCGTCTCACGATCATTGAACCCCATGTCGCTTTCTGATAAGAGAGAGAACTGATTGCAGATACCGCTCAAGTCGAATGACTGACACTGGAAAGTCAGAACAGCAGCTTGAGCGCGAATTGCATGGAACGGGGACCGCCCTGCTGATATTGGGAGGCGACAGTACCCAAGCTTTGGTTAAGCATCTGCGTCGCCTGTCCAAACGTGGCATCCGTATATGTAGGATCAACGTAGCCGAAATTAGGGTGGTTCAGGACATTGAAGGACTCGGCTCTGAATTGAAGCGCGAGAAGATCATGCAGATGAAATTCTCGTCGCGCGGCCACGTTGATCTGAGTAGCTCCGAATCCCCGAACGAAATTCCTGGGGGCATTGCCGACGACGCCATTCACTGGAACACTAAAGGCCGCTGGATTTATAGATCGTCCACCTGGATATTGGGGACCGTAGAGGTAAATGGCCTTATTGGGAACAAGATTCAATCCTCCATTGTTCAAGCTTCCAGTGGTTGGATCGACAAACGAAGATCCCTGCAGCGGCACCGGGAATCCACTTCTCACAATCGCTCTTCCATCCAGCCCCCAGCCGCTTAGCAGAGTTTCGGCAAATTGCTTGGCGGCTGCCTTAGGCAAGTCCCAACTAAGACCACCCTGAAAGTTATTCCTTACGTCGAAGTCTGAGTTCCCGCGTTGAAGAGGTATCGCTGTGGCGGACGAGCCGAAATCCAGAGAGTGAGACCATGTGTAGGAGCCAAGCGCCTGAATCCCGTGAGAGACAGATCGCTGGAACTGGAGTTGGAGCGCCTGATAGTTTGACGTGATACCGCCTGGGAAATAGATCACCGAACCGAAGTTGGGATTGAGGCCACCCAGAGATAGTTCTTGTTCCCCTATCTGCCGTCTTCCATTCGCTCCGACATAAGAGATCGTAAGTGACTGTGCTTTCCCGAGAGCCTGCTGGATGCTCGCGTTCCATTCCAATGTATAGGGTTGTTGTAAATGTGCGGGAAACGCATAAATTGTGGCATTCGTATATGGAGGTGTTACTGATACAGGGACATTGAGTTGGCTTTTGGTGAAAGGGATAGAGGCACCGGAAAGGATTGTATAAGCCAAAAAGCCGATGCCACCACCGTAACCGAGGCTGGCCACCTGGTTCGCATTATCGAAAAATATGCCTCCGCCGGTTCGGACCACTGTTTCCCAGCCCGCTCGATCATGGGCCGTCCATGCAAGGCCTAACCGCGGAGCAAAGTTATACCAGGGAGTCTTCCATAACGATGTACCTTGCGGTGCAAGGGTTAGAGATGCCGGATTATCGAGATTTCCGAGCAGCGTATATGCATCATTTCCACGCTCTTCGGTGGGTGGCGGATTCACCTCCCAACGGACTCCCATCGATAGGCTGATTTTCGGGCGAATGCGCCATTCATCCTGAACGAACAGTGCGGTCTCGTTGAAGATCGGTGTGGCTGGTTCAAAGTTCAGAATCTCGGGAATATCTGGTTTGTTATTCAGGATCGATTGAGGACTCAGAAAGTCTATGAACAGTTCGGGACTTGACGGAATCAATGGCGACTTGATTCTTCTGTAATCCACACCGAGTTTCAGTTGATGCTGCCCCAGCGAAACACTGAATGTATCCACGAGATTCCATTGGCGACCGAGATTATAGCCACTTGGGGTGCCAAGGCCATCAAACCCAATTCCATTGATGGATATGTACATGATCGGATAGGGTGTGGCGAAGCCACCCGCTCCCATCGCAGACGCAAGATCGATCGGCGTTCCACCACCGAAGCCATCGGCTTTTGAATTAACAGACGAGTTGTTGCGGTCATATCCGAGACGGAATTCGTTGTTGGTTGTGGCGGAGAGTTGACTTGTCGCCCCAAGTGTATAGGTTTGCGTGTTGATATTCGTGCGCGCAAGAGCAGTCAACGGCCGCGATTCGGTGAAACTGGGCGTATCTCCAAAACGGAAGAAGATAGCAAGTTTTGGAGAGAATGTGTTGTCCAATCGAATGCTCGTTGAGTCAATCTGGCTAGGAATGGAATAGGCTCCGATGAATTGCGCAAGGTTAGGACTTGCGGCGGTACCATAATCAATTCCATTTTGAACTGGCCATGCGTTGAGGATTGGCTGTATAGCTGGAGCCGCTTGTTGCCGCATGAAGTTGTCCGGGACGTATTGGATCGTTGCTGCAATTGGTTGAGTCAGGCGAAGGCCTTCGTATGAAACGAAGAAGAAGGTACGATTCCTGCCGTCATACAGCTTGGGTATCCAAACGGGTCCGCCGAGCGTTCCGCCGAAGTCATTCTGCCGAAGTGCAGGTGTCGGCTTCCCATAATGGTCATTGAACCAATCGTTGGCATCGAAGAAGTTATTTCTGAGATAGTCGAATAGGCTTCCATGGAAATCGTTCGTTCCGGAGCGGGTCGCCAACGAGAACTGTCCGCCCGGCGACCGTCCGTACTCCGCAGAATAGGTAGAGGTTTGAACTCGAAACTCCTGAAGCGCATCGACGGAGATAAGGCTTTGGGTTGTGCCCAGAGCGGTTGAGCCTCCCAACGATCCACCGGTTCCTGAATGTGCCCCTCCGAAACCATTGCCGGAGGCGATATTCCCAGTTACTCCATCCACGGTGTAGTTGTTTGACTCCGTTCTCTGGCCATTCACCGAGAAATCACCGGTATACCCAACTCCTTGATTTGTGCTTGGTGTTTGAGGTGTTGCAGTGACGACCCCGGGGGTCATGGAGATCAGGTCCTGAAAGCTTCGCCCATTCAGCGGAATATTTTGAACGAACTTTCGATCAATCACGGTGCTTACAGAAGCATCCGTAGTATTGAGAGTCGAACCGGCACCGTCGACCGTCACGGTCTGATCGGAACGACCCACTTTCATACGGATGACAACACTCTTGTTGTCCCCGACGTTAAGTATGATTCCGGTGAGCTGAGTGGTATCAAAGCCGTCCCGTTCAATCTGCAGCCTGTAGTGGCCGGGGAGCACACTGGGAATCTCGAAATTGCCGTCTTTGCTCGTTTTGGAATTGCTCTCTGTTCCCGTATCGGTATTGATGAGCTTGACGCCTGCATTTGGAATGCGGGCATCGGTCGTGTCCTGCACGATGCCGTTGACAGCGGCAGAACTGGCTGATTGGCCTAGCGCAGGCAGCCCGATGGAGAGGAGCAGTACCAGGGAGAAAAGACACTTCAGGCATACGGCATAAATCTGTCGAGACATTTGGTCCTCCAAATTGTTTGTTCTTCTGATGGGCTACGGTCTATTGGGGGTCTGCGTTTCGGGCCGGCTATGTTGCCGGTTTATTGCTGCTGTCCGCCCTGATGCGTTCAACTGGACAGCAAAACTTGTTATATCCACTGCGTCTTGCAGAGGGATCGCGTCATTGGTAGCGGTTATGAGCGATTGAAAATTGGCCGGTGGCGCGTCGGGCGATTGACTGGACGCGAACACGCTACTAACGCTCTGGTCCAAATTCTTCGTCTTGGCGAGAATCTGGTCGGCTGCGCGCGCGAGTTCTGCCGGAGTCCCTATCGCGGAGCCAGCGTCGTTGGCGCCCTGCAACTGCTCAGGTGAAGGCGAGAGCCTGGCCAACTGTTCATGCAGTGCGCGCAGTTCAACTTCCAGAGCGGCAGCGTGTTTTGCTATCATCTCCGTCCACTGTTGTTGTGACGCGAGCCCGACGGACCTGAGTTCCGTGGCCGAGAAGGTAACGCTGAGGCGACGCAGGGCCGAGGCGTTTTGCAACGCCCGTTGCGCATGTCCCAGCGCTTCACGGGAGTACCCGCTCACGGCGGCATCCAACGGCTCGTTCGACAGACCTTGTGCCTGGAAGTATGCGCGTAGCGCCGCATCCGCTGGGGGCTTGGTTTGGCCCACATCGTACATGCTCACAGCTCCGGCGAAAGTTCGTGGGGACTTCTTGCCCTGCTTCTGGACGTCGTTCGGAGAGACTATCTCTGCCTGAAGGAGCTGATGGTTGTCCAACAAATCCAAGCGTGAGAGGAGTTGCTGCTTGCGGTCGTCATCCGCAACCATTCCGGTGATGCGGATGTGTGCATTGGACGTCTGCTCAACTTCGAGGGGTTCACTTGCGTCGGCGTTGAGACTGTTGAGTTGGTACAGGACAGCGATGTGCAACTCGGTCAATTGCACATCGCTGGTGAAGGGCCTTGAAATAATGGGATGACGATCCACCTTAGAGCGCAGTCCCTGATCGTGCGGATCGAAGATCGCATCGGGAACCGATGTGGACGGTCTGCGCTCATAGTCCGCTTGGACAAAACGAACCTCACGCACATCGGTCCCGCTACGCACGCGCATGACCTCGCGGATGGGATGAAAATGACGGTCAAGCACGAGAGTCGCCGATACAAGCTGGGGATGAGAGGCGACCGGCTCCACGGCGGTCAACTCATAACCATCTTCCGTGGGACGAAGCTGGGCATTCTCGCCGTGCAATTCGCGGAAGGCCGTTGGCGAGACATCCTGCTTCCAGAGGTCACTGGCCAGAAGTTCACGGTCTGCATCAGAAGGCTGTGCATCCTCGGCTTGCGGGTACTGCCCACGTTCGCCGTTGCGCTGCATCCATTCGGCGGCAACCAGGCGGTGCTGGGCGTCATAGAGACGGCGCATGTGTCTCTTGCCGTCGCCATCTCTCCATAGATCGATGGTTCCTTGCTTCAAGATGTTGCCGTCAACAGACGTCTCTTCAAAGTGGAGCACCTGATGCTCGGTCTGTCCTTCGAGGCTTGTGGCCTCGGTCTGGATGGAGCGGCTCAGGACTTCGCGTGCAGTAAGACCAAGCGTCGGCTTTGGACCGCGGAACACGAAGTACCCTGCTATGCAGAATACGCAAGCAAGGACCATTGACCATGCGATCACAGGCGATGGCACTAGCGGACGAAGAAAGCGGCGGACAGAGGCCAGAACAGACGATACTCCGGGCCAGGACAACAGATTGGCTGGCTGCTGCGTCGGTTCGATTTGCTGCAACATCAGATAATCCGGCGCCTCGTCTTCCACCGCCTGGATCGCCAGTGCCGGATCGAAGTATGTAACTTCGCTATTTAACCCGAGGCCATCGAAGGTCAATGTCAGCTCAATCCAGCGATCATCGCTGAGAGAGACGCGCTGCATTCGCTGATGAGGGCCATCGGGCGGCAACTCAAAAAGCGAAAGGAATGCAAGGCGGAGACCTTGTTCGCTGAAGACTTCGACGAAGCTGGTGTTTTCTGGGCGCTCGATCCGGGCGGAGAGCATATTCTTTTCGGATTGGACATCTCGGCAGGCGAGGATTTTGCCGTCTACGGCGATCGACAACGTTCTCGGACGATGTTCAAGAACTTCGTTGCCATATTTACGAACCGACCGGAGCATGGTCTCGCGGTTCAAACTCTGCGGTCCCTGAACATCATTATGGTGGCCATCGGGGGTAGGGCCGAGACTGTCAAGTGGTTCACGATCCTTCAGCGTCGGTCTCCTGAAATGCAGATCGATCAGCGAGAGACATCGTTCGCAGCTCACGATGTGGGAAAGGAGCGAACACGAAATGGCGGCTGGACGAGCGTTCCGGTAGTGGGCAAGCAACTCCTCTTCCGGCAGGCAGTCGCCATCACGCGCCGCGAGAATGGCCTCCCGCAACTCATTGAAAATTGCCAGCGAAGAAAGAGGAGTCCAATGTAGTCGAGGGGCCGGTGGCAATTCGCGGTTCGTGAACTGAAGCTTTCCCGGCTCTGCGAGATAAAGATGGACCTCAGAACGAACTTTGTTCAGCTTAGGGTCGATCGTGGAGAGCGGAACGCCGGCGATCGTAGCGATTTCTCTACGGAAATATCCGTGAAAGAAGCGAAGGATGAAATAGCTGGCACTCTTCGCGTGACCTTTGCGCCACGCTACATAAGAGCAGATTCGCCGTAGATCGTTCTGCTGCTGCAGCGGGTCTCCAGACGTCGGAGAGCGGAATGCAATCTGGATGGAGTCGAAGTCGTCGGGGCTGACGGATTGGAGTGCTTCGCGCGCCGAGCGTGCGATGTCCGACAAGTAAAAATGCCGCAGGCACGTATACAGATACCCGTCGAGATTCTGAACCTTGCTGAGATCAGGCATACTCAGCGTCAAATGAAGACACAGTTCGTGGACGATGTCCTGGGCTTTGCCGACGTCGCCACGAGTAAGCAGGAGCGCCCACTCCTGCAGGCGGTCGTAATACTGCTCCAGCAATTTGTCCTGTCGCGGGGCAGACGACCGCAGTAGCGGCTTCGTATTTTGGTTGTGATCCATCTACTTCTAAAGAGTGATTACTTGTCTGATTCTTCCCCCTGGACACGAAATTATTTTCTTTGGTTGGGACAACGCAACCAGAATCGCTGCCCCGGCAGGGCGGACCGTTATGTTTCTTCGAGATACGTCTTCAATTCATCCTCGGATGGAGCAGCCGGTTCCGGTCGAGAGGGCGTCGTCCTGCAAATATTTTCACATTCAGAGGGAAGTTCGGGCCAAGTTTACAGCTCTGTTAATACGAGAAGGCACGTCGGACGATCCCCCCGAACGACTGCGAGGCTGA
>Ga0193717_1000951_pt1 | contig 18264 bp, 9 predicted proteins | sample U2c2metaG_FD_145900 | JGI IMG/M metagenome (GOLD analysis project Ga0193717, IMG submission 145900) | Soil microbial communities from a riparian zone of the East river system, Colorado, United States - U2c2 | ecosystem: Environmental > Terrestrial > Soil > Riparian zone | place: USA: East River... | reverse complement strand
GGAAAAGCCAGTATCTTTTGAAAGTAAATCCGAACTAATACGCGTTCCGTATTGCCCGGAATCTGTGTTATCAGGCATTCAGCGTAAGCAGGAGATCAATATGTGGTACCGCCGCAGTTTTGTAATTCCTTCCGGTTGGAAAAACAAGCAGATAGTAATTCACTTTGAAGCTGTGGCCCATCATGCAACCTTGTTTGTGAACGGACATAAAGCGGGCAGCCACGCCGGTAGCTATGATGCCTTCAGTTTTGACATAACCCCCTATTTAACCAATGGGAAGAATACGCTTGTAGTTGCGGTTCAAGATCTGAATGACGGCCGCGTGCCATCCGGTAAAAGCGGCCCTCGCGGTGATTATACGTTCTGTTCAGGAATATGGCAAACCGTATGGTTAGAACCGGTAAACAACATGTACATTGAGAACATCCGTTTACTGCCTGACCTGGCCAATAGCCGCTTAAAAGTGCTGGTGAACGCTACAGGCGAAGGAAAAGTAATTGCGGCAGCTCTTGATGGAAACAGCGTGATTTCGCAGGCAAAATCAGCAAATGGCGCCTACTTTTACCTGCCTATTAAAACGCCAAAGCTTTGGTCGCCGGATGATCCTTTTTTATATGACCTGACCATCAGCCTGGAAGATGCCCATGGCCATGTTACCGATAAGGTAAAAAGCTATTTCGGCATGCGCGATATTAAATTGGGCAAGGTTAATGGCGTTACCAGGCCCTTGATTAATGGTAAGTTCATGATACAACTTGGGCTGCTTGACCAAGGTTACTGGCCAGACGGCATACTTACCGCCCCAACAGAAGAGGCGCTCAAATTTGATATCCAGTTCACCAAAAACGCCGGATACAACCTGATCAGAAAGCATATGAAAACCGAGCCGCAGCGGTTTTACTACTGGGCTGATAAACTGGGATTATTGGTTTGGCAGGATATGCCGGCGATATGGTATCAAAATGAAGATACCACCAAAACAAGAACCGAATTCAGGAAAGAGCTAAAAACGCTTATTGACGGGCATTATAACGCTCCATCCATCATTACCTGGGTGCCTTTTAATGAAAACTGGGGAGCTTTTGATGTTAAGAATATAACCGATTGGATTAAGCAATACGATCCTTCAAGACTTGTTAACGGCAATTCTGGTTTTAACAATAACCCCAATTATCAGAAACCCTATGGCGACCCGGGAAATGGGGATTATGTAGACACCCATATTTACGTTGGTCCGTATGGTGCCTCGGTGCCTGACGAACACCGCGCAGCATCATTGGGTGAGTTTGGCGGCGTAGGCTTGTTTGTGCGCGATCATATGTGGCCTGTAGCCAATAATGCTTATGACTATGAACCCACTAAAGCCAGGCTAACGGACAGGTATGTGTTTTTGCTGGATAAAGTGGAACAACTCATGAAGTACAAAGGCCTGAGTGTGGCCATCTACACGCAAACAACCGATGTAGAACATGAAATTAATGGTGTACTTACTTATGACCGGGTTGTTGAAAAAATGGAAATAGAAAGGGTTAAAGCGGTCAATGAAGCAGTTATTAAAGAAAGTTATAAATTGAAGCCTTAGGTAGCGGTTCGATTTTATTCCTGCTGGAGCCACCTCGACAAAGGCAAGCCTCAAGTCGAAAGATTTGAGGCTTTTGAGAGCCAACTAATAGATCGCAATTGCAAATTCGTTTTCCTTATGCCTGCAGTCACGATTGATCCGAGCCTGGTTTGGTGAGCAAAAAGCCTTAGCATATGCCTTAGCGGTTTTACCATCGGTGAGCAATTACTCTGAAAAGGCGGAGGAACTCAGCAAGCGGAATAAATTCTGGATGTCTATAGTGATTTTGACTCAGCACGGCATTGCCTAGTTGTTCAAACGAATCCTGTTATCAAAACTTTCAAAGTCCCGGCTTCCTGAGTAAAGGAGCCGGGATTGTTTAATTATTTGTCGGTTGTTATCACCAATGTTTTACCTTTTTTTAGTGCTGCGTCATCAATAAAATAACCGTTCACTTTTTGGCCATCATAACTGATATTGCTGATCTTTTTACCCGAGTTCTTTTTGACGATAGTAAAGCCGCGGTTGGTCCCTCCAAATTTAAAATCTATCTTGTCAAATAGCGGTACAGAGACAATATACTTAGGATCAGCAGGCGAAAACGGATAAAATCCCATGGCATTAAAAACATACCATGACGACATTTCACCGGCATCATCCATGCCGGCATAAGCCAGTTTCTCTTTGCCCATACCATAAAAATGGTTCATGATACTATCCAGAATAACCTGTGATTTTTCTTGTTTATTAACAAAGTAATACATAAACGGCGTACTGTGATCGGGCTGATTCCCCTGGCAATACTGCCCAATAAAACCAGATATATTTTCGGCTTCATATCCTTTCCATGGAACAGTAAAAAGCGAATCCAGTTTTTGCTCAAAAGCGGCTTTGTTTGGATAAAGACCAACTAAACCGTTTGGATCATGAGGAGCAAAAAAGGTTGACTGCCATGCATTGGCCTCGCGGTACATATATTCAAAGTAAGGGTAATCCGGTTTGAAATTTTTCACCCAGCTACCATCGGCCAAACGACCCCGCATAAATCCTGTAGCGCTGTCAAACACATTTTTATAATTACCGGTCTTACTCATGAGGATGCGGTAGTTAGCGGTATCTTTTAGCTCTTTGGCCAGCAGGGCCACCGCATAGTCATCATAGGAGTATTCCAGTGTTTTGGTAACGGCAGCTTTGGTAACAGTATTGGTTACAGGATGTTCCACATCAAGCTCTGCTATGTAACCATTGGTATTAAATTCGGTTATATATGGCCTGGTTCCCCCCTCAACGGTGGCATTTCTTACCAGTAGGTTATAAGCGCTTTTTACGTCGTAATCTCTTAATCCCCTTAAATAGGATCCGGCAATAAAAGCCGAGGCGTGATCACCATGGAAAAAAGTTGGCATAAAGCCTTTTACTTCTCCTTTATCTATTAATGACTTGATTACATCGTTGGTGACCTGAGGCGAAAGCAGGCCCAGAAGTACTAACTTATTTCGATAGTCGTCCCAAAGAGAAGGCTCAGTATAGTAATTAAAACCTTTATTTACAACCTTACCACCTATATCTGTAAAATCTCCGTTTACATCGCTGCGCAAAGCGGGCCATAAAAACGACCGGTACAAACAGGAGTAAAATAATCCCTTTTGACGTTCGGTACCCCCGGTAACCGTAATTTTTGAAAGCAGATCATTCCAGGTGTCTGCAGCTTCTTTTTGTACCTGATCAAAGCTTTTATTCAGCATTTCTTTCGCTAAGTTTTCCTTTGCATTTTTTATGCTTACAAATGAAAAACCTATCTTCATTTCCAGGGGCTTATCAGCATCTTCGAAACTCACAACCGGTACCGTTTTTGGTTCATTCCTTTTCGACTCACTTTTTACCGAATCAATTCCTTTTATTTTGTGATTGGCGACCGCGTAGAAATACATTTTTTCGCCGGCTTGCTGAAAGCCTTTAAAAACATTTTCTCCTTCCTGGGCAATGTTCCAGCTCCTAACCCGCTCGTTAGACATGGAAAGATCTGCAATCAATTTTTTATGCGCCCCGGCCTTAAAAGTATATTTATGAAAGGCACACCGTAATGTTGAAGTCAGTTCGGCATTAACGCCGTAGCGCTCCAGGTACACCTGGTAATAACCCGGATGTGCTGATTCATTTGTATGGCTAAATTCCGACTTATAATCATCGGCTGATATGGTGCCCGTAGCCGGCAGTAAGGGGATATAACATAAATTCCAGTGCCCTTTACTTGTATGGCTAAAACCATAAATTACCTTATCCTCATACTGGTAACCCGAACCGCTATGAAATTGAGTGACCGGTGTTAACTGAATCATGGCGTTAGGAACAGATGAGCCGGGAAATGTTTCTGCTCCCCACACCCTTTTGGTGGGTACAAATCCGGCGTCTTTGGCGTCCCATAATGTGGCAGTACCTAATAATGGGTTAACATAGTTAACGGGCATTTTTTGAGCATGTGAGCGGCTTATGGCAAACAAAAGGAAAATGACTAATACAAAATTCTTTTTCATGATAGCTGATTGTAGTTGTGTTGGGTTTAATATATATAGTTGCAAGCAATTTTCAATAAAATGAAAAAATAAGATGCCCCGGCTGCATTTTTACTTTAAAATAAGGTAAAACACCCGGGATTTGGTCTCTTACCTTATTTTTAATTTTAACAGTATATTTATCATTTCCAAAAGGAAATAATAAAATAAACATTACCATCCTGGATTTTGAGTAAGATTCGGGTCGGTTTGGATACTTTCAGTTGGTATTGGCCACAGATAGTGTTTAGCCGGGTTGAACGTTCTTACCACTAATTTCAGGAAGGCGGTATTATTTGAAGCAAACTTGGCACCGCGCACTTCGTTGCCCGGTGGATGGTTCAAGACAACTTCGGCTATTTTCCATCTTTTGATATCGTCATAACGTAACGATTCAAAAGCCAGTTCGCACCTTCTTTCGTTCCTAACCTGATCAATCATCTTCATGGTTGTATTACCGGGATAATTTAATGCTAAAGTATTAACAAAACCGGCTCTTATGCGTAATGGCTTTATTGTTTTATCCCAAACCGTTGCATCCATTTGCCCCAGCATTGTTTTTGCTTCGGCTTCCATTAACAAAACCTCGGCCCATCGCTGGATAATTATGTTTTCGCCATAATTAAAAGTGCCGCCCGGAGCTGTAGGGTCAAAATATTTTCTCCAATAATATCCGGAGGTTGTGGCAACAGGACCGGCTTCATTTTTTTTATTGGTAGCATCCGGCGCTGTACCCGGCTTAATATAAATCACCTGCGAATTACCTAAGTTATTTACCCATACATATTTATCATAAACAATGGTATAACCTAAACGCGGATCCCGGTTTGCATAAGGCGCGTTATTTTCATCATAGCCGGAACCTGGTTCAAATATATTTTTACCATCCAATGTGAGGTAACTTTCTACCAGGTCCTGGGTAGGCACCAGGTTATTATTGGTTGCCGCGGTAGCGCCTGATCCTGTATAAAAGGGGCCAAAATCTGACCAGTCAGTCCAGGTACGGTTAGGCTGCTGGTACCCCAGATCGGCTATAACTTCGGAATTATATTTATTGGCAGCGGAGAAGATATCAGGAAAAGAAGCCTGCAAAGTATAAGTGCCGTTTTCGGCCTGGTTGTTCATTAAATCTTCGCAAACGGCTGCACACTCGGCCCATTGGTTATTATACAATAATACTCTTGCCTTCATGGCTTTTGCAGCCCCCTTGGTTATACGCCCTTGATCGGTTGGTGCCAGATCCTCTCTTTTGGGCAAATCGGCGGCGGCGCCATCCAGTTCACTCAGGATAAATTTCACCACATCGGCTTTAGGCGTTTTTGCAGTAACCTTCGCCTCCTCCGGGGTCTGCACTTTGGTAATCAGGGGAATATCCCCAAAAAAATTAGTTAATCTGAAAAGCGCGTGTGCCCGGAGATATCGGGCTTCGCCCTTCATTCTTGCAATGAGGGGAGCACCCAGTGTGGTGTTCTTATCTATATTTTCCAAAAACAGATTGCATGACCTGACATTGGTATAATAACTACCCCATTCATATTTTACCCTGTTTATACCAGGGTTAAAATTCGCATCGCTGCCGCTTGATATCTGGGTTGGCGTGCCAACATTAACATCCAGCGGGCAAAACGCATTATCAGAAAGTGCTTCATTGTAAAAATAAGCTTGCGCTGCGCTGCTGGAGCCTGGCTGCCCGCCGCTAATTTGCTGACTGTAACAGGTAGCCAGCGCATTAAACGCGTTGGCGTTTACCTGCCAAAAATTATCATCCGTATACCTGTCCTTTGGCGTCAGGTCAATCTTTTTACAGCCGACGATGGCAACTGCAAGGAGTACGATAAGTTTTATTTTATTAAAATGTCTTAAACGCATAATAATTTAATTTTAATTGTTAAAAAGTCATGTCTAAACCCATACCATAGAAAACAGGCACCGGATATCCGCGCGGGCTGTTAGCACCCACCGTGTTATCCAGGTTGTTACCGAACTCGGTCCCTTCAGGATCGGTAAATTTCAATGGTGATATCGTCAGTATATTTTGAGCTGTAAAATATATCCTTGCTTTTTTTACACTTATTTTAGATAATAAACCGGCCGGCAAAGAATACCCGATCTGTACATTTTTAAGCCTTCCGTAGGCAGCATTAAATAAATACATATCTGATCCGGTACGGTAATCATTATTATTGGCCACCGTTCCGTTTTCGGCTAAGCGAGGGTATTTAGCATCGGTATTTTGCGGTGTCCAGAAATCGCTCGAACTGTCATACACCGTGCCTCCATAATTGCTAAAGTGATAAGGTTCAATTAATTCGCCTCTTATCAAGGCGCTTCTTTTCAATACGCCCTGTATAAATATGGTCAGGTCAAAGCCCTTGAAGGAAGCATTGTAATTTAAACCAAATGTATATCTTGGAAAAGGATCACCTAAAATGAACTTATCCTGTGCATCAATTTTACCGTCATTGTTTTTGTCAACAAACTTCCAGTCGCCCGGAGCCAGGCCTGTAGTGTAATTCGCAAACCTGGGATAGCTGTCAACCTCTGCCTGCGACTGATACAAACCATTGGTTTTATAGCCCTGATAAACGGTTATAGGGTAACCTACTCTGCGAACAAACTCAAACTCTTCTCTCTGGAATACATTTTCTGTTTGACCATAACTGAATGCCAGTAATTTGCTCTTGGCATCTGAAATACTGAACGAGAAGTTCTGCGCAAATGTTCCCCTGGTTGCATAGGTTATTTTTACTTCCCACCCTCTGTTTTGAACTTTAGAAACATTGTATGAAGGGAAGCTGGATCCGAAGAGTGTTGGAACGTCTTGTCTGGGCGCAAGGATATCCCTTGTTATTTTGTTAAAATAATCTGCACCTATAGTTAACTGACCGTTAAAAAAAGTGGCATCCGCGCCTACATCAAGCGTGGCTGCCTTTTCCCAGGTAAGATCTGTATTGGCGAGGTTACGTGTAGCACCTGCTGTTGAAGTATTATTAAAGGCGTATACATTGGCATTCGTATTAAATGAAGATGTAAATTGATAAGCGCTAACGTTTTGATTTCCTAATACACCATAGTTTGCCCTAACTCTTACATCGCCTACTTTCTCTTTATAATTGCTCATGAACGCTTCTTCGCTTAAACGCCAGGAGCCACCTACGGAAGGGAAATACCCCCAGCGCTTATTCTGAGGAAAGTTTGAAGAGGCGTCGCCCCTGAATGTACCGTCTAAAAAATATTTATTGGCAAAGGAATATGATACGCGGCCAAAATAGGAGTTAAGACTGGTTTCAGTGGTATTTGTAAGGGAATTGTATGAACCGCCGGTGCCTGGGTTTGAACCCGGGTCTATTATTGTGCCGGTAGTTGGAACACCCAACAGGGAGTCAGTCAATGATTTACGCACACCGTTTCCTTCTGATGTATATGACTCATTTGCCACACCCATCAAGACATTTAAGGAATGTTTACCAAAATTTTTAGTGTATTCGGCAATTAAGTTGGTATTGGTAGCAAGCGATTTGGTGTTATAGTTAGCCGTTTGCCTGCTTGAGTTAGACTCTCCCGTAGGATAATATTTTAAGTCGACTTGTCTTTGTAACTGTGTATTTGCCTTTACGGTACCACCGAATACTGCCCTGATTTTAAAAGCAGGCGTAATGGCGTAAGCCACGTTAAAGCTTCCGTTTATCTCATCATTGTTTGTAAATTGAAAACCTCCATTACGTAAAAGATCTAATGGGTTAGATGTTACAAACCCGGTAATGTAACGTCCCTGAGCATCCTGAAAACTATCGGTTAATGGAGCACGAAGCGCGTCGCCGACTACGTCATTGAATGGTTCGTTATATTGGATCTTCGCGTAGGTTAAATTCCATCCGGTACTGAAGTTGCCCAGTGTAGCTGTTTGGTTTAAGCGAAAGTTAAATCGTCTTAACCCATAAGAACCATTGATAAGGCTCTTCTCTAAATAATTCCGCTGATCAAAATAGCCAAAAGACATCAGATAAGTGCTGGTAGGCGATCCGCCGCTTATGGTTAAGTTTTGATTGGTCTGGGGCGCATTATGCATAATTGTTTCCAATCGCCAGTCACCGTCGCCTTTAGCCTTGATATCTGCCAGTTGCTGATCTGAATATTGGGCGGGTTTACCTGAATTGGCCAGCGACATGTTTTTATCAAGCGCATTGTCATAAGCGCTTACCGGGTGAAAGGTAAAGTGAGGAACTTGCGCACCATATATGCCATTGTAAGTAATGCTGGGTTTAGTGCCAAGCTTTCCTTTTTTGGTAGTAACTAATATTACACCATTGGCAGAACGTGAGCCGTATATGGCTGCAGATCCCGCATCTTTTAAAACGGAAATATTATCGATATCGTTGGGATTTAATGTGTTGATATCGCCGCCAATAATTCCGTCAATAACAATCAACGGGTCATTATTACCTGTAGTTCCTGTACCCCTGATGTTGATGTTGTAAGATCCGCCGGCCGACGGGCTCCAACCTTTTTGCTGGATAATAAGGTTAGGAGATTCTCCCTGCAGTGCCTGTATCGCACCGGTAACAGGGCGGCCTTCCACCGCCTGTGCGCCCGATACCCGGTCAACAGCGCCCGTCAGCGAAACCTTTTTTGCCGTTCCATAACCTATCACTACTACTTCATTTAAGCTTTTGTTGGTTGAGGTCATCTTAACGTTGATCGTTGTTTTTCCGCCAATAGGAACCTCTACAGACTCATATCCGATATAGGAAAATACGAGTGTTTCTGTTCCGTCAACATTAATGGAGAAATTTCCACTTACATCAGTCAAGGTTCCGGCTTGTTTTCCTTTTACACCAACAGAAACACCGGTTAATTTTTCGCCACTGGCGCCGTCGGTAACGGTTCCTTTTATTGTTATGGCAATGGGGGGCCTATTTATTTTTGCAGTACGCGATATTTTACCTGGCATTACGTTCTTAAAACCACCGGCAATACTGGCGTTTGACAACAATAACATAATGACTATGTAAAACGTAGGCTTTCTGAAAATCGAAACTGCTATTCGTATTTTTTTTTTCATAATTGGTTTTTGATTAAATGCTAAAAAATAATGATTGAAATTTCAGTGATGATTGCCTTTAGCTTTTCTTCATTGGCATGCTTTTTTTAGGTTAAAAAATTGGCAAATAAAATCGTTTTAGGAACATCGCAAGAGGTATTCCTATCAATTTAATCATTGGTTTATGCTGTTTCGGGATAATAGCTATGGTACCGATAACTCCTTTGGACGGGAACCTGGCTCCATTCAATTTTGGAGCATAGCCTTACAGCTGCATTTTTATAGTCAACATCAAAGCCTCGTTTCGACCGGCAAAATTTTCAGCAGCCTGCTTACCACATTTTAAACACGTAACTACATCTCCGAAAAAAATATACTATTATTTGGTTTATAAGGGTTTCCCATCACCGGTAGTGCGGTTTGGATATGATACAAAGTTGTATATAGAAAATTACAATAAATACCAGTTCGGTGGATGCTTACAAAAAATCCAATTGTGTTTTATTGTAATAAATTCATTATCAATAAATTAAAACAAGTTGATTGGAAAAAAATCCAACTTGAACTTAAGGCATTCAAGATAAAAGCATTAAAATTAACCCGGAGATTAACCCCGGGGGTAACCATAGATATCAAAAAGCTTGAGTAAATCTGATTAAGGATGGATGACATTGCTGTCGACGAAATTGATCTCCATTATCCTGTTTTCAAACTCATCACCCTGAACAAGTGCTTTTGATTTAATGCGAATTTTGTAGGTATAAATAGTACTTACAGCACTCTGTAATATATTGGCTATTGTTCGATTATCTTTAATACCTAATCTCATCAGGGCAAATATGCGCAGATTGGTATTTAAAACTTCGTTGTCCTTCGGCCATATCTGATCTTCAGGCTTTAGCAAGGCATTAAACGCGGCAATAAAGTTAGGAAACAGCTTTAGGAATATATTATCAAACGTATGGAACAAAGCATGACGTTCCTGTTTTATATCAATTTCATTGGCTAAATGCAATAATTCCTCATAGTTCTTTATTTTGATCCTGCGCTCGGTATTTCTTTTAATTTTTTCTAGTTTGAGGATATAGCCAGAAATAACGTCAAAAAAATAACCAATGTATTCTTCTTTGATGTGGGTATCTTCCGACAGTTTTTTATTTAATCCGTCTAACTGCAGGTTCTTTTCCCTGACAATAGCCTCACGGCGCTTTACTCTTTTTAGCCTGATATATACAACTACAGATATAATTGCTACGCCGGCTATAGCTATACTCAGAATGGTTATCAGATATGTTAATATTTGATTTTTTTTATTTTCAGAGTTAATAAGTTTTTGGGCAGACAGCGTAGTTAAAATAGCTGCAATTTCTATTCTATGCAGCTTATTGCCATAAATACTGGCCTGATCCAGTGCTTCCTGCAAAAGCAGTTCGGCATCTTCAATTCTGCCCTCATCCATTAATATTTTCCCAAGGGTAAAAATAGCCAGGGTCTCTTTGGTTGATGAACGGATATCATAAATGGCGGCAAGCGTTATTAGTTGTGTTTTTTGGGAGCCCATACTCAAGTTACTTAAGTCGTGCGCTATCATGGCTCGTTCATGATATGTCGGCAAATTGCTGTTTAGTAATTTAATACAGTAAGCCGCAGCCTTGCCGTTTTGTCCGTATATAGTGCAGAGTTCCGCTAAATGCCTGTATTTTTCGTAAGATCCCGGCTTACTTAATTGTATTGCTGCATTTAACGCTCTTATAGACTCTGCGCGGTTGGAAGGAGAATAAAATTCATCTGTATTGTATAAAGCCTGCCTGGTATAGGCCTTGGATTTTAATTCATAGTATTTTAATTTGACACTGTCGGGCGCCTGACTCACGTTAATTTGATTAAGACATTCGAAAGTTTCCTTAAACATGCCCCAGGACGATTGAATAGTCCCCAGCTTTATTTTGCTTTCGTAAAGCTTAGGTATATCATGCATCTGACGACTTAATGCGAGAAGTTTTTTGGTGTATACATGTGCCGAATCAAATACAAAATCCTTATATTCCTGGTACAATTTATCACAAATTGCATATTGAGTGTAAAAATCGGTTTTGGGAACCGTGCCTAGGGATTCTTTTAAATTTTTGATATAGCGGTCTTTTTCACCATCGTAGAATTTTTTTTTAAGGATTTCGGATTTTAACACCTTTAAAAGACTGTCAGTATATTCTTTACATTTTGCATTACCGGATACGATTACAAAAAAGAACACAGACAGCAACACTTTCATAATTAGGAGTTTATTTATATTTGCTAATTTATATTTAATATACGCATTAGAACAGCGTTCTTGAAACAAAGTCAATGCATATGAACCAGAACAAAGCTTTAAGTCTTGACCAAAACGACAACCAGATTGCCTGACCGGCGAGGAGGAGGTCCATTTATTTTCACGCCTAGCCAGGGACATAACCAGGGGCGTGGCTATCGGGTTACCATCCCGACGAAAAGCGATACCAACCAGTATCAAAACCCTGTAAATTTGCTGATTTACAGGGTTTTTTTGTTTTTGCCCTATACTAAATTATACCAACAAACAATATATCAATACTCAGTAGCTCCAATGTGTGCTTAATTCCTTTGATAATTTAGTTTGCAAATAACTTATGCCAGATGAGTTTTCATGAATAACGGTTAATTATGAATTTTGATAACGGTCGGTTGCCGAACGAATTTGAATGAATTTTAATTTTTATAAAAAGAAACTACAGAATTTGACTTTTTATAAAAAAAAGCATCGTTTTTTATATTAAGTTCACAAAAACTTAATTCTCTTTAACTAATCTTCTTTTTTAAATAAAACAAACTTTTTTTGTATAAATGAATATGTATTCATTTATACGCTAATCCGTTGTAACAATTATAAAAAGTGGGTGATCAGAAATTCCAGGACCCGCTTGTTGCTTTTCCGGCACATCTTGCGCCAAACGATTTACTATTTTACACCGGTAACAAGTTCCCGAAAAGATATAAGAACGGCGCTTTCATCGTTTTTCACGGGCAATCCCATCAGCTGAAAAAAGGATATTTAGTGGTCTTTGTACCTTTCCAAAATGGGAAACCATCCGGGGACTGAGAGATTTTCGCGGATAATTTTGCTGGAGAGTATCTGCAAAAGCCTACGGGGCCCTTTCAATACCGGCCTATAGGTTCAGCACAGGGACCGGACGGTTCTTTATATGTATCAGATGATTTAAAGGGATCCATCTTTAAGATTACCTTTCAAGAGAAAAAGTTAGCTAATCTGTAACCATAATAAAGAAAGGCTAACTTCCTATTGACCAAAGCAATTCATCCTGGCAAAACTTTTATTGCCGCCGGACAAATTAAATCCCTATCATTCATTTTTTAAACTTTTGATCGGATTTTCAATTGCTGCTTTGATAGCATTAAAACTAATCGTTGCCGCTGCCACCACTAATGCTATAAATGCTGGAAGTATAAATATCCACCACTGAATAGTGATACGATATTCGAAATTTTATCCATTTATCAGTAGCTCAACCAAGCCTTGTTCACAAAATCTATTTACTATTGCCGGACAGGCGGGCAGACAGCGCACGGGTATGTTCGTTTGGTAATAGCAAGTAGGCTCGTTCTGCCCACCTTGCCGCATCACGCTGCGCGGGGCCGCCTGGTGACAATACTTCTGCAAAAGCTTCGGCGACCTCGTATAGCAGGCTGGCGGTCTTGCCGGAGTATTGTGTCGCCGCTAAACGCTTCTCCTCTGTGAAGCCTGGTATTTTTGTACTGTCCTGCTGGCCGCTGAGGAAAGGAGCCATGACTTGATCATATAATTCTTTATCCTTACGACGGGCAAAGGTGGTGTCAACCGCCATCTGCTTTTCTGCCAGCCGGTATCCGATCTTTTTCAGGCCCGCGGCCATCCGAAGCATACGGCAATGATACAAAGTTGCATGGTCGGCCGTGAGTTGCTGCGCTTCGCTGAGCAAGGGGTATAACCGCTCAGCTGCGGCTATACCCTGTTCCGCTACCTTCCGGTTATCCGCCTTTACCGCGTCACCCCAGGCAAAATATAAAGTGCGTCCAAAGAATTCAGCGGCTATTTTTTTTCGCTCCCTGATCTCGAACACCTGCAAATGGCTTGTTATGAGAGGAACGGCGGCCGACCAGGTCCGTCCGCTGTTTCGCACCAGGAAGCGAAGCTCCTCAGCGCTGAGGGTTTTCTTTTGAAGGCCCGCTACATAGACATTGAGAACTTCCGAATTATCCAGCTGCAGGGCCGTCCTCGTTTCCAGGTAGGTACGCAGGAAAGCCGGAGTCCGCTCACCGTCCTGAAAGCGTACGCCAAGTGCTCTTAGACGAACCGAAACGCTGTCCTTTCCCAATGCGACTTTCCCCGCCTCGATGAAGGCCGTTGCGGCCATGTAGTCGGTCTGCCGGCTGCGCAATGTTCCGGCACTGTCGAGGTAGAGCCAGGTAGGGTAGGCGCTGACACCGTAGGTTTTGGCAAGGCGCGGGCCTTCGCCTTTTTCTGCGTTAAGGCGATAGCAGATAAAATTAGTATTATAGAATTCGCCAACTTCAGGCAGGACGAAGATCTCTTTATCCATGCGCTTGCATGGCCCGCACCAGTCGGTATAGACATCTACAAAGACTGGCTGATGACGCTTCTGGGCGGTGGCCAACAGTTCCTTCCAGGTACCCTGAAAAAAACGAATACCCGCGCGCTCCTGAGCGCGGACTGTGCCTGTCAGGCTAAAGAGCGCACATACATAAATGATCAGTTTCCTCATAACGACAATTAGGTAAAAGTAGGCGCCGACAAGCGTCGACAAGATCTATTACAAATATACAAATGGTAACGTTAAGACACCTGGTGTTTGCAGCGAGTTATAGCCCTTTTCTTAGTCCGAGGGTTATTGTATTTTGAAAAAACAAAGTTTTTAAAAGGATAGTGATTTTCCGGATAAATTTTATCTGTATGGCAGTTTTCCAAAGTGTACGGAATACCAAGATCAGTCAGGCGGTCAGCATCGCCAACCAGTTGGTAACTGATCTTTCTTTTTATGACCAAATCGCGGCTTATCCCGGCTTTACCTGTTCTACCTAAATGTAGATGGGATTTACAAGTTATTCAGCTACTAAATCCAGGAGACATCCAGCATTCGTCGAGTGATTTTACTCGCTGAGCGTCTTTTTTTTTGAAAAAAAGACGCCATGAATGACGCATGAAGACCATTATTGGCCATTGAATTTGTTCATTTTTGTGGGAAAATGAAGATCTACAAAAACGCTCAAGAATGCACAATCGATAGGCTTTGAGTGTTTTGGTAAGAAGGGTTTGAATCATTTAGGATCAAGAAAAATCCCTGTGAATAATTGATTTACAGGGATTTGTATTTTCAGCGGAGAGCTAAGGTTTGGAGCTTTTTGCTTGTACGTATCTGTAAATAAATTATTTATATTATCTTTAAAAGTCATTGCCACGATTTTGCCACGATCTTGAAAATACAGCAAAAATGAACAAAAATCACCAGCCCTTCCGGTCTATATCATCAGTTATCAACTGCTTGGTCTACATAAGCCAAAGCTCCCTATAACTGTAAATCGTTTTCTTATTATAAAGGTAAGCTTAGTAAAGAAATTTCCTTTTTAAATATAGCAATGTGGAGAATGCAATAGTCTGTATGATAGTATTTGTCAAGGCTGTTATTCGATCATTTAACAATATATCAATAGCTTGCTGTGGCAAACTCTGCCACAAAATCCTTAATAAACACAAGCAAAACAATCATTTCTGTGAATTAATGTGTTAATCCAACGTTATCTAATAAACAAAAAAATATCCTCCATTGACAAATAGCCGCATTTTATAGAACTTTTCCCGGCAAATTTCCAAAACAGAAAGATCTTCAAAATTTGTGCGACACGCTGGTTCCTTCCTAATTTAAAAAAGGCTACTAGTAGCTATTTTTAGCGCTTTAATTTAGTTGTAACATTGTATTGTAATAAGAAAATTACAACAAAATATTGCAATTCAGGCCAAAAATAACCCAATGAATCGCTAAAGTTTAACTAATCAAAATTCCCATACTTTCACTTTCAGTCTTAAAAAGGGCAGTATGGGCATGAACAGACCAGTAACCTAAGTATAGTTTCGATAATTATAAACCTATTTTAAATAAGGAGGAAATATGGCAGATGCAGTAGGTCCTGTACATACAGGCGGATTAGAAGAATTCGTTGTAAGCGGCGAGAATGGTGAGCAATATACAATATTGTACTTACCGGATCGTAACAATGACAAACTACAACAGGAAGGCAAGGCTCCTCATTATTATTGGGTCCCTGGAACCATCAGACTTGCGCGTTTTGGAGACAACGGCGATTTCAAATTCCGGCATATGCATTTTGTCGGGGTATTTGATGAAGATATGCATGCAGGTGTGGAGGGCAAATCAGAAGTCGTAGGCGGCTTACTGTCATTCACGGTGACCTCGCGTTATCCCACCGCTATATTGCAACAGGCTGAACAACAGTTGCTGGATAAGTTCCGGGGGAATAATGATCGTTATTGGGGCTGGCGTACGCAAGCAGCTCCGCAATTCAGCATTTGCCCGATTCGCAGCAATAATACGGTTGTTACCAATTTAGCACCCGGCAGAGATGGAGTGGTACCTGCTGAAAATATACCGCAGGGCGGTGGCACAGGCGCGGCACCCGCAGTCCCGGGGATGAATGGCGCAACGGCCCCAACCCGGAACATCATCCGCAGGGCCGATCTTAACCGGAAGGTGATGCATAACCGGGATACGTTTTCCAATAACCTGGATGCTTGGGCCTGGGAACTCCAGGGTCAGGGGCCAGGGTCTGTAACCGGTGGTGAAAACGCATTCGCGGGTTTAATGGGCGCGCTACCCAGTGAACTGGTATGGGCCGGCTTTCATGGCGGCGCAAGTCCTATTGTTGTTGCCCAGCAACTGACTTTACCGGTTTGGAGCCAGGAATTGTATTTGAAAATTACCGGTGATTGGGATCGGGTATTCCAACATTTCTCAGCTGCTGCAAATGCTCACTTCCTGTGGTTTGCCGCAGATATCAAAGCAGAGTTTAATAACCTCCGTATCAGTGGTGGCATCAAAGTCGAAATGGCTATTGATGGAACGATTCCGGGCGGTGACAAAATTGAAGAGGAAATCAATAAACGTATTGATGCGATCACCAAAGTATTTATGGATCAGGCAACACAAAGGATTTTTGAACCTGCGCCACCGGATGTAAAACCAGCAGAGGCCCCAAGTGGAGGTATACTCAGCAGCTTATTTGGTGGTGGCGGGGGTTTGGCCTTAAAATATCGCAGGGACGAAACCCACCTTAATCTGTTTTATGAACAAACGCAGTACATCCGCTACCTGCAGCCTACCACCATCAGCTCCTCGTTTGAGGCTTTTTATAACGAATTTAAGAAAGATCCGGACGCAGAAAAGAAATATTTTATGCGTTTAGTATTAGGAGATTTGAGCAAAAAAGTTACCCGGATCGTCAAACCCGTGGTTAACTGGCCGGACGCCACCAAAAGTTGGGTAGGAGAGCCCGTGTCATTTCTTTCAGCGGAAATTGGTTATCCGGGTTCCAGTGGAAGCATTGCCTGGGACATGAATATTTTTCAAAGTACGGATACGACCGAAGAGAGCAACTGGAAGCCTGCCTTTGCCCGCAGAGAAGAGGACGAGGTGGAGAACGCGCCATCGGACTGGAAACCGGATGTTACTTATGTACGCAGACGTGTACATCTCACCGAGCCCCTGGGTATGACTGATAACTTGTATGTAAAAGTGGATGTTGAAAAAAATGTGATCGACGTTGATCCAGAAGGCGGGTCACCGAGTACAGATAATATTATTGAAGTAAGAGCCGATTCCGTAGGTAAACTGGAAGTTGGTCCTATAGATATCGATGTGGTGCTGCAGGATGCCACGCAGGTTGTTTCGGTAGAGTTTTTTCCGGAAGGAACCAAGCACGATGGCACCCAACGAAGTTCCGTTAAATTTGACTGGCGGGGAACAGACATGGATCAGCCAAGATACTGGGAGATATTTACGGGGCAACTGGATTATACCCCAAGATACCAATACCAAGTCAGTGTGAGTGTTAAGGGCTCGCTTTTCAGCGCCGGTATGGCCTGGACAGGCCCCTTGGTAGACGGACATGGCAATGGTCCCCTGATGGTTCACGTACCCATGCAAGACGAGGCCGGAGTGGTATCAAGACGTATGACGCCAAGAGAACTGTCCTTGGGTGCAGCTCCTGCTAAACCTGTCACTGAACCCAGTAGTGGCGTAAAAAGCCCACCACAAGGGATGTCTGTCAATGTGCATGGCAATCTGGTGCCGCCACTAGGCAGTACCAAGACAGAAGGCGCCAAGACCCCTCCAGGACAAAAATCAGCTGCTGCGTCCAAAACAGTTGCTGGTTATGATGTAAGCGAGGTCTCGACAGCGCCTCCATCCGGTAAATATCCAACATCAAAAAGCCCCAGTCCGGGAGCTCCGGCAAAGGAATCCAAGACAGCTTCCAGTCATTTAAAAAGTTTAGCGGGTGACCAGGGCTGGGTTAAATTATAAGTGAGACGAAATGGACTACAAGCTCATTGTAGTCCATTATAAATTTCTTTTTCATGGTCAGCGATCAAATAGCGGTTATGCCCCCGCCAGGTAAGGTAGATACAGGTTCGCTCCATAATGGAAGCGAGGGCTTCGGTAATACAGCTGACGGGACGTTGCAAATGGTATGGCGTCCGGATGGCAGTCCCCGTGTGTCCTTATCGCTGGTCTTGATACGTCAACCGGCTACTCAGGAAAATATCAGAGGGCTGATCCAAAGTGGGGTACTGGCGTTTGATTTGAAATTGGCAGCAGGGCAAAAAAATCAACTGTTTGCCCGGCAAGTTCGTTATCAGCTATTTTGGAACGATCATGGTCAATGGCTTAGGCTTGCCGAAAGCGAAAGCAGCGGTACAGAAGCCAGGGCAGCATTTGCGGTAAACCTGAATCAGGAGCAAAGTCTGGATGCCTTATCGGCTTTGCAAGACCTGCGTCCTGCGT
>Ga0193717_1000950_pt1 | contig 18268 bp, 19 predicted proteins | sample U2c2metaG_FD_145900 | JGI IMG/M metagenome (GOLD analysis project Ga0193717, IMG submission 145900) | Soil microbial communities from a riparian zone of the East river system, Colorado, United States - U2c2 | ecosystem: Environmental > Terrestrial > Soil > Riparian zone | place: USA: East River... | reverse complement strand
TCGCCAGAATGCCCAAGCAGCGGGACAACGCGGTGGCGATGCTGCGTCGCGCCGAATTGATCTCACCGGCACGAATTCATCGTCACCCGTTCATGCGGTCGATCCTCGCCGAGCTGCTGGTCAAGGCGAAACGTGACGCTGTCGGTCGAGAGCTACGAGGTATGGCCTACCGAGCAGGCCTGCACGTGTAACCCGTTCGAGTGTTTGCCTCGGAGGCAAAAATAGGTAACTCGATCGCCCTTAATCTCCCGTTCGGTAGAGCTGGTCCACGGGAGAGGTCAAGAGCGCATGGGGCTACAGCCGAGAGACTTTTCGAACAGCGGGCCGGGAGGCATGAAACCGCACGGCTTCGCCGTGGTGCAGGAGAAAGGAACCTTGCCCACGATCCGCAGTCGTGAACTGGGGAACGGCTTACGAGCCGCGATGCGGGCGTCCGGGATGGGAGTGCGGGATCTCGCGCGACGACTCGGCTGGGCGCATCCGTATGTGTCGCATCTGCTAAGCGGAAACCGGAGCTACAGCGAAGTCGACCTCCTGAGCGTCCTCTTCGCCTGCGATGTCAAGCAGGAAGAACGTCAGAGGCTTCTCCGCCTGGCCGGGGAGTCGAAAACCCAAGGCTGGCTTCAGCAGTACGACTCGGTCGTGCCTGAACAGCCTCGCACTCTCCTCGACCACGAACGCGAGATGACGAGCCTGGCGGGGATGTACCTGTGCATTCTCCCGAAGTTGCTTCAGACCGAGGAGTACGCGCGAGCGACGCTCGCCCATGGGGCCAAGGACGCTGAAACCCGAGTGCGGACGCGGCTAGGTCGACAGGTCTTGTTCACCCGCTCCCCGCCACCACGGACGGTCTTCTTCCTGCACGAGTCCGCGCTGCGGGCGACAGTGGGAGACCGGGCGACGCTGTCCGGGCAGCTGCACCATCTGCTCAGGATGTCGGTCCGCCCCAGCCTGGAACTGCGCGTCATCCCGAGCGCGCTCGGTGTCCACGCCGGGTACGCGGGCTCGTTCACGCTCATGGAGTTCACCAAGCACGAACCGGTGGTGTACCTGGAAAGCGAGGTCTCGGCGGTCTTCCTAGAAAAGCCGCACCAGATCGCCGCGTACCGGCGAATACTTTCGGCGCTGGAGCCCGAGGCACTTGACCGGAAGAAATCGCAGGAACTGATCACCGCGATCGCGGTCGAGCTTTCATGACCGGTCTGGACGAGGACATCGCAACAGGATGGCACGCGCGCGTCAAACGGCTCACCGACGCGATCAACGCCGAAGTCGACGATCTGCTCGACCTCGTCCAGTACGGCCCTGAGGACAAAGCCGCGCAGGGGCTGACCGTGCTCGGGGAACATCTGCTCGAGGCGGCCATCGACATGATCGACGTCGGACACGCCGCCTTCACCACTGCCCAGATCGTGAGCGGCAAAGGTGTTCTATTGATGGGTAAGGCAAACGTGGCGTGTCGTGGGATGTCCTGAACGACGCGTTGAGGGCGTTGAGTGACACCAACGCGTCGTTGATGGCATTGCCGGTCGAGCGGCGCGGTGGGTCAGCCGTTCCTGTACGCGTGTCAGCTGTCTGCGCACCTGTGTCGGACCCTTCATAGCGCGGGGATGGGCGTGGAAGTACCCCAATGCGGCGTTGGGGGCACTCAACGCCGCATTGGGGTCACGACGCGGCGCACTTTCTCGCGAAAATGCCTCTCTCTCGCGGGGCCCGCGCGACCCGCCACCACCCATTCGGCCGCACGACCTTACGGGAGCTGAACACGTCACGTTGACCGCGTGCGGGGCGCGCCCTAGGCTCAGCCTGTTAGGCGATGGCGACCGGAAAGCGGTGAAAATCCGCGCGGACGCGCCACTGTGACCCGTGCGGTGCTTAGTGACACCGTGCGGGGAGTCAGACCCAGGCCATCGCATTGAGCTCGAAGAGGCCGCGCAAGCCCTAGGAGGTCCTGAAGTGACGCAGGCAATTGCTCCCGCGATCCCCACCCCGATCCAGATCCCGATCAGGGAAATCCTTCCGTGGGCCGTGTTCATCGGCCTGCTCGCGTTGATCGCGCTGTACTTCGTGGGGGCCGAGCAAGGCGCCACGGCGGTCTTCGCGAACAACTACATCCACGAGTTCGTGCACGACGGCCGCCACCTGCTGGCGTTCCCCTGTCACTGAGCACCACCAACAGCTACGGGGAACGACATCATGATGAGGACCCTCCTGGTCCGCGGCATGCTCGCGGGCCTGATCGCCGGTGTGCTCGCGGCACTTTTCGCGTACTTCTTCGGCGAGCCTTCGGTGAACACGGCCATCGGTCTCGAAGAGGCCGGAACGGCCGCGCACTCCCATACCCACGAACCGGCGGCGGCGCCCGGTGAAACGCCGCCCGCCGAAGAACCCGAGGAAGAGCTGGTCAGCCGGGACGTGCAGAGCACGGTCGGGCTGCTCGTCGGCGTCGGGCTTTACGGCGTCGCGATCGGCGGGCTGTTTTCGCTGGCGTTCGCCTTCGTCTATGGGCGGGTGGGCAAGCTGCGCCCCCGGCTGACGGCCGCCGCGCTCGGTTTCGGCGCGTTCGCCGTCGTGTTCTTCGTGCCGTTCCTGAAGTATCCCGCGAATCCGCCCGCGGTCGGGCAGCCGGGCACGATCGGCGAGAGGACCGGGCTGTACTTCGGCTTCGTCGCGCTGTCGCTGGTGTTCGGCATCGTCGCCGTGATCGTGGGACGCAAGCTGGCCGACCGGTTCGGCGCGTGGTCGGGCGGTCTGCTGGCGGCCGGTGGCTACGTCGTGGCGATGGCCGTCTGCGCGTTCGTGATGCCGATCATCGACGAGGTCCCGGACGGCTTCCCGGGGTCGACGCTGTGGAGTTTCCGCACGGCGTCGATCGGCACGCAGCTCGTGCTGTGGATCGCGCTGGCGCTGACTTTCGGGGCTTTCGCGGAGAAAGCACTGGGTAGTCACAGGAAGGTTCCCCAGGCCGCCTGAACGGCATCACCCACACGGCCCAATGGATGCATCGATCGAGTGAACCGGGTGACAACCGGCAACTAATTGCCGGTGTCATCCGTAAAACTTGTGCCAGGACAACGTGTCGTACCCTCGGGGGAGTCGGGGGGCGCGGGGTTCTCGGGGTGCATATATCCGAGGGGGATATCTGATGCCGGTAGATTTGAGCGCGCCTTTTTCGTGGAAACAAGGACCACCGGAAACGGTCGCGATTCTTGACGACCTGCAGGCGAATATCATCAAAGCCCATGTACGGGACCATCTTTCGATGCTTTTCCTGTGCTTCTGGGACAGCGCCGAAGCCAAGACCTTCCTGACGTCGATAACGCCGTTGATCAAGTCCGCGAAGACCCACCTGGCCGAGGTGGATTCCTTCAAGGCCACCAAAAGCGGCGGCTCGCCGTACGTGGGTCTCGGCCTGACGGCGCACGGTTACGACAAGCTCGGCGTTCCCGGGCAGAACCGCCCGGCCGACCATTCTTTCGGTGTCGGCATGAAATCGCCCGAAACGCGGAGCAAGCTCAGCGACCCGCCGCGTTCGACCTGGGACGGCACCTACCAGAGCACCATCGACGCGGTGATCCTGATCGGTGACGCCAGTGACGCGGCGGTGAGCGCCAGGCGCACCCAGATCGAGCTCTTGATGCCGGTTCGATCACCATCCTCGGTGAGGAAACCGGGGTCGCGCAGATCAACGCGAACGGCGACGGTATCGAGCACTTCGGGTACGTCGACGGCCGCAGCCAACCGCTCTTCCTCACCGAGGACATCGAAAACGAAGAGGACACCACCGACGGCATCACCGAATGGGACCCGGCGTTCGCACCGAGCAGGGTGCTGGTCTCGGACCTGGCGGCACCCGATCCCGCCGCGCATTTCGGCAGTTACTTCGTTTTCCGCAAGCTGGAGCAGAACGTCCGCCGGTTCAAGCAGGCCGAAGAGGACCTGGCCGACGCTCTGGGCCTGACCGGTGACGACCGCGAACGCGCCGGCGCGATGCTGGTCGGCCGGTTCGAGGACGGCACGCCGCTGACGAACCAGCGCAGCGACGGCGCGCACGAGCCGGTCGAGAACAACTTCAACTACGACAGCGACACCGACGGCCTGAAGTGCCCGTTCCACGCCCACATCCGCAAGACCAACCCCCGCGGCGACGTCTTCCGCCCGCCGATCATGGCGCGGCGCGGGCAGACCTACGGCGAACGGACCGACGATCCGAACGGTGACGTCCCGGTGTCGGGCCGGCCCACCGGCGGTGTCGGCCTGTTGTTCATGGCCTTCAACGCCGACATCGGCGGGCAGTTCGAGTTCACCCAGCAGAACTGGGCGAACAACCGGGACTTCCCGCCGACGCCCAACGACATCCGCCCCGGCCTCGACCCGGTCATCGGGCAGGGCATCCGCGACGTCGACCAGACCAACACCCCGGTCTGGGGCGAGGACACCTTCAAGTCCTCGGCCCCCGCGGCGCAGGCCGTCACCTTGAAGGGCGGCGAGTACTTCTTCATGCCGTCCCTCGCCTTCCTGCGCTCGCTCTAGCCCCGCCCAAAGTGCCACCATGGCCACCTTGGTTGCGTTCAACGCGACCAAGGTGGCCATGGTGGCACGTCAGACGCCTGGTGGGACGAAGGGAAGATCGGTGGGGGCGCCGGAAGTGATGAGGTGGAGCAGGGCGGCGGTGTCGAGATGCTCGTCGATGGCGTCGGCGAGATTGTCGAGCATGCTTTCGCGTAGTGATGTGAAAGTGGGGGCGCCGGGAGCGGGAGACCACGAGATCCCGGCTTGGGCGGCGGCTTCGGTGAGCCAGGCGCGGCGGAAGGCGTCGTTCTCGAAGGCGCCGTGCCACATGGTTCCCCAGACAACGCCGTCACGCAGTCCGTCCAAAAAGGACTCCGCAGGACCGGTCGGGATCGCCGTGCCGTGGTGGATTTCGTACGCCTCGACGCGCTGACCACGCCACGAACCAGTTGGCCTGCCGAGCACCTTTTCGGCGGCGAACTCGACGCGGGTGGGCAGCAAACCGAGGCCCTCGACCAAACCGGCGCCGGATTCCAGTTCGTCGTCGATGGTCACGGCCAGCATCTGGTAGCCACCGCAGATTCCCAATACTGGACGGCCAAGAGCGGCTCGTGCCTTCACGGCGTCGGCCAAGCCACGTGAGCGAAGCCAGCGGAGGTCGTCGACGGTGGCGCGTGATCCCGGCAGCACGACGATGTCGCTGTCGGCCACCGTGTCGGCATCAGCGGTCAACGTGACGGTGACGCCGGGCTCCGCGGCGAGCGCATCGACGTCGGTCGCGTTGGAGGCGCGGGGAAACCGCACCACGGCGATCCGCAAAGCGCCGCCCGCCGCCTGACCCCGCCAACCCGCCGCCGCGAGCGCGTCTTCGGAGTCGATCCACACCCCGTCCAGCCACGGCAGCACGCCGAGCACCGGCCGTCCGGTCAATTTTTCCAAACTTGAGAGCCCCGGCCGCAGCAGGCCGACGTCGCCGCGGAACTTGTTGACGATCCAGCCCGCGAGCAACGCCTGGTCCTCGCCGCTCAGCAACGCGAGCGTGCCGAACATCGACGCCAGCACACCGCCGCGGTCGATGTCCCCCACCACGACCACCGGCAGCCGGAACCGCCGCGCCAGGCCCATGTTGACGTAGTCGCCGGCGCGAAGGTTGATCTCGGCCGGGCTGCCCGCGCCTTCGCAGACGACGACGTCGAACCGGCTGCTCAAGTCGCCGAGCGCCCCGAACGCGATCTCCGCGAGCCCGGCGCGGCCGGTCGCGTACTCCCCCGCTTCGAGCGTCCCGAACGGTTTGCCCATCGCGATCACGTGACTGCGCCGGTCACTGCCCGGTTTGAGGAGCACCGGGTTCATCGCGGCTTCCGGCTCGACACCGGCAGCGCGCGCCTGGACCCATTGCGCGCGGCCGATCTCCGAGCCGTCTGAGCACACCATGGAGTTGTTGGACATGTTCTGCGCCTTGAAGGGCGCGACCCGGATGCCCTGGCGCGCCAGCCAGCGGCAGATCCCGGCGGTGACCAGGCTCTTCCCGGCGTCGGACGTCGTCCCGGCGACGAGCAGGCCCTTCATCGCGCCACCACCGCCGCGACGACGAGCGCGCCGAGCCCGACAGCCCGCGAGAGCGTCACCGAGCGTCGGAGATCGGCTGTGCCGGGCTCTGGGCCGTCGCCGAGCGTGCCCCTGTCCTCGGTGCGGCCGCCGTAGGTGTTGACGCCGCCGAGCCGGATGTCGAGCGCGCCGGCGAACGCGGATTCGACCTGCCCGGCGTTCGGGCTCGGGTGATGGGAGCCGTCGCGGCGCCACACGCGCCACGAGCGACGCGGAGAGCCGCCCGCCACCGGTGCACAGGCCACCGTCACAAAGGCGCCGACGCGCGCGGGCGCCAGGTTCGCCAGGTCATCGGCACGCGCGGCGGCCCAGCCGAAGTTCTCGTACCGGGGCGAGCGGTAGCCGACCATGGCGTCGAGCGTGTTGAGCGCCCGGTACGCGAGCAACCCCGGAATGCCCGCCACGCCACCCCACAGCAGCGGCGCGACGACGGCGTCGGAGGTGTTCTCGGCGATCGACTCCGTCGCCGCGCGGGCCAGTTCCGCGGTGTCCAGCCCGGTCGCGTCGCGGGCGCAGAGATGCGAAAGCCGCTGCCGGGCGCCCGGGAGATCCTGGTCTTCGAGCAGGTCAGCCATGGTGTTCCCCTCGGCCGCGAGACCCCGCCCGCCGAGTACTGCCCAGGTCGCGAGCGCTGTCGCGGCGAATCGCGCGAACGGGTGATGTCGGGTCGCCGCCTGGAGCGCCACCCCCACTCCGGTGGCCGCGCCGACGCACAATCCCGCATAGACGACGCCCCGGCGCCGTGAATCCGCCCACATCCGCTGCTCGAGAGCCCCGGCCGCCCGGCCGAAGAACGCGACGGGATGTCCCCGCCTGGGGTCACCGAACACGACGTCGGCAGCGTAACCTGCGACAAGTCCGAGTCGGGTAACTGATCTCCGGAGTGGCACGTGGCGAACAGTATCCTTTGGACCAGAATGCGAAACATGACCAAGCTGACGCACCGCCTCGCGGGTCTCCTCGAGACCGCCGCGCGGGCCCTTCGTTCGTACGGACGCAACGAAGGCAAGGTGCTGGTACTCGGCGGCGTGCGGTCGGGCAAGTCCCGGCACGCCGAGTCCCTCATCGCGCACCACGCCCATGTCGTCTACGTCGCGACGGGTTTCCCGCCGAGCGACGACGATCCCGACTGGGCGGCCAGAGTCGCCGCCCACAAGGAACGCCGGCCGTCGAACTGGCGGACGGTGGAGACCGGCGACCTGACAACGGTGCTCCGCGGCGCTACCAGCCCGATGATCGTCGACTGTCTCGGGGTGTGGCTCACGCGGGTGCTCGACGACATCGGCGCGTGGGAGCAGAAGCACGGCTGGGAGCTGCGGCTCGACGACAAGCTCGAGGACTTCCTCGAGGCGTGGGCGTCGGTGCGGGTGCCGGTGGTGCTGGTGAGCAACGAAGTCGGCAGCGGTGTGGTGCCCGGCACGGTGTCCGGACGGCTGTTCCGTGATGTGCTGGGCGCGCTCAACACCCGCGTCGCCGCCGAAGCGGACAGGGTCCAGCTGGTGGTGGCGGGGCGCGTGCTCGACCTGTCGTAAGGGGAGTTCGATGTTCACCATTCCAACGCCCGACAAAGACGCCTACGCGGCGGCGCGGACCAGGCTGGACGGGCTCGTCAAGCCGCTCGGCTCGCTGGGGCGGCTCGAGGATCTCGCGGCGTGGCTGAGCGCGGCGCACGGCTGCGTCCCGCCGCGTGAGCTCGCCGACGTGCGGGTGGTGGTGTTCGCCGGGGATCACGGTGTGACGCGTTCGGCCGTGTCGGCGTATCCGCGTGAGATCACCGCCGCGATGGTGCGGGTGTTCCTCGCCGGCAAGAGCGGGGTCAACGTGCTGGCCAGGCTCGTCGGCGCGAAGGTCCGGGTGGTGGACATCGCGGTGGACGACGATCTCGATGGCGTACCGGGCGAGGTTCTCGCGCACAAGATCCGGCGGAGTTCCGGGTCCATCGACGTCGAAGATGCTTTGGAGCCGGGCGAGGCCGAGCGGGCCTTCGAGGCCGGGCGCACGATCGCCGACGCCGAGATCGACGGCGGCGCGGATCTCCTGATCCCGGGCGACATGGGTATCGGCAACACGACGGTGTGCGCCGCGCTGGTCGCCGCGCTGCTGGGCTCGCCAGCTGAGGACGTCGTCGGCACCGGGACCGGAGTGGGCGAAGAAGGCCGGGCGCTGAAGGTCGCCGTCGTCGAAGCGGCGCTGGCGCGCGCGGGCTCACGGGCGGGTTCGCCGTTCGAGCTGCTGACGGCGTTGGGCAGCGCGTGTGCGGCGGCGACGGCGGGTTTCCTGGTGCAGGCTGCTGTCCGCGGGGTGCCGGTGTTGCTGGACGGCGTGTTCTCGGGCGCGGCGGCGTTGCTGGCGCGGGAGATCGCGCCGGGCGCCGAGCAGTGGTGGTTGGCCGGGCACAAGTCCACGGAGCCCTCGCAGGCGTTGGCGTTGAAGGCGCTGAGCCTCGAGCCGATCCTGGATTTCGGGCTGCGGCTCGGCGAAGGCAGTGGCGCGGTGCAGGCCGTGCCGACTTTGCGTGCCGCGCGGGCGATCCTCGCGGACATGGGGCTACTGGCCGACCTTGCTTGACGCGATCCGCATGGCCGTCGGGACACTGACGGCGTTGCCGGTACCCGCGCCCCGCGTGATCGACCGGCGGGTGGCGGGCGGGGCGATGGTCCTCGCGCCATTGGCCGCGCTGCCGCTGGCGGTGCTGGCCGGGCTGATCGTGTTCGCCGGAGACGCCGTCGGGCTGTTTCCGGTGGCCACGGCCGGGTTGGCGATCGGCGCGGTGGCGCTCGGGAGTCGCGGGCTGCATCTGGACGGGCTGGCGGACACCGCTGACGGGCTCGGCGCGTCTTACGACCGCGAGCGGGCGCTGACGATCATGCGGAAGGGCGACTCCGGGCCTGGCGGGGTCGCGACCCTGGTGCTGGTGCTGATCGTCCAATATGGAGCGTTGGCCGGGGCGATCGTGGCCGGGCACGGGGTGGTGGCCGCGATCGCCGGGGTGGTCGTGGGGCGGTGCGTGCTGTCTTTCTGTTGCGCGCGTGGGGTTCCCTCGGCTCGGCCTGCCGGGCTGGGCGCGACTGTCGCCGGGTCGGTGCCTGTTGTGGTTGCGGCGGCCGTGTTCGTGGTGGCGGCTGGGGTCGCGAGCTTGGCGCCGGGTTTGCCGTGGTGGCGTGGGGTTTTGGCCGTGGCCGTCGGCTATCTGGTAACGGGCGTGCTGCTGGCGCGCTGTGTGCGTCGGCTCGGCGGTATCACCGGGGACGTACTGGGCGCCTGCGTCGAGGTCGGCACGGCCGCCGCGTTGGTCGCGCTGGGCTCGTAACCTTCGCCATCTGTCGACAGATGGCGATCTCTTAGGAACTGAGAGATCACGTTATGTCGACATCTCGCAGGGCGGCGGCGAGGGCAGTGAAGAAGGCGTCGGTGGTTGGGCGGTCGCGGACGGCGAGGCGTAGGTGGATGGTGCCGAGGCCGGGGAAGGTGTCGCCGGACGGCGAAGCCGGATTCTCGCAGGCGGAGGCGGACTTTGTCGGCTTCTGGGAGGCGGATGAGGACGAACGGGCCGCGAGGGTCGCCTAGGACTTCGATGCCGAGGGCGCGCAGGCCGGCGACCAGGTAGGCGCGATCAGCGACTGCGGCCGAGGCGAGGAGTTCGGCTTCGGCGAGTGCGGCGGGACGGCTGCAGGCGACGACGGCGACAGCGGCGAGCGTAGAGACAGACCAGGGTGGCTGCACCGCACGAAGAAGGGTGATCACAGTGGGATCGGCGAGGACGTAGCCAGCTCGTAGGCCCGCGATACCCCAGGTCTTGGTGAGACTCCGGATCACGATCACGCCCGGAAGTGCCTGGGAAGCAAGGCTTTCCGGCTCACCGGGCACAGCGTCCAGGAACGCTTCGTCGACGACCAACAGCCGTCCCGGACGAATCAGAGCGCGCAGTGTGGCAGCGGGATGCAAAACCGAAGTCGGGTTCGTGGGATTACCGACGAAGACGAGATCGGCTTCCTCCGGCACCGATTCGGGCCGCAGCACGAAATCGCCCGCCAGAATCACCCGACGCACCGAGTGACCGGCAGCCCGCAAAGCCGCCTCCGGCTCGGTGAACTGCGGATGCACCACAACGGCGAACCGCGGCTTCAAAGCCGTCGCCAGCAACGTGAACGCCTCGGCGGCACCAGCGGTCACCAGCACTTCGCCGACATCACGGCCGTGCCGAACGGCGACAGCCGCAGCAGCGGCGGAGGAATCGGGATACGCGGCGAGGTCGTCCAACGCGGCAGCCAACTCCGCCCGCAGCCAAGCCGGGGGAATCGGCAGGCGGACGTTCACCGCCAAATCCACCAGCCCGTCGCCGACCTCCCGATCCCCGTGATGGTGCAGATCGAAGTCAGACACGGTCGCGTGCCAAGGCCGTGTGCGCGTGTGCCGCGGCCGCGAACCGGCTGGCCAGCTCCGGATAGCCCGCCCAGTGCACATGCAGATAGGACGCGTGCAGCGACGGCGTCGCGAAGCCTTCCGGTTTCCGGTCCCAGCCCCAGGCCGGGGAATCCCCTTGTCCCGGCTCGATTTCCGTGCGGTGGAACTCGTGGCCGGTGACGCGCTGGCCGTTCGCGGCGAGCACGTTGTCCGAAAGGGACACTGCTTTGCGGTAGCCGAGTTTACCGCGTTTGGTCATCATCGCGGTCGCGTTCACCGCGCCGACCATCGGCAGCCCGTCCAGTTCCCGGCACAGATACAAGAGCCCCGCGCATTCGGCGACCACGGGCATGCCGCGTTCGATCGCGCCCGCGACTTCGGCCCGCAACGCCGCGTTCCCGGACAGCTCGGCGGCGTGGACTTCGGGGAAGCCACCACCGAAGTACAGGCCCGCGCAATCTTCCGGCAAGTCCTGTTCCCGCAACGGATCCACGTCGACGACGTCGACCCCGGCCGCCGCGAGCAGCTCGACAGTTTCGGTGTAGCGGAAGGTGAACGCCTGCCCGGCGGCCGCCGCGATCACCGAGCGCGGGCCTTCGTAGGAGACCTCGGCGTGCGGATCCCAAGCATTCCCGGAAAGTGTCGGCGCTTTCCGGGCGATGCGGACGACGGCGTCCAGGTCGACGCCGTCGGAGATCCACTCGGCGAGCTTCGGCAGGATGCGCTGCGCGTCGGCGTCGCGCTCCCCGACGGGAACCAGGCCGAGATGACGGCTGGGCGCGTGGATCTCGTCGGAGCGCCGGAGCGCGCCGAGCAACGGGACGCCGGTGGCCTCCAGCGCGGTGACGATCTCGTCCTCGTGCCGTTGCGAGCCCAGTTTGTTGAGGATCACGCCCGCGAGCCGAACCCGCGGGTCGTAATTCGCGAAGCCCAGCACCACAGCGGCGACACTGCGGCTGGCGGCGCTCGCGTCCACGACCAGCACCACCGGGGCGTCGAGCAGCCGGGCTACATGCGCGGTGGACGCGTAGCCCTCGGTGCCCAGAGCGCCGTCGAACAGGCCCATGACCCCTTCGATGACGGCGATGTCCGCACCCGCGGAACCGTGCAGCAGCAACGGAACCAGCCGGTCCTCGCCCTGCAGGAACGGGTCGAGGTTGCGCGCGGGACGGCCGGTCGCCAAAGCGTGATAGCTCGGGTCGATGAAGTCCGGCCCCACCTTGTGGCCCGACACCTTCATCCCGCGCGACCGCAGCGCCGCCATCACCCCGGCGGCGATCGTGGTCTTGCCGTGCCCGGACCCGGGCGCGGCGATCACCACCCTCGCTACCATTCGATCCCTCGCTGCCCCTTTTGCCCGGCGTCCATCGGGTGCTTGACCTTGGTCATCTCGACGACAAGATCCGCCGCCTCGATCAGCTTGGGTGGCGCACTGCGGCCGGTGATGACGACGTGCTGGTGCCCCGGCCGGTTCGTCAGCGCCTCGACCACGTCGTCGACGTCCAGCCAGCCCCATTTCAGCAGGTAGCTGAACTCGTCGAGGACGTAGAAATCGTGCCGCTCGTCGGCAAGCTGCCGCTTGATCTCGGCCCAGCCCTCCCGCGCGTTCGCCGCGTGGTCCTCCTCGGTGCCGGACTTGCGCGCCCAGCTCCAGCCCTCGCCCATCTTGTGCCACACCACCGGCCCGCCTTGCCCGGTCTCGTCGTGCAGCGTGCCGAGCGCGCGGAACGCCGACTCCTCGCCGACCTTCCACTTCGCGGACTTCACGAACTGGAACACGCCGATCGACCAGCCCTGGTTCCACGCGCGCAGCGCCATGCCGAACGCGGCGGTCGACTTGCCTTTCATATCCCCGGTGTGGACGACGAGCAGCGGCCGGTTGCGGCGCTGGCGAGTGGTCAGCCCGTCCTGCGGGACGACTTCCGGTTTCCCTTGTGGCATCAGGCAGCCCTTCCCGAAGTCCGCGCGCGCACCGCGCCGGTCAATGACTCAGCCGCGACCTCACCAAGCGGAACATGTTCCGCACCAAGGCGTGCCGCGAGTTCGGCGGCCAGCCCGAGTCGCATTTTGCCGCTCTCACAGTCCATCACAACCGACGCGACTCCGGTACCGGCCAGAATCGCCGCCGCGGCCTGCGATCGGGCGACCGCGTCGGCACCGCTGGTGGCGCGGCCGTCGGTGACGATCACGAGCAGCGGACGTCGTCGCGGATCCCGGACCGACTCGGTCCGAAGCACCTGCGCCGCCTTCAAAAGCCCTTCGGCCAACGGCGTGCGTCCGCCCGTCGGCAACGCTTCCAAGCGGGACGCGGCGGCGTCGACACTGATCGTCGGCGGGAGCGCGAGTTCGGCTTCGTCCGCGCGAAACGTCACCAGTCCAACCTTGTCACGGCGCTGATAAGCGTCCAGCAGCAACGAAAGCACGGCCGACTTGACCTCGCGCATCCGTGCCCGCGCACCCATCGACCCGGACGCGTCGACACAGAACAGGATCAAGTTTCCTTCGCGCCCTTCGCGCAAGGCGAAGCGGAGATCCTGCGGCCGCAGCTCAAGCCCAGTCCCGGAACGTCCTCGCGATCGCTGATGCACGGCAGCGGCACGGACGGTCGCGACCAGATGCGGCCGTCCTGTGTGGACACTCGGCGGCTGGACGCCGATCGTGCGCCCGTTGTCGGTGATCGCGCGCGAACGTCGTCCGTGCGCACCCTCACCGGTGCCGTCTACGGTGAAAAGCTTTGCGCGGTAAGGAGTTCCCGCGCCGACGGTCTTCTGGTTCCCACCGGCGGGACCGTCGGACGACTCGGGCTGCTTACCGTCTCCCTGCGGTCCTGAAGGCTCCGAAGGCGCGTCCGAACCCGATCCGGGGCCGTCGTCGTCCGGGCCGTCATCCTCGGGCGGCTGGGCGTTCTGCAACGCCTGCTCGAGCTGCTCTTCCTCGATTCCGGGCGCGTCGAACGGGTTGCGCCGACGTCGATGCGGCAGCGCGAGCCGGGCCGCGACCCGGATGTCGTCGGTGGTCACCTCGTCGCGACCAGACCACGCGGCGTGCGCGACGGCTGTCCGCGCGGTGACGATGTCGGCGCGCATCCCGTCGACCTCGAAGGACGCGCAGATCTCCGCGATCTGCCGCAGCGCGTCGTCGGGCAGCTTCACCGAAGGCAGAAGTCCTTGCGCGGCCTCGATTTCCGCCGCCAGCGTGGCATCGGCGCCCGCGTACTCGGCGGCGAAAGCCTCCGGATCGGCTTCGTAAGCGAGCCGACGCCGGACGACCTGGACGCGTTGCTCGGGATCACGACTGGAGGCGACCTCGACGGTCAGCCCGAACCGGTCGAGCAGCTGCGGCCGGAGCTCGCCCTCCTCGGGGTTCATCGTCCCGATCAGCACGAACCGCGCCGCGTGCGACACGGAAACGCCCTCACGCTCGACGGTCGCGCGGCCCATCGCGGCGGCGTCGAGCAGCGTGTCGACCAGATGGTCGTGCAGCAGGTTGACCTCGTCGACGTACAGCAGCCCGCGATGCGCGGCTGCGAGCAGGCCGGGCTGGTAATCCGTGACACCTTCGCCGAGCGCGCGCTCCAGGTTCAGCGAGCCGATGACCCTGTCCTCAGCCGCGCCGACGGGCAGTTCGACCAGCTTCGCGGGCCGCTTCGACGTCGGCGCGCCGGCAACGTGCGGGCCGTCCGGGCAACCGGGATCCGGGCTCGCGGGGTCGCACGAGAACCGGCAGCCTTCGACGACGGTGACGCTCGGCAACAGCCCGGCGAGCGCGCGGACCATGGTCGACTTCGCGGTGCCCTTCTCCCCCCGCACCAGCACGCCGCCGATCGCGGGCGAGATGGAGGAAAGGACCAACGCGAGCCGGAGATCCTGCATGCCGACTACAGCGCTGAACGGGTACGGCTTCAAGCCTGCTCCTCGTGCCGGGGTGGGTGTCCGCGCCCACTGGTGGTGGCCCGCGACGGGACGGAAACCCCGCCGCGCGACGGACGTCCAAGCTCTGACTCCCAGCGCACGCACCGGTCACAGTGGCGGGACCGCCCCGGAATCACACCGGGTTCCTCGACGTCCGTCGCCTGGATCATCGCACAGTCGGTACCGTGCCGAGAGTGCGCGAAGAATCACGCCTGACCGTCGTCGGCATCGGGGCAGACGGCTGGGCTGGGCTGAGTGAACGGGCCAAAGCCGTCCTCACCGACGCCGAGGTGGTGTTCGGTGGGCCCCGGCAGCTGGCCTACCTGCGCTCCGGCGCCCTTCAGGTGCCATGGCCGAGCCCGCTGCTGCCCGCGCTCGACGGGCTGCTGGCCGAGCACGCGGGCCGGAAGATCTGTGTCCTGGCCAGCGGGGATCCGCTGTTGTCCGGGATCGGGACGACGTTGGTCAAGCGGCTCGGGATCGAGAACGTCGAGATCCTGCCCACGCTGTCTTCGGTGACGCTGGCGCGAGCGCGGCTCGGCTGGCCGGCGGAGGAAACCGAGGTCGTCACCGTGGTCGGGCGCGATGTGCACCGGGTGAACCGCGTGCTCGCGCCGGGTCGGCGGATTCTCGTGCTCGGCTCGACGCGCGCCGCCCTCGACGACCTGCTGAAGGCACGCGGCTACGAGGAGAGTCGCGTGACCGTGCTGGAGGAACTTGGCGGCCCGGATGAGCGCGTCCATCACGCTGACTCGACAGCGCTGAGCATCCTCGCCATCGAGTGCGCCGGGCCGCCGTTGTCGCTGGTCGGCGGGCTGCCGGACGACGCCTTCGAGCACGATGGCCAGCTCACCAAACGTGATCTTCGCGCCAGCGCGCTCGCCCGGCTGGCGCCCACTCCCGGCGAACTGCTGTGGGACGTCGGCGCGGGAGCGGGCAGTGTCGCGATCGAGTGGTCGCGCGTGCATCCGTCGAACCGCGCGATCGCCGTCGAACGGGATCCGGAGCGTGCCGCGCGCATCGGCCGCAACGCGGACACTCTTGGTGTCCCCGAGCTGCGGGTGGTGCTCGGTTCGGCTCCAGAAGCGCTCGACCTGCCGAAACCCGACGCGATCTTCGTCGGCGGCGGGCTGACCGTCCCTGGAGCGCTGGACGCGTGCCTCGCGACCGGCGCGCGGATCGTGGCACACGGCGTGACGCTGGAATCCGAGCAGGCGCTGGCCCGCGCGTACGGCGAACACGGCGGTGAGCTGGTCCGGCTGTCGGTCGAACAAGCCGCGCCGCTGGGCGGTTTCACCGGCTGGACCCCGGCCAGGACCGTCACGCAGTGGAGTATTACGCCATGACCGTGCACTTCATCGGCGCCGGGCCCGGGGCCGCCGACCTGATCACCCTCCGCGGGCGCGACCTCCTCGCGCGCTGCGAGGTGTGCCTGTACCCGGGCAGCATGACCCCGACCGAGCTGCTCGCCTTCTGCTCGCCGCAAGCACAATTGGTCGACACGGCGAACCTGAACCTCGACGAGATCATCTCGCTATTGGTCGAGGCGACCGAGGCCGGGCACGACGTCGCGAGGCTGTGTTCGGGAGATCCGTCGCTCTACAGCGCTGTCGCGGAACAGATGCGCAGGCTGGACGCGGCGGGCGTGCCGTACGAGGTGACGCCGGGCGTGCCCGCGTTCGCCGCCGCGGCCGCGGTGCTCAAGCGTGAGCTGACCGTGCCGGAGGTCGGGCAGAGCCTGATCATCACGCGGGCGCAGGCGCGGTCGACGGCCATGCCGGACGGCGAGAACCTGACGACGTTCGCGAAGAGCGGCGCGACGCTGGCACTGCATCTGGCGATCAACCGGATCGAGCAGGTCGTCGAGGAGCTGCTGCCCCTTTACGGCGCCGAGTGCCCGGTTGCCGTTGTGGCACAAGCGAGTCAGCCGTCCGAGAAGGTCTTGCGTGGCACGCTGGCCGACATCGTGGAGCAAGTTCGCGAAGCCGGGATCAAGCGCGCGGCGATGATCTTCGTCGGCGAAGTGCTTGCCGCGGAACGGTTTCCGGACAGCTTTCTCTATTCCTCCACCCGCGATCGCGCCACCCAACCGGAGTCGCTGTCATGAACCTGCGCTGGGGCCTGCTCGCGGCGGGCTCGATCGCCGCCGAATTCGCCGACGGCATCAAGGCGAGCGAAACCGGCACCGTGGCGAGAGGCCGTCCGTGCCAAGTCGTGAGCTGCCATGAACGACGCGTTGAGGGCGTTGAGTGACACGAACGCGTCGTTCAGGGCATCGCCGCTCGGCTGCCGCGGTGGCGGTCGTGAGTGGCTACGAGTGTTCTAGCACTCGTTGCCACTCACGAGCCCTGACCAGCGGAAACGTCCAGCAAGACCGTCACGCGATCAGCGTCCGACGAGATGTCGGCATGACGTGATACCCCGCGTCCGCAACTACCGCCATCTGTCGACAGGTGGCGAACGGGGTTAGTGCTGGACGCCTCGGGTCAGGGCGCCGTCGACGACGACATTGGTGCCGGAGATGAAGGAAGCGCGCGGGCTCGCCAGCATGGTGACGGCGTAGGCCATCTCCTCCGGCTTGCCCATCCGCCCGCTCGGGTTCAGCGCGAGCGCGGTTTCGTAGAACGCCGGGTCGTTCTGGCTGAGCTGGTCCCAGACCCCGCCGGGGAACGACGTGTTCCCCGGCGACACGCAGTTCGCGCGGATCCCCTTTGGCGCGAACTCGTACGCGAGGCCCTGCGTGTAGTGGACCAGCGCGGCTTTCGTGGCGCCGTACGCGGCGGACGCGAAGTCGATCTCGCGGGCCGACACGCTCGACACCACGACGATGTTCCCCGAGTCGCTGCGTTCCAAGTGCGGGAGCGCGGCGTTGACGACCCGGACGGTGTGCATCAGGTCGACGTCGTAGTTCGTCTGCCAGGTGGCTTCGTCGTGCCCGATCGCGATGGCGCTGACGTTGCACACCACGATGTCCAGCCCGCCGAACTCCTCGGCCACCCGGCCGACCCAGCTGGTCAGCGCCGGGCCGTCGGCGACGTTCAGCGTCTCGCCGAGCACACGCGGGCCCGCATCGGCCAGCGCTTCGACGGTCGACTTCACGTCGGAGTCCGTGCGCGCGCAGAAGGCCACGTCGACGCCCTCGGCCAGCAGGCCTTCGACGATCGCGCGGCCGATGCCCTTGGTACCGCCGGTGACCAGGGCCCGAAGCCCCGCGAGCTGAAGATCCATGGCCGTTCTCCTCAGTGGGTCAAAACGTGCGCGGCCTGCTGACGCAGGTAGCGGTGCATGCCGTCGTAGGCGTCGCGGGCAGGCAGCAGCTTCTTGGCCACCTTGGTGACGGCGCTGTAGTTGGCGTCGACGACGTTCGCCAGCGGGGACTCGCTGATCTGCGTGAGCAGCTGGTAGGCGTCCAGCCGGTCAAGCCCGTACAGCTCGCCGAGCCAGGTGATCATGCCGACCTGGCTCGCCCGCCACGCGTCTTCCAGCGGCCGCGACGAGCCGACAACGGCGTAGTGGCTGTCCTGTTCGCTCCGCGGCCAGACGGGAGCGTGCCCCTTGATCAACTCGACGATCAGCGTCACGTTCATGGCGCCTTCCACGGCCGTGCCGCAGGATTCGCCCTCGCCCTGGCGGTAATGCCCGTCGCCGACGGAGAACAGCGCGCCTTCGACGTTCACGCCGAGGTAGCAGGTCGCGCCCGCGCGCATTTCCGGTGTGTCCATGTTGCCGCCGAACATGTCCGGCACCAGTGAAGTGCGCACCTCGCGGCCGGCCGGGGCGACGCCGACAGTGCCGAGCATCGGCTCGACGGGCAGCTCCAGCCGCATGTCGCT
>Ga0193717_1000949_pt1 | contig 18271 bp, 24 predicted proteins | sample U2c2metaG_FD_145900 | JGI IMG/M metagenome (GOLD analysis project Ga0193717, IMG submission 145900) | Soil microbial communities from a riparian zone of the East river system, Colorado, United States - U2c2 | ecosystem: Environmental > Terrestrial > Soil > Riparian zone | place: USA: East River... | reverse complement strand
TATATCGAAAGTTAATTATACATATTGCTGCGGGGGCCTTGAGTTAGAGACACTAAAGAATGCTACATGCGGGCGCCTCAAAACCTACCCGCATTAAATGGAGTCAGCTCCATGTAAGCGATTCTGCCTGCCACGGTTTCGGTAGATTGCTGCCGGAGGTCAATCGAAGCCGATCGAGCAACAGAAATTGCCCGCTGCGTTTGCCCTTTTCGTCTTCTCCGGTCTATCAAGCCATGAAGCGTTTGAAAGATTCCCGGAAGAGTGTGGATCTCGTCCAAGATAACCAGCCGATCCTCATACTCCGAAAGATGGATACCACTCTTGTTTCAGGGATACGAACTTCCAGCCTTGGCCAAAAAGCTCCCAGACCATTGAATGCAGGGTTGTTGATCAACAAGCTTCAGAATATTTATCCGGAAATCCGCATGCGGAGTCTTGCCGATTCTCTATCGGATTGGGGCGCGCCGCGTAACTGAGCCAATGCGCTTTCTATAGCCAATTCCTTTTCGAGGAAACCGTTTCATCCCCTCGGGTTGGCAATGCCGACGGAGGACTAGAGAGTAACAAGGGCTTGTAAATATAGAGAGTCTTCGCGTCGATTCGTCCTTAAAACCCCGATACTAAGAGCAGCTAAGTATGTATATCTCGTTGGTCTTTCTTGGCCCGGCATCAAGCTATTTATCATCAGACCTTTTGTTGAGTTTCGGCGCTGGATAGACGGTTCCAGATACCACTTCATCGAGAGATACGTGGCTCCAATCAAACGAGCGAACTTCGCGCACCTTTCGCCCGAGGAATTCACTGTGGCAGTAAAGGCCTGCGATCGGCTGGTAGCGAAGATATTCGTCAGAGAATGCCGAGAAGCGACCTACAATGGGGTTCGAGAGTCCCGCTTCTATGCACTCGAATCCGAGCGCACCGGAGAAGAGGACTCTTAGCCCCATATCACTAAACTGGAAGAAGTTCCATGGACGCTCATGAGCACGAAACGCGAAGTGCGTTTCGACGAAGAGAATGCCGCCAACCTTGAGCATCTTTGCTATCTCCGGCGCGACCAGCCAGGGCATGGCGAAGTGTTCGAAGCACGCAGACGTATAAATAATGTCAAACTGCTCGCCTTCTTTGAAGTACGTAGATAGACGATGCACGTCACCAACTACATCCACGTTATTGCCTGGATAGTAATCAAAGCCCACGTAATCAGCCAGTCCATACCTTTGTCGCGCGTCCGAAAGCGCCGTGACCTCGCGGCTTCCAATCTCAAGAATGCGCATGCCTTCCTTATTGCCAATGCTGTAAAGGTACTCCTGCCATTTTTGATGTGCGACAACTTGAGACATAGGGACGTCATCGACAAGGAACGACTTATCGAACCTTGATTCAAGCTTTGCAAGACTCCTGAAGCTGAATCTAGCGAATTTCTTAAGAACCTTCTTCATCGTTCCGTTTCCTATATAAAAATGAACGCCCGACCTGACCAAGTATAGCGCTCGTAACCTCAACCTCGTCGACGTGGTGTCGCGTTGGCCGGTGGCCGTCACCGTGAAATTCTAGCTGATTCGGATCGAGGATCGCATCGGCGGGCAAAATGTCATCATCTGGTTCGTATGGCGTCAGAGTCGGAGGTTGCCTGCAAGCTCCTCGGTTACAAAGAGAATTTCGGGCTTGAGGAATACTTAGCCATAGGGCTCTATCCGCGCTTCGAGCGAAGGCACAGAATAAGGGTTCTGTCGAAGGGCGACGAACACGTCACATTGCTGCATGTTCCTCTTCAGAACGGCATTCGCACGCACGAGCCTGGCGATCGCAGGATTTATCGGGATCTTGGGTTGGTGGTACGCGCGAAAACGCCAATTTATAGGTAGAACCGATCACGGCGCTCATCACCATTCCCATCGCCTGGGTGGGGTCCATTACGTGGACTCCTCTTCCGCAGTACGATGAGTAGGTCCGGCAAATTCAAGACTTCTTAAGTGCGCAAGGGTAGATTCGATGCATCAGACAAGTCAGATCATGCTCATGTGAGGGGTTCTGTCCCTTCGTTCAGAATGGCTAAATACGGCTCATAGACAAACAGCCTGTGTCGCTCTCGGCCTGTCACCTCGTGCAGAATTCCCAGGTCGATCATGTGCATCAGTGATTTCGTTACAGTGGGCGCGGAGATACCGATCCTCCTGGCGGTCGTGGGGATCGCGACTATCGGATTCCGCTGCATGTGCTGGAAAACGCGCAGGACGGAGGCGGCGGGCCGGCCCAAGCCTTCGATCTTCTTCTGATCCTGTTCGAAGAGGGCGATGATACGGCGTCTGCGTTCGCAGCTTGGTCAGCGGTATCCCTGACTCCAATTAGAAAGAAATCAAGCCAGGATTCCCAATCGCCCCTGGCGCGAGCGCGGTCCAGAAGCTCGTAGTACGCAGCGCGATTGCTCTTGAAGTACAAGCTCAGGTAGAGAATTGGTTCCCGGAGCGCACCCTGCTCGCAGAGGAGAAATGTGAACAGGAGCCTGCCAAGCCTGCCGTTGCCATCGAGAAACGGATGGATCGTCTCAAACTGGACGTGGATGAGTCCAGCTTTCACGAGCAATGGAAGGCCCAACTGCTCTTCGTGGAAAAAGAGCTCGAGCTGCCCCAGGCACTCCTGAACCAATTCTGGAGGCGGGGCACAAAGACCGCATTCCCTGGGCGGCTGCCGCCGATCCAATTCTGACTACGCCTGAATTCTCCGGGCTGTTTCCCGCTTCCTCGGCCTTTAGAGAGGAGAATTTCACGGATTTCCCGGATCAGCCGCAACGAAAGAGGGAATCCTGCCCGCAGTCGCTCCAGACCGTGGTTCATCGCAGCGACGTAGTTCGAGACTTCCTGCACATCCTCAAGGGGCGTCCCAGGAATTTCTTCGTTTTCGAAAAGCAGGAGGTCTGACAGGGAGGATTGCGTTCCCTCGATCTGTGACGACAGTACGGCTTCTTTGCGAACGTACGTGTACAGCAAGAGTGAAAGATCCGGGAGCAGAGGAGGCCAGCCCATCGAGCCGGCCTACCGCCTGGTTGGCCGGCTCCAGAAGTAGCTGCAGCTTGTCGAGCTGCACCGGTGGAACCGGAGGCAGGGGCGGGGGTACAAACGCGCGTACCGTTTCGCCTTCAAACGCTTTGGCGACATAGCGGCCGAGACGCGATTTAGCCGGCGATTGCGGCAAGCGAACCTTTCGTTAGTTTATTGCTTAACGAAAGGATACCGCCTCTTCCTTTAGTAGCGCAACTGTCGGTAAAAGGAAGCAACCTCTTGCCCAAATGCCACCGCCCTCGCCCGTCCATGCCGCGTTCACGCCTCCGCTCCAGGTCCAAGCTCGGCAGCGAGGATTGACGATCCCTTTCAGATATGGGCTACTTTCTTCACTCGACGTTATCAGAGCATAGGTCAGCCATCGCTAACCATGCGCCGCCAAGGAATGTAGCCTTTGGCGACACAGTACTCTAACGCGGAATCTCTCGCCCATTAATCTTCGAATAGTGTCTGTCCAATTCCACAATCGCCTCGTCCGTCGTCAGCTCGCCGTTCAGTATTTTCTCTTTGAGCTTGTAATAAAGATCGCTGGGTGTCAGACCTTCTAGTTTCAGGCTTGCTTCCGCGTCAGCAAACGCCTTCTCCCGCTGCTCCCGAGTTAGTTTCCTCTTCTGCTGTCTCCGCTGCCGACTGTTCCTTACACGAAGTTCCGGCCCAGTATCCTTCGACCGTATGCGCGACATGATCGCGGATCGTTCCGGAGTTGTCGTTAGTTTGAAGATTCCCATCGCTTCGTCACATCGGTAGGCTGGATGAGCCGTACATTTCTTCAATCGTAAGCTACCGCCATGTGTTCGGACACATTCAATCAACTCACTGTCTTGAATCCCCTGGCATCTGGCACACTGCACGCAAAGCTCCGTCAATGGCTGCGTATGTCGAACTGTGAGGTTCGGGGAGGGCGTGCAGCCGTGACCGTCGAACAGTGGATGCTCGAATTACCCAGAGCGCCGTCAGAATGAAGCCAAATCGGACACCATTTTCAACCTGCCCCCTGGATAATCGCAGATTTGCACGCATGTCTAGGGTATGAATTCACGCATAAACTGGGTATCACAAATGATCAAGCACGCATAACGGGGGTATCTCTTGCGCATATTTGGGGTAAGAAACGATCGTATCCTATTGCAGAACAAAGACCTGTTGGGGATACGCAGCAAGGCATTGCCAACGGCTATTTAGCCCGCGTCCTTGCAGCAGTCCGCAGACTGGCTGCCGAGCCACCAACGGAGAAGCGATGAGTGTTCTATCTTCCGAACGTCCACATGACCAGGGCGTTGAACACAGCATGGCAAACAATCGCTGGAAGGACGCTCCCGCTCTTCCAGCGGCACAGACCATAGACAACGCCAGCAACGATCGTCAATACCAGATAGATTCTGGTGCGAGCGTGAGCAACTGCAAATACGGACGCCACGAAGAGCATGACGAAAGTCTCAAATGCCCGTTTCGAGCGCAGCTTTCGTCCTACAAAGAGAAAGCCGTTATACATCAGGCCGCGAAAGAAGAGCTCTTCTGTTATTGGAGAGATGAGTACCGACCACAGCACTTTTCCTGCGGGTACCTTTCCATATACAGGCAGATTCTCCTTCTTCACACAGACCCAGAACAGCAAGAAGAGGGTGATCGCCGCAAACGTCGCCCATTGAATAGCCCTGCTGTTCACACGCTCCAGCGACAGGATCGGTGCCTTGTCCGTGCCACTCATCTGCCAAGTGAGTTCCCAAAATGTAATTGCAAGCAACCCTATGACCCACCAATAGGGACAGCCACACTCATCACTGCGAGGCCCCACGTCGCCAGCCACGAAATTGGCAGCCACTTCCGCCGCCATTCCACTCCGAGAGATCGAGAAATGACTACTTCTGACAAGGAACGCAACCTCCGGCTAAAAGCGGTGCAGTCCGCGCTCGCCTCGGTGCAACTCGCTGGCCTGCAGCCATCGCAACATCTCGAAACCCTCTTCGCTTCTTGGATTGACGGTAAATCGACACTCGAACAGGTCTACGCCTCTCTCTTCGCAGAGGTGAGAACAACCAATGATTGAGCACACTGACATAACAATACTCGGCACGACAACTCTAAAAAACAAACTCGGCATCACCGACCCTCAGCAGCTCGCGACAACAGAGGCCGATTTCACCGCGTTTCGAGTCACTGAGCTTCGAACTGCTCCCGTGCGAGGCGGCTTCGACTCAGTACATCTTCAGGAGATTCATCACCATGTTTACCAGGACCTCTACGATTGGGCCGGAGAGCTGCGCCGCGTGGACGCCGGCAACCGACCCGCGTCCGATGTTGCCACGTCGCTAAACGCCGTCTTCGACCGACTGGCACGTGAGAATCACTTGAAGGGTCGTAGCCCCGAAGAATGGTCGCATAGCGTCTCTACGTACATTTATGAACTTGGAACAATCCAGCCGTTTCTCACTGGCAATGACGTCGTAGTGCGTGAGTTTGCCGATGAGCTGGCACGTAAGAATAATCTTAGCCTCCAATGGGACACCGCCCCAGAGATCGGCACGAACGACGCAATGAGGCACATCGATCAATTGGAACAATCTGCGAACATTCGACGCATGGTCATGTTGGCAATGGATACAGATCCCGGTTCATTGCGGCCAAGCCGCGGCATGGTGGTGGAGCGTGAAATTGAACGACTCTTCTCAGCAGGTTCTCCACTCCCCTAGAGCAAACCGGGCTCTCCAGCTAAACTTGAGCTGAGCTGTTACCGAACGATACATTTCATTTTCGTGAGACGGACATACATGCGCCTCCCCCGCATTGTAAGGAAAATCTTAGCGACTTTAGGAATCACGCTTCTAGTCGCAGGCTGCGCGTATTACTACGCGATCACCCCGCATCACAGCGATTGCCCCACGCAAGGGTGTCTGCTCTGTCTAGCAAGCCCTCCGCTGATTCAGGCGGGGCCGAGCTTCGGAAGGCTCGTGCTGTGTGGTGTAGAGCTGCTGAGCCTTTTCGTAGAGCGGCAACGCGTCGGCCCAACGGCTCAGGTGAGTCAAATTCCTCCGAATGAGTCCGTGAGCATTCCGGCGACTCTTTGGGCGTTGACGCAAGACCTGGCTCGGCCCGAAGCCGCCGACCCTGAGACGAGGCTGAGAATCCTCACAATTCGAGGGATGCTTGAAACCAACTACGACGCATCGGAGGCTCGATCGACCTGGCAAGACGTGGCCGCTCTCGCGATTAAATTGCATCACTACGAGCTGCCAACTCGCGCCACGGGCGAGCAGGGCATAGCTGCGTTCATCCTCGGAGATACCGAAACTGCGAAGAGGCAGGTCATAAGGGCTTGGGGACTCTCAAAAGTTGAGAATGATCCAGCGGCGACCGTCCGCTATGCCAGCGTTTTTGGTGCCGGCCTAGTTCAGATTCATCGCTACAAGGAAGCTCTGACCCCTCTGAACCAGGCGATCAAGATTGCTCAAACGAATCCTGAAATCGCCTATCCAACAATTGCCACTTACGCGAAGATCGACGCCTTGACAGGCCTCCATCAATACGAAGAGGCCATTGCTCTTGCAAACGCATCACTCGCACGGCTGCAAGGCACACCCTGTGACGCCCACAAGTCTCAGGTTTACCTTTCGCGGGGAACAATCAATAAAGAGCGCGGGGATTGGAACGCAGCGATCGCCGACTACCAGCAATCGGTCGACTTCTCCAGCAAGATCAGCAACTACCGCGAGGTTACCGACGCAGGCGGACTTCTCGCCCAGGCGTATCAACATAATGGCAACCTTCCCGACGCACTTGCGGCGATAAACCGCGCCATTGACGCGAACACCAAAATTCCCGACGAGCTTTACCTCGTTCCGCGCAATCTCGCTACTAAGGCAGAAATCATCGAGAAGATGGGTCATGCCAAGGAGGCGGATGGGCAAGCAATTGCTTGTATTCTACACCGACTACTGGAGAGGGCCGCTCATGGGAGTCTTGTTGGAGCGCAAGTCGCAGGTGATATTCGTTACCGCATCCTCAGTGAAAGAGAACGGAAAGGCACGTGAGGTCATCGTCGAGAGTCGGCCCCATTACGCAGTGGTGCAATTCAATGGAACTAAGGAGAAGTATTCCGTCGCTTGGGAAATGATCTACAAGCTCGCCAAGAAGCGGCACTCTGAGAATTTGCGCATGGAGGCTCGATCCACGGGACCGCGGGAGAGTTCCCGTCGCAGGAAGACTGCCTGAGGCAAATACGCTACTTGTTTGCCTGTGTTTTCTTGAGGGGGGACTTCTTGGGCTTTGTGGCGGTGGGGGAGGGAGAAACTGCTGAAGTTATCCTCTTTGCCCAGCGCGCTGCCACAATTTTCCGTGCCTGCGCACTCCGCTCTTCAGGAGTGAGCTTAGCCCAGCGGGCCTTGCCACCAGCCGATTGGATCGTCTTCAGGTGTTCCCGAACCGTCAAATCTTTCTTAAGCATTTTCCGTAACCGAAGGCAGGGGATATCCCAAATATAACGGACCTGATCCCTCAACATCGACAGCTAAATGCCAAACGTTGGTCCTGGCGCTAATTCTTCCCGCAAGCCTTATTTGCGCACCGGTATCTGGTCCAGCCGGTCTACAAGATCCTCAGCTCTCAAGTGCGTGTAACGTTTGAGCATTTGCATGCTTTTATGTCCGCTGATGGCAGACACCTCTTGATCCGAGAAGCCAGCTTCAACAAAACGACTGACGGCCTCGTGGCGAAGGTCATGGAAGCGAACGTCGGCTAAGCCCTGATTGCGTTTGATCTTGAGCCATACTGGGTTGAATTGGTATGGTCGTCTCTTCCCATCTTTGCCCGGCTCTCCATAAAAGATGAGATCGGTATCAATAGGGCGAACAGGGTGATTTATTGCTTCGCGAAAAAGTTCGACTGCCATCACGCTGAGTGGCACGGTGCGCGGAGTGGTGTTCTTTGTCTCTAGCAAGCGCACAATGCGCCTCTTGAGATCGACCTGCATTCGCCGAAGAGTCAAGATCTCAGACGCGCGCATTCCTGTTTCAAGGGCAATGCGAACGATCCAACGCAACATAGGGTTGGTGTGTTCATCAACAGCAGCTAATAGGCGCTTCTCTTCGTCGGCAGTAAGGCGGCGATTGCGCCCCGGTCCCGGCGACGGTCTGCGAATGTTCATCACGGGATTTGACGGCAGGTCGATACCCCATTCCTTGATCGCTACTGTGAACAAGTGTCCCAGCAAAGCGAGGTCGAGACGGACGGTGTCGTTAGAGCGGGGCACCGGTCTGCCTTTCTCGTCTTTACGGTCCTCACCGGATAGTCTCAAGTCACGAAATTTGGCAACGATCTCTGGAGTCAACGCCGTGAGCGAATATTTGCCAAGGTGCTTCTTGACGATGATGGCGCGTTGACGATCCGTTACCTGAGACGACGGGCGCTTGCCCGGAGTGACATCGGCTAGGTAGCGATCGACCGTGTCACCGACGGTGAGGCGATCCGCGGATGCGCGCTGGATATACGCGCCTCGCACCATGTCATCTTCAGTGCGGCGAGCCCAGTCCTCAGCGTCGCGCTTTGTCCGAAACGTCTTCGATGTCGTGGGCCATCCGGTCTTGCGGATGATTGCTTTCCATCTGCCGAGATCGGTCTTTACGAGGGTCGCCAAGCGTACCTCCGGTGCAGCCCGGTAATCCGGCACTGTACCTCAAGTGTACCTCGGAGCAACTTGGATGGTGATTGGTGGGCCCACCAGGACTCGAACCTGGAACCAAAGCATTATGAGTGCTCTGCTCTAACCGATTGAGCTATGGGCCCTTATTGTGAATTCCGCCGATCATTTCGCCGAACTTTCAGTCCCAATTGTACCTCAGTCCGTTGGTGCATCTTCTGATTATGAGTTTGCTGCTCTAACCAATTGAGCTATAGGCCCCTTGTGGATTATGGCGGGCTCTTGCTTCGCCAATCCTTTAAGTATTGTATTGGATAGAGAGAAGAGCACAAATCTGCAGAAAAAATCGTGCGGCGCTGTCGGTAGCAAGTAGGGCAGAGACAGTCAGAGCCTGGCTTCGTAGACGAGATTAAAGGGGGTCTGGCTGGCTCTGCGGAACTGGGTGAAGCCGCCGCTGAGAACAACGTCTCTCATGCGGGCTTCTCCGGCTTGAGCGCCGAGGGCGAGTCCGACCTCCTGGGAGCGGGAAGCGGGCGTGCAGATCATGGTAGAGGCCGAGTAGTAGACGCGGCCGATGGGGTTGAGGTTGTCCTCGACATGGTCGTTGGCAAAGGGTTCGACGATCATCCAGCTGCCGTCAGGTGCCAATGAACTGAGAACATGTTTGCTTGCGCCTACCGGATCGCCCATGTCGTGCAGGCAATCGAAGAAGGTAACCAGCGCGTAGTCGGCTCCGGGGAACTCCTTGGCGGAGGCGACCCGGAAGGTGATGCGATCGGCGACACCGGCGTTTTTGGCGGCTCCCTGGGCCCACTCAATGGAGGCAGGGTGATAGTCGAAGCCAAAGAAGGTCGAGTTGGGAAATGCCTGGGCCATGAGGATCGTCGAGGAACCGTGTCCGCAGCCTACGTCGGCTACGCGGGCTCCCGCTTCGAGCTTCGCCTGCATGCCGGTGAGCGAGGGGATCCATTGAGAGATGAGGTTGGCGGCGTAATTGGGGCGGAAGAAGCGCTCGGTTCCCTGGAACATCTCAGGATCGTGTTCGTGCCAGCCGACACCGCGCCCGGTGCGGAAGGCTTCGGTGATCTTGGGCTCGTCGCGCATGAGGGCGCTGATGATCTGAAAGGCTCCGGGGAGGAAGGCGGGACTGTCCTCTTTGGCCAGGGCGAAGGCCTGTTCGGGAGGCAGGGTGTAGGTTTTGCCGTCGGCGTCATAGGTGACATAGCCGCTGGCCGCGTTGGCGTTGAGCCACTCGCGGACGTAACGCTCGTCGGTACTGGTTTTCGTGGCGAGTTGTGCGGGCGTTAGGGGCCCGGCGTCGGCCATGGCTTTGTAGAGGCCCAGTTTGTCGCCTACAACGACAAGGGCGGCGTGCATGGCGGCACCCATGTCTTCTACGGCGTGGCCCATGAAGGCGTTGAGTTTCGATTCGTCGAGAGCGGGGGTAGGGTTTGGGGTGGCCATTTGAGTCCTCCACTGCTGGCACTAGGGCGTGGTGGAGATTCGCACTGCGAGTGCCGAGCAGATAATGCTTTGGCCCAAATTCAGTGCCTATATTGCTCTGCAGGGAAGGAGAAATGCAATAGAGAAGTTTTTTCTTAGGGGTGAACTCGTCTATTTCTTGCTGGTCGTGCCCGGTGTGGTGTTGGCATCCTCCGGAGAGGAGGGGTTGAGCTGGCCCCTGGCGTTCTCCGGCGTCTCGGAGCGGACGCCGATCTGGCCGGGACCCGCAGTTGAGGGATTGTCCCCCTTGGGGCCGGATGGCTGGACGGCCACTTGTCTGGGCGTCGGGGTATGCGTAGGAGCAGGAGACTTGGCTGTTTGGTTTTTGGAGGACATCAATTTGCCTTTCGCTATCTCAACTTCTATTGGAGGGGGTGTGGAAGACAGTAGTTGCCCGCTTTTCGCAAACCGTTGGGAAGTCCGGTAATCTGTATGAAAGTACTGGCTTTTGTTATAGCTGCCGTTCTGGGCGGCCCCCTGAGGGGCTTTCGTCTATCCTATGCAACGTCTGTGATGTGAGCTTGTGGAGGTATTGATAACGGCATGAGTTTCAATCAGAAAGCGGAAGTAACAGTGGACAACGGTGCGGCGGCTATTCTGGTCACCGGCGGGGCTGGCTTCATTGGCTCGAACTTTGTGCTCGACTGGCTGGCTAACAGCGGTGGGCCGGTGATCAATCTGGACAAGCTGACCTATGCGGGTAATCCCGCGAATCTCGCTTCGGTGGCAGCCAGCCCGGCGTACACGTTTGTGCAGGGCGATATTTGCGATGCGAAGCTGGTGGCGAGGCTGCTCGAGGAGCATAGACCGCGAGCTGTGGTTCATTTCGCGGCCGAGAGCCATGTGGACCGATCGATTCTGGGGCCGGAGGCTTTTCTACGGACTAACATCGATGGGACGTTTACGCTGCTGCAAGCGGCTCGTAGCTATTACGATTCGCTGGTGGGGGAGGAGCGGGAACGCTTCCGATTTCTGCATGTTTCGACCGATGAGGTATACGGAACGCTCTCCCCGGACGACCCGGCGTTTCATGAGGAGACACCCTATGCGCCCAATAGTCCCTACGCTGCGTCGAAGGCGGCGAGCGACCACTTGGTGCGTGCCTGGGTTCACACTTATAAGCTGCCGGCGATCATGACGAACTGCTCTAACAACTATGGGCCGTATCAGTTTCCCGAGAAGCTAATTCCGCTCATGATCGCCAACGCGCTGCAGGGTAAGGCGCTGCCTGTGTACGGCGACGGACAGCAGGTGCGCGACTGGTTGTACGTGCTGGACCACTGCCGCGCGATCCGCACGGTGCTGGAGCAAGGCCGTATCGGCGAGACCTATAACGTCGGAGGAGGAAACCAGCGAAGCAATCTTGAGGTGGTGACAACGGTGTGCGCGCTGCTGGATGAACTGGTGCCAGAGTCGAAGTTCAAGCCGCACTACCAACTGGTGAAGTATGTGCAGGATAGGCCGGGGCATGATCGGCGATATGCGATCGATGCGCGCAAACTTGAAGGTGAGCTGAAGTGGCGAGCCGAGGAGAGTTTTGAGACTGGTCTGCGGAAGACAGTGGAGTGGTATCTGGCGAACGCAGCATGGGTCGCAGATGTGACCAGCGGAGCCTATCAGCAGTGGATGACGCAGAACTACGATAGCCGCGAAGCTGGGCGCTCGACGGTGGCTGCCGGGGAGGGTTCGCGATGAAGGGGATCATTCTTGCGGGCGGCTCGGGGACACGGCTGCATCCGGTGACGCAGGCGGTGTCGAAGCAGCTGCTGCCGGTCTATGACAAGCCGATGATCTACTATCCGCTGTCGGTACTGCTGTTGGCGGGAATTCGGGAGATTCTGGTGATCTCAACCCCGGAGGATACGCCGCGCTTCAGGCAGCTGCTGGGGACGGGCGAGCAGTGGGGCATCACGTTGGAGTATGCGGTGCAGCCGTCTCCAGACGGGTTGGCGCAGGCGTTTCTCATCGGCAAGGAGTTTCTGGCGGGCGAGGGCTGCTGCCTTGTTCTGGGAGACAACATCTTTTATGGACACGATCTCGCAAAAACCTTGCAGGCAGCCGCGCTGAGCAAGGATGGAGCGACGGTGTTCGCGTATCCGGTGCTGGATCCGGAGCGGTACGGTGTGGTCGAGTTCGATGCACAGCGACGGGCAATTTCTATTGAAGAGAAGCCAGCGAAGCCGAAGTCGCGATATGCGGTGACGGGGATTTATTTCTACGATGCCCAGGTGGTTGCTGTGGCGGAGGGATTGAAGCCTTCTCCACGGGGCGAGCTAGAGATCACGGATGTGAACCGCTGGTACCTGGAGCAGGGACAGCTGCGGACGCAGTTGCTAGGGCGTGGGGTTGCGTGGCTGGATACGGGAACGCATGACTCGTTACTGGAGGCGGCGACCTTCATCCACACCATTGAGAAGCGGCAAGGACTGAAGGTGGCTTGTCCGGAAGAGATTGTTTATCGGATGGGCTACATCAATGCTGACCAGCTAAGGGCTCTTGCGACCAAGATTGGGAAGAGCTCGTATGGACAGTATCTGCTGCAGATGCTGGAAGAGAAGGTGTATTAAGTATGCGTGCGGTCTCCGGTCGGATACTTTTGACGGGTGCTACGGGGCAGGTGGGCGGAGAGCTGTTGCGGGTGTTAGGTCCGCTGGGTGAGGTGGTTGCTCCTGCGCGCTCGACGATGGACCTGGCGGATGCAGCTTCGGTGCGGGCGACGATTCGTGCGGTGCGACCGCGGTGGATTGTAAATCCGGGCGCGTATACCGCCGTCGATAAGGCAGAGAGTGAGCCGGAGCTGGCTTATGCGGTGAATGCCGAGGCCGTGCGGACGATGGGCGAAGAGGCGCGCGCGATTGGTGCGGGTGTCATCCACTTCTCGACGGACTATGTCTTTGATGGCTCCGGGAGTGTTCCGTATATGGAGACGGACGCAACAGGACCGGTGAGTGTCTATGGAGCGAGCAAGCTGGCTGGGGAAGAGGCATTGGCTGCGAGCGGCGCTGGTCACATGATCATTCGGACGAGCTGGGTTTATGGGGGACGGGGGAAAAACTTTCTGTTGACGATCCTCAAGCTGGCGCGGGAGCGGGAGCAGCTTCGCGTGGTAGGAGATCAGCATGGCGCTCCGACATGGAGCCGCGATCTGGCCGAGATGACGGCCCAGGTGATCGGGCGCTGTGAGCTAACTGCTGCCGGGCGTGACGTGGCCGAGGTATTGGCGGAGGCGAGCGGGGTGTATCACGCGACTAGCAGGGGCGAGACAACCTGGCATGGATTCGCCGCGGAGGCGGTGCGGTTACGGCGGCAACGAGAACTTGGAGTGCGGTTTGCCGAGATCGAGTCCATTACAACCGCCGAGTACCCCACGCCGGCGAAGAGACCAGTGAACTCAAGACTGAACTGCGACAAGCTGGCACAGCGGTTTGGGTGGACGATGATGGATTGGCGAGAGTCTCTGAGAGAGGTGCTGGAGGAGCTATGAGTGGATTGCAATTCGATCATATCGACCCGGTGGTGAAGGACATGGCTGAGGGCCGGGAGGTTCTGGGCGGCACATTTGGATCGAAGAGTGGACCGAGGTATTTGAATACCCGGGAATCGGCCATCAGCATGTTTACAAGTCGAAGTAAGGGAGCGTCTGGATGAGTGGACGGGCGCTGTTTCTGGATCGCGATGGGGTTGTGAATGTCGAGGTGGGGTATCTGCACCGACCCGAGGAAGTGCGATTTATAGATGGGATTTTTTCGCTGTGCAGGACGGCGATGGGACTAGGCTATCGGCTGATCGTCGTGACGAACCAGGCCGGAATCGCGCGGGGATACTACACGGAGGCGGAGTTTCAGTTGCTCATGGAGTTTATGAGCGCGGAGCTGCGGGCTGAGGGGGTGGAGCTAGATGCGGTGTACCACTGCCCATACCATCCCGAGCATGGAGTAGGTGAGTACAAACGGGAGCATGAGGATCGGAAGCCGGGAACTGGGATGTTGCGACGCGGGGCTCGGGAGTTTGGCGTTTCGTTGACCGAGAGTGTGATGGTGGGAGACCGCTGCAGCGATATCGCCGCAGCGAATGCGGCGGGGCTGCGACAGGCGTTTTTGATCAGTGGGACGGAAGCGGCGGAGTGTGGTGGGAAGTACGTTGGGGTGGAGTCCCTTGCCGAGGTGGAACAGTGGCTGGTGGAGCGAAGCTGATCAAGGCCTTGCGGCGACAGAGAAGTAATGAACGGTAAGCGCGATGGGAAGGCCAACGAACAGGATGTGAATGATGAGTTGGGTGAGGAATGCTTTTGCGGAAAACGGACGTGGGGCGGCCGACAGAGGGATCACGACAAAGGTCATGAAGAGATGAATGGCTATACCAAAGAGCACGCCTGATGAGTAGGGATGATCTATTAGGATCGCCAGATAGCGGCTGGCTATGAAGAAGTAGAGTGTCGCGGCGGTGGTGGCAATGAAGAAGTGAAAGAACAGCCCCAGGGCGGCACTTCTTGCGCCATGTTTGTACGCCGACGGCCCGAGGGCGCCACTCGCTATCGTCTGAAGAAGTTTCTGAAAAGGTATGCCCTTGGCTCTGACCAGCGTTGTTGTCGCGATGAGATCAAGGCAGCCGGCAAAAATACCTGCAAGTAGGATCGCTCCGGTGTTTGTCATGGATTCTCCCGCAGTTGACTATCTTGATGCGCGAGAGGCTAGGACCCATTCAGTTTTCATGGGAGATCGGCGGATTGGAAGGGGGTGCCGAGGGCGTCTTTGGCGCTAACGTTGGGCGTCATCCCATCCAGTGGCCAGGAGATGTTAAGTGTGGGATCGTTCCAAAGGATGCAGCGTTCGCCTGACGGGTGGTAGAGGTTGGTGGTCTTGTAGAGGACGTCGGCGGTATCGGAAAGGACAACGAAACCGTGGGCGAAGCCTTCGGGAATCCAGAGGAGCTGTAGCTCATCATCTGGAGATTCGGCTCGGAGATGAAAGCCGGCCCACCTGCCGAAATCGGGCGAATTGGGGCGCAGATCGACGGCGACATCCCAAATATGACCGGATAGGACGCGAACGAGCTTTCCCTGGGGCTTTTCGAGCTGATAGTGTAGGCCGCGTAGAACACCTTTGCGCGAAAAGGACTGGTTATCTTGGATAAAGTGGCTTGGAAGACCCGCAGTGGCGAAGGCTGACTGGTTGAAGACTTCCGCAAACCAACCACGACTATCCCCAAAGCGACAGGGTTGAACGAGTTTGACGTCTTGCAGCGGGGTATTTATAACTTGCATCCAAGCAGTTTAGCTGGCAAAAAAAATGATTGTGTGAAGCAAGAAGGAGGCTGGCGAATAAAAGGGGAATCTAGTAATAGTTTTTCATGGATTCTTGGGAGAGAGCTAGTAGACTGAGCAAGTTGTCAAAGAGCGACTGATACTTCTTCAGAAGAGTCGATAGCGTAGTTTAGCATTTACGGTAACAGAGATTGTCGCGTAGATGGCGAAATGAACTGAATTATGGAAGTGGAAGCGCGGACGTTGACGGGCTCTTTCGAGTTGCGAAAACGGAAGAAAAGATTAGCCGCAGCGATAAAAATAAGAGTAACCAGTATGGCGAGGGCAGTAGTCATACAGACACAGGACATCAATGCAGGCTGAATATCAATCTCCCGAGTCGCGGATTGCGGCTATCGAAGATTCTTATTCGTACACGGAGACGGCAGGCAGGGCGGTGAGCAGATCGCACCGAGCTGACCACGTACCCTCAGGGTTATTCCGTTATAGAGTGATCAAGCGCTGCGCTGATGTGTCGCTGGTGCTGCTTTCTGCGCCGGTGACGTTATTGGCAATGGGATTGGTGTCTGTCATGGTGATGCTGAGTTCGCCGGGACCAATCTTCTACTCTCATAGACGAATCCGGAAAAATGGTGCGTTCTTCTCGATGTGGAAGTTCCGAACGATGTGCTTGAACTCGGCAGAGGTTTTAGATGAGTATCTGGCCCGGCACCCCAAAGCGCGGACGGAATGGAATAAAACGCATAAACTGCGGCATGATCCCCGGATCACGCCAATCGGTTCGTTTCTACGACGATACAGTCTGGATGAATTACCGCAGCTTTGGAATGTGTTGGTGGGTCAGATGAGTCTGGTGGGGCCGCGGCCGATTGTGGCGGCGGAGGTGGAGAAGTATAGTGATTCTTTCGACTGCTACTGCAGAGTGAAACCCGGTTTGACTGGACTCTGGCAGGTGTCGGGTCGAAGCGAGGTAAGCTACGAGGAACGAGTGGCGCTGGACTGCCAATATGTGGAGCAGTGGTCGCTGCAAAAAGACGTTTTGATTCTGCTGAAGACGTTTCATGCTGTAGTTAATCAGGATGGGGCATTTTGAGCAGAGCCTTGTGACAGTTCGGACGCTGCACTGTCGGTAGTTGGTTTGCGACATAGCTCGCCGGGTGCGTTGTTTCGGTGTTCTTCGGCTGGCTAAGGTCATGTAGGTTCTATACCGGCGAGAGGAATTCTCCGCACTCATCTCATTGACAAGAAGCGGCAGATACAGAGCTGTTCCCGTCTGCGGTCATTTGCAGGTAACCTGATGGAGCGGATGCAGGTTTGTGGGAGATTTGTTTGCGATGGAAGGAATGCGGAATTTACTGAAGGGGTCGCTGGGTCGCAGTTTACGGGCGATGCGGGACGAGGACAGACTGGCGGCGGCGTGGCCAGTGGCCTGTGGCAAGGCTCTGGCGGAGCGGGGGGCTGTGGTGGGGTATGCGGATGAGGTGGTGTGGGTGGATGTAGATAACGGTGCGTGGTTGCGGCAGATGATGAGCATGCAGGGTCAGCTTGCTGGCGAGCTGGGGCGTATCGCAGGAGTGAAGGTGAGCGGGATACACTTTGAAGTAAAGGGCCAGAGAAGAAACCTTAGCAAAAGGAACGACCGATGATGAGTGAGCAGGTAGGGGTCTCGATTGACGAGGTGCGGCGTGTGGCGGAGTTGGCGAATCTGGAGCTGACGGCGGAGGAAGAGCCACGCATGCAGCGGGATCTAAACGCGATTCTGGGGCATATTGCTCAATTAAATGAACTGGATACGAGGGGTATCCCGGCAATGGCGCAGGTGGGCGAGATGCTGGGTGGCATTGTGCATGATTATGGCGAGGCGCTACGTGGGGATGTGGTGAGACCTTCGGTAGATCGGACAGCAGTGATGGCGTCGGCTCCGGAGACGGATGGACGTTTTTTCAAGGTTCCCAAGGTGATTGAGCGGTAGCTCAGCGACGACAGTGACAGTCAAGAGGCAAGAACGGTGAGTGTAAAGGTAATGGGATTAGAGAGTTTGACGATTGATGGCGCGCGCGCCGCGGTGGCTTCAGGGGAGACGACGGCTACGCATTTGGCCGAACTGCATTATGGTCGGATTAAGACTCAAGATGTTGAAATCAATAGCTTTTTGGCTTTGAGCCGGGAGCGGGCCTTGGAGCAGGCTGCGAAGATCGATGTGCTGGCTGCGAAGGGGGATGCATTGCCGGCGCTCGCTGGGGTTCCTGTGGGGATCAAAGATGTTTTGGCGATGCAGGGGGCTCCTGCTACGGCTGGATCCCTGATTCTAAAGGGATATCGACCACCTTATGATGCTACCGCGGTAGGAAAGCTGGAGGCTGCCGGTGCAGTTCTGTTGGGGAAGCTGAACTGCGATGAGTTTGCTATGGGTAGCTCGAATGAGAATTCGGCCTATGGTCCGGTATTGAATCCAAAGGCTTTGGATCGGGTTCCGGGTGGATCGAGCGGCGGTTCAGCGGCTGCAGTGGCTGCAAACCTAGCTGTTGCAACACTTGGAACGGATACGGGGGGGTCGATCCGGCAGCCGGCGGCTTTTTGCGGCGTGGTTGGCGTGCTTCCAACGTATGGGCGAGTGAGTCGATATGGATTAATTGCATTTGCTTCTTCACTGGATCGGGTGGGTCCGTTTACAAAGAATGTGAAGGATGCGGCGACTGTTTTGCAAGTGCTTGCAGGGCAGGATGTTATGGATGCGACCTCGTCGGATCGTCCGGTGGACGACTATGTTGGAGGGCTGGATAAGCCGGTAGAGGGGCTGCGGATCGGGGTGCC
>Ga0193717_1000948_pt1 | contig 18275 bp, 17 predicted proteins | sample U2c2metaG_FD_145900 | JGI IMG/M metagenome (GOLD analysis project Ga0193717, IMG submission 145900) | Soil microbial communities from a riparian zone of the East river system, Colorado, United States - U2c2 | ecosystem: Environmental > Terrestrial > Soil > Riparian zone | place: USA: East River... | reverse complement strand
GGACCGGACGGACAGAATCCGCCCGACGAGGCCATGGAGCGGCTGGAGAACGACAAGTACTACCGCTACTGCACCTACAGCTTCATTCCGTTCCAGTACGCGACGGTCATCCTGGGTGCCTACCTGTTCACCGCATCGGACCTCAGCTGGCTCGGATTCGACGGCTCACTGGCGTGGCCCGCGAAGATCGGGCTGGCGCTCTCGGTCGGCATGATGGGCGGCGTCGGCATCAACACCGCGCACGAACTTGGGCACAAGAAGGACACGCTGGAGCGCTGGCTGAGCAAGATCACGCTGGCCCAGACGTGCTACGGCCACTTCTACATCGAGCACAACCGCGGCCACCACGTGCGGGTCGCCACCCCGGAGGACCCGGCGTCGGCCCGCTTCGGCGAGACGTTCTGGGAGTTCCTGCCGCGCAGCGTCTGGGGCAGCCTGAAGTCGTCCTGGGAGTTGGAGGCGCAGCGGATGCGTCGGATGAACAAGAGTCCATGGCATCCGTCCAACGACGTGCTGAACGCCTGGGTGATGTCGGTAGTGCTCTACGGCGCGCTCATCGCGGTGTTCGGCCTGGCGCTGATCCCGTACGTGGTGATCTCGGCGGTGTTCGGATTCACGCTGCTGGAGACCGTCAACTATCTCGAGCACTACGGCCTGCTGCGGCAGAAGACCCAAAGCGGACGTTACGAACGCTGCGCGCCTGAGCACAGCTGGAATTCCGACCACTTGGTGACCAACCTGTTCCTGTACCACCTGCAGCGCCACAGCGACCATCACGCCAACCCGACGCGCCGCTACCAGACGCTGCGCAGCATGCATGGCGCGCCGAACCTGCCAAGCGGCTACGCGTCGATGATCGGGCTGACCTACTTCCCGCCACTGTGGCGCCGGGTGATGGACCACCGCGTCATGGCGCACTACGAGGGCGACATCACGAAGGTGAACATCCATCCCCGCATGCGGAACAAGGTGCTCGCCAAATATGGGCAGGTGGCCCAGTGACCGCCTACCGCTGCCCGGGCTGCGACTACGTCTATGACGAAGCCAAAGGTGCTCCACGGGAAGGCTTTCCGGCGGGCACCTCATGGGATGACGTTCCCGACGACTGGTGCTGCCCCGACTGTGCAGTGCGCGAGAAGGTTGATTTCGAAGAGATGGGAGTATCCAAATGAGTGACGCATTCAAGTTATTCGTGTGTGTGCAGTGCGGGTTCGAGTACGACGAGGTGAAGGGGTGGCCCGAGGACGGCATCGCCCCCGGCACCCGATGGGACGACATCCCCGAGGACTGGAGCTGCCCGGACTGCGGCGCGGCGAAGTCGGACTTCGAGATGGTCGAGGTTGCACGTTCGTGAGCGTTAGTGTCGCGAGTATGACGACCCCAGGCGATCGGCGTACCGCACCGCGCGTGCCGTACGCCGAGGCGTCGCGGGTGCTGCTGCGCGACGCGATCCTCGACGGCATGCGGGACATGCTGCTGGCCCGAGACTGGTCGGCGATCACTCTGTCCGACGTCGCCAAGGCGGCGGGCATCAGCCGACAGACGATCTACAACGAATTCGGCTCGCGCCAGGGCCTTGCCGAGGGGTACGCGTTGCGGCTGGCGGACCGGCTGGTCGACGCGGTCGACGAGTCGATCCGGGCGAACGTCGGCAACATCTACGCGGCCTTCCTCGAGGGGTTCCGGGCGTTCTTTCTCGAGTCGGCCTCCGATCCGCTCGTCATCTCACTGCTGACCGGGGCCGCCAAGCCGGATCTGCTGCAGATCATCACGACCGACAGCGCTCCGATCATCACCCGGTGCTCGCAGCGTTTGACGTCGACGTTCATGCACAGCTGGGTGCGGGCCAGTGAAGAGGACTCGGGAGTGCTGGCCAGAGCCATCGTCCGACTGGCGATGAGCTACGTGTCTATGCCGCCGGAGGCTGATCACGACGTAGCCCGTGACCTGGCCCGTTTGATGACTCCGTTTGCCGAGCGATACGGTGTCATAGACACCACCTAGCTGGCAGAGCGCCGACGCGCCTGTCCCGCGAGCCCGCAGGCTACGGGTGTCGCCGGCGCACGTGTGTGCGCTCACAGGCAAATGACGAACGAAGTAGGGGCTCTACATGACTGCACCGACACTGACCGCTGATGTCCGCAATGGCATCGACTACAAGGTGGCCGACCTGGGGCTGGCTGAGTTCGGCCGCAAGGAGATTCGGCTGGCCGAGCACGAGATGCCTGGCTTGATGACGCTGCGTCGCGAGTACGCCGAGGTGCTGCCGCTCAAGGGTGCGCGCGTCTCCGGTTCGCTGCACATGACGGTGCAGACGGCCGTGCTCATCGAGACCCTGGTTGCGCTGGGCGCCGAAGTCCGCTGGGCGTCGTGCAACATCTTCTCCACCCAGGACCACGCCGCCGCTGCGACGGTCGTGGGCCCGCACGGCACCCCGGAGGAGCCCAAGGGCGTGCCGGTCTTCGCGTGGAAGGGCGAGACGCTCGAGGAGTACTGGTGGGCGGCCGAGCAGATGCTGACCTGGCCGGGCGAGCCGGCCAACATGATTCTCGACGACGGCGGTGACGCGACCATGCTGGTGCTGCGCGGGGCGCAGTACGAGAAGGCCGGCGTCGTGCCGCCCACCGAGGACGATGACTCAGACGAGTGGAAGGTGTTCCTGGCGCTGGTCCGGAGCCGCTTCGAGACCGACACGACCAAGTGGACCAAGATCGCCGAGTCGATCCAGGGTGTCACCGAGGAGACCACCACCGGCGTGCTGCGGCTCTACCAGTTCGCCGCCGCAGGCGAGTTGACGTTCCCGGCGATCAACGTCAACGACTCGGTGACCAAGAGCAAGTTCGACAACAAGTACGGCACCCGGCACTCGCTGATCGATGGCATCAACCGCGGTACCGACGTGCTGATCGGCGGCAAGGCCGCCCTGGTCTGCGGCTACGGCGACGTCGGCAAGGGCTGCGCGGAGGCGCTCAAGGCGGCGGGTGCCCGCGTCGCGGTCACCGAGATCGACCCGATCAACGCGCTGCAGGCGCTGATGGACGGCTTCGAGGTCAAGACCGTCGAGGAGGCCATCGGCTGGGCCGACATCGTCATCACCGCCACCGGCAACCAGGGCATCATCACCCTCGAGCACATGAAGTCGATGAAGCATCAGGCGATCCTGGGCAACATCGGGCACTTCGACGACGAGATCGAGATGGCGCGTCTGGAGCGCGACCCGAAGATCCGCCGGATCAACATCAAGCCGCAGGTCGACGAGTTCGTCTTCGAGGACGGCCACTCGATCATCGTGCTGTCCGAGGGCCGCCTGCTGAACCTCGGCAACGCGACCGGCCACCCGTCGTTCGTGATGAGCAACAGCTTCTCCAACCAGGTGATCGCGCAGATCGAGCTGTGGACCAAGAACGACGAGTACGACAACGAGGTCTACCGCTTGGCCAAGCACCTCGACGAGAAGGTCGCCAAGATCCACGTCGAGGCCCTCGGCGGGTCGCTGACCCGGCTCACCAAGGAGCAGGCCGAGTACATCAACGTCGACGTCGACGGCCCGTACAAGCCCGAGCACTACCGCTACTGATCACCCCTGGGAGGGTTCCGCCAGTCCGCGGTAGCTGGTGGGCTCTTCCGACACCTTCGTCAGCGTGTTGATGCTGACGTGCGGCCATCCGATGCGCCCAGGCAGGCCGTCCCGGCGCGGGAAGAAGTCGAGCATCACGATCTGCAGGTACTGCAGGCGCAATGAGTCGTCGTTCAGTTCGTGAATCCAGAACGTCGACTTCATCGACGCCGCGTTGGCGTGCGTCACCACGAAGGGGATGTTGTGGATGCCGCCGGTCGAATTGCTGGTGTCCAGCTCGAGCAACGTCGTCTTCACGATGTCGTCCTTGAAGCCTGTCAGTGCCAGCCGCAAGAGTTCGTGCGGCGCAACGGGATTGAAGCCGGGGAAGCCCGCTGCGGTGACGTTGCCCTTGAACGGGTTGTCCTGGAAGAACTTGTACGGCGCGAGATAGGGGCCGGCGAGGTTGTGGGCGACCCCGATCGGTAGACCGTCGACCGCGGGTATGGCCGACTCGTCCGGCGGTGCGAGGGTCGAGCTCTTCCCGAGTGCCAGTGCGGCGTCGCCGTGCGGGATGGTGGCGAGCCGCCCGATGTCGAAGCCGTCTGGAATCGGCTGGCCCATGTTGAGGAACAGCCCCGGTTCGTGGTGGATGGCCGCATTCGGCGGTCCCTCCTGGCCACTCTGCGGCCGGTCGACGGCGACCAGCTGGTGGATGACCTGCTCGTAGTCCAGGGTGACGACGTGCTGGTCGGTCTGCAGGGTTCGTTCTTCGTTGACGCCGCGGTTGGGCACCGCCTTGTCGACGAGGGTGAAGGTGAGTTGTTCGGTGTATTGGTTCAGGAGGAGCCGGTAGTCCAGTGGCGGCGGCGTCTCGAACGGCAGCGCGATCATGTTCCAGCCGGTGCCCTCGCCGGTCCACGTGCCGGGAAGTTGCCGGAACGGCCCAAGCGCCGGATCGCCGGTTTCGGCGACGTCGACGGTGCGGCCCTGCGCGACCAATTTTTTCACCAATGATTTCGTGATCATGTGGAGTTTCCTTGTCGATAGGTAGTCTGACGACTCGATTCTTTCCCGCACGACGGAAATGACCCCAGTAGTCGGCTACTCGAATTCCTAAGGCGCACTTCGTAGTTGATGTGCCATCGCGCCAATCTGCTAACTCCGCAACCGTGCTTCACATTGCTGGGTGGCTAGCGGGCCGCACTTCGAATGGCCATCGCTGGTGACACGTCGCTTGCGTCGGCGGTCGTGCGCGTTGCTGGTCGGGATGCTGCTGCTTGCCGGCTGCGGCCGCGGCGACGAAGTCGTTACGAGGCCGCCACCGCCGACCCAGGTGCGTCACGACCTTGGTCCGCTCACCTACTGGCTCGATCTCGCTATTCCTACCTGGACGCGCAAAGCAACGACCTGGTGCTGATGTCCACGGGGGTGTAGCGCTTCTCGTTGGATTGAGCCAAACGCGTCCCGCGACGGAGAATGGTCATTAACATATGCGCCCGGGGGTCAGCAGCGTGTCACGGCACGCGGTCGGGGAGGGGCGCAACGGCACATGCTCGCAACGCTGCGAAAACTGCTGTCATCGCAGATGACCATCGCCGAATGGATCGGGACCGGATTCTTGCTCAGCCTGCCCCACATCGCGTTGGGCGTTATCTGGGTAGTGGCCAATGCGGGTCGGTTCGACGGATTCCACGGTGTCGAGCGGGCCTTGGCGGTCGTTGGCGCAGTGCTCGCGTGGCCCGTCCTGTTGCTGCCGAACGTGTGCTTCTCATGAGCACACCAATGACGTTGCGCGACTGCCGAATCAGCGTCGGTAGGCGTACCGCGCGCTGGAGCGACGAGGACGTGACCGCGGCCGAAGCGATGGACTTCTGGGCGTTCGCCGCGGGCGCGGCCAACGTCGTCATGCAACTGTCGTGGCCACCGGTTGGCCATGGCGTGGTGGAGAGCAAGGTCGACTCCGGCAACCTGCTCAAGCATCCGTGGAAGCGGGCGCGGACGACGTTCCAGTACATCGCGGTGGCGATACTCGGCACCCCCGAGGACCGATTGGCGTTCCGCGCGGCGGTCGACGGCGCGCACCGCCAGGTCAAGTCGGCCGCCGACAGTCCGGTGCGCTACAACGCGTTCGACCGTGACCTGCAGATGTGGGTGGCGGCCTGCCTGTTCGTGGGGCTGGAGGACACCTACCAGCTGCTGCGCGGCGCAATGACCGCCGAGCAGGCCGAGCAGTTCTATCGGTCCGCGTGGACGTTGGGAACCACCTTGCAGGTCACCGAGGATCAGTGGCCCGCCACGCGGGCCGCGTTCGACGCCTACTGGACCAGCGCGTGCGCCCGGGTCAGCATCGACGACACGGTGCGCCAGTATCTGTTCGACCTCATCGGCCTGAAGATGATCAATCCGCTGCTCCGCATCCCGTTTCGGTCGCTGCTGAGGTTTCTGACCGTCGGATTTCTGGCCCCCGCCTTCCGTCGGGCGCTCGGGGTGAATTGGGGCCCGATGAGGCAGCGGCTGTTCGAATGGCTCTTCCTCGTGGTCGCTTTCGTGAATCGGTTCATGCCGGTGTTCCTCCGGCAGGGCGGCAGCTACGCATTGCTGGCCGACGTCCGAAGGCGAATTCGAACCAAGGAGAGGATGGTGTGACGCGGGTGCGACGGTTGCTGAGCCGCAAGGTCAGTGTCGAAGCGATGTTGGAGTTCTTGCTCTGGGCGGGCCTCGTCCACGTCCTCATCGGATTGGCTTGGTCGTTCATCCACTTCGAGACGGTCGAGCGGGTGGAGGACGGGCTGCGTCCCCTGATACCTGCTGGCCCCGAGGTGGCGGCATTCGGACTGACGACGCTGCTGTGGCCGTACATGGCGATCGCTTCGGCCTTGTGTGGATCGTGATTGCGAAGAGAAGCTAATTTTCTTTTGCAAAGAAGAGCGCTCTCCATATGTTACCGTCTAGTAATGGGGCCGGGCTTCAGAGTGTTCATGGTCGTATTCACCTTATTTGCAACACTTTTCGCGCCTGTCGCGGCGCACGCGAATCCGGATCCCACGCACGACGCGCCCGACCCCTACTTCAACGAGGACGAGTACACCGAGTTCTACACCCCGCCCGATCCGTTGCCGCCTGGCCGGCCCGGCGACCTGATCCGGACCGAGCCGTCGCGGCTGGTGCTCGAGCCGTCGGGTCAGCTCGGCGCCATCATGGCGACCGGCACGCGAATCATGTACCGCAGCACGGACGCCCGTGGAAATCCGATGGCTGTCACGGGCACCTACTTCGAGCCGTTCAACGACTGGCCGGGCCAGGGTCCGCGACCGTTGATCGTCTACGGGCCCGGCACCCAGGGCCAAGGCGATCAGTGTGCGCCGTCGCGACAGTTCAACCAGGGCATCCACTGGTCGCCGTATTTGGACCTCGCGTTCAACTACGAGGAGTTGTTCGTCGCGACCATGGTGGCGCGCGGATTCGCGCTCGTCATGACCGACTATCAGGGGCTTGGGACGCCGGGGTTGCATACCTACGTCAACCGCGCCGCCCAGGGTGACGCCATGATCGACGCGGCCCGGGCCGCGATGCGGTTGCCGGGCACGTCGTTGGATCCTCATGGGCCGCTGGCCTTTTGGGGCTACTCCCAGGGTGGTGGAGCCGCCGCGAGCGCCGCCGAGTTGGCGTCGACGTACGCGCCCGATCTACACGTGGTTGGCACCTACGCGGGAGCGCCGGTCGCCGATCTCAAGGAGTTGTTCCCGTATGCCGACGGCAGTGCGCTGGTCGGAGCGGTGGGCTACGCGCTGAACTCCGTCATCACCTCCTATCCGGAGTTCGCGGACGTCATCCGCTCGAAGCTGACACCGCGCGGCGAGGACCTGCTCGACAAGGTTCAAGACCAATGCATCGCGGAGACCATCGCGAAGTTCATGTTCCGGCACCTGCAGCCGTACTTCACCGAGGACATCAACCAGCTGGTGAACGAGGAGCCGTTCAAGTCGTTGTTCGATATGCAACGCATCGGTCGCCTGAAACCCAATGCGCCAGTGCTCATCAACAGCAATCGCTATGACCCGCTGGTGCCGTGGACGGCCGCCAACCAGTTGGGGCGGGACTGGTGTGCCCAGGGCGCCGACGTCGAGTTCCGCACCAACGAGGAGCCGCCGTTCCTCAACAAGTTGGTGATCAACCATGCGCTGCCGATGCTCGTGGACGGCGAGGCCGCGATGCAGTGGATCGCCGACCGGTTCAACGGATTGCCGACGACACCGAACTGCGGAGCGTTCTAGCCACACGCCGCGGCTCGTTCTGACCACAACCGACGTCGGGCCTGCAGACTTCGATGCGGATCGGTAGGTGGTTGCAGACGAGGGTGGATCTACCGGGTGCGGCCCATCCGACTACTGCGCGCGGCGCAGGAGGTTCACTGGGGTCTGGGTAGTCCGATTTTCCGCTGAGCCATCGCCCGTCCGGCGGGAATGAATTCGCGGCAGATAAACATGACTGCTTTGTCGGCGAAGAGCGTCTCCACGCGGACGAGGTTGTCACTTTGTCATGGCCATTGTTGGCACATTTCAATGGTGCTCTCGAACTTCATCGCATCAGGTATGTGTAGTAGTTCCCTATTGCCACCAATGCTTTATCGCTAAGTTCGGGATGTCGGACGCGCATGACCGATTCGACATAGTCCCCAGCTCCGTTGAGATCCAGCTTCTCCCAGTCCGGCTCCACATGCATCGCCTCATCGAGAATTTTGCGGACGTGTGCCCTTGCCACCGGCGCCATGGCCGGCCCATAAATCGAATCAAACTCTGTATCGTTCTTTCCCGGGTATTTCTTTAGGTAGAGCGTCACCGCTTCGCTCACATCCACTTCGTCATTCACCATTTCAGACCTCAATTTCCACGTGAATAGATAATCGTCATTTCGCCGGTATCTGGATCGATTTGTGTTATGCGCGTAACGTTTGGATTGTCCATGAGGCGATCAATCTCGACGGTTTGCCAAATATTACCGGGCCGGAGGTCGCTTCCAATAACCGCCGTGACCTCTCCCCGAGCGTTGTCGGCATATGCGGCGGACGCATCCTCCCAAAATCTGACGGACTCCGGGTCATGACGATTCCAGACCGGGAGCTCGTCCATTCCATTCTCTGCGAGAGTCATCTCCAAGGTGGTCCCGTTTGTGCCTCCCGCTATGCGCTCGGCAATGCCAGAGTCATCCGGACCGACTCCAATGCCGTTCGCATCGCGCCCCGACCAGTAGTAAGCCGAGTTTGGATCAGACGCAGTAAGACCGCGAAGTTCTTCGAAAGACGGCAAGCTGCCCGGTGGATAATTGCCATCGACGTCGAGCGGCGGCAACTCATGATGGGTGTGGCCGTCATCTGATCGACCGTCACCGGGGTGGGCAGGGTCATGCAGGTTGTCTGCCGGGTGGGCATCGGAATGATTGTCGGAATCACCATGTCCACGGTGCTGGTTCGGGCTTTCGTCACCGCTGGTGGCATCCGCCGGATGATCGCCGTGCGACGGCGGGTCGTGCGGCCAACCCGGGGTGTGATCCGGCCTATGCGGGTGAGGTGCTTCGGACGGTGAACCGCCGCCGGTCGGGGTGTCGATAGGAGTGTGGGATGCACTTGGCGGCGACGGGGTGTACTCCGTCGGAGTGTGGGGGGCCGAGGCGGCGGTTGGGCTTGTCGGCAGTTCGGCACTGCCCGGCGTCGCGGTATTCGCATGCGCAGGGACCGATTCGGCGACGTTCGCGTTGGCAGGCACGAGTTCGGGCTGATGGCGGATGGGTGCTTCTGCGCCGGCGGGCGTGGGTGTCGCTTCGGGTGCGCGTGCGACGGGAGCTTCCGCGCCGGTGGCAGCCGGTGACTCGTGCATCGGTGACCGCGGGGTCGAGTCATCAGGTGTGACTGGCGGTTTGGCGCCAGTAGAGTCCGGGCCTGGCGAGCTCTCGGGGACTTGAGGAGTCGAGTGCGGGCCGCCGGGCTCCCGTGGAGTGGGTGCCGGCGTGGGGTTGGCCGTTGTCCCGTCGGTTGGCCGGGGGCCGCTGTCGACGGGGGCGCGCCCGGTTCCGGGCCCGCCTGCCGCACCCGGGTCGAGGCTCCCGGCCGGGACTGTGTCGGGCGGCTTGATTGGGACTTCGGTGGGCTTGAACGAGATGCCGTTTAGATCGTTGCCGATCTTGGTGCCTTGGGCGGCGATGTCTGCGCCTGCACCGCCGGTCAACCCGCCGAGTCCGTCACCCGCGGCACCGCCTTCGGCGGCTGCGCCCCGTTCGGCTCCGCCGGCCACGGCGCCGGCTTCCGCAGCAGCGCGACCCTCTCCTGCGCCAGGGATGAAGAACGACCCAACGGTGCCCAGGTTGTTTCCCAGCGCGGCGAACGGGTCCCCGCCCGTCCAGTCCTTGGCATCTACCAGCTCCTTGAACTGGTCGACGTGCTGGTTGATGGTGCCCTCCGGATCCATCGCGAACATCACCGGCGCAGTCAGCGGGTTCGCCTCCAGCAGCGTCTTTCCTAGCGCCTCGGGATCGGTGAGCGTTCCCACAATGCCCGAAACTGGTTTTAGGACAAGCCCTTCCAAGATCCCCTTGTCGAGGCTGAGGATGTCACTCGTGACCGTGGCCAACGGATTACCGACGTCGTTGCCCAGGTACTGAGTGAACTCGTTGCGCAGCCAGCCCTGCAATTGGGTGGTGAGCGCGTCCATGGCGCCGATTTCTGCGTCGATGAGCGACTTGATGCCCTCGACTTCACGCTTGAGGGTGTGGAGGATCTCGGCGATGTCGTCGGCGACCTGTTTGATGTCATCCCACGGGTTGTGGCCCTCGAAGATGCTGCCCAGCTCGTCGAGAATCCCTGAGACGCTGAGTCGGTCGAGCAGGTCGCGGATTGCGTTCTGGGAGCTCTCGACCTCACCGGCAAAGGACTCGAGTTCGGATGCGATGGTTTGGCACTGGCCAGTCAGTTGCTGGACTCCGCCAGCCAGTTGAGTCAGCGCGCTGGTGATCTGTCCGGACTCCGGGATCTGCTGTCCGGTCAGTCCCGACGAGCACGCGGTGATCTGTCCTGATGCTCCCGTCATTGCCGTGCCGAACGCTCGCCAGGCCGCCGCAGCGGCCCGTAACGTGCCGGGGTTTCCATCTGGCCAGGGACTGCCCACAAGCGTTCTGACGAGCGACCACAGGAACGGCTCGCCAACTGCTGGCCCGAATGGCGAGGGCATTGTCGGCCCGGTGAACTTTGCCGGTTCACTGGGTTGTGGCACCGACGGCTCGCCGCCACCTACCGTCGACGCCGCCTCGCTGAGGGCATAGTTATGAGCCGACACCTTCAGGCCGTAGCCCAGCCTGCGACAGGTGTTCACTGCGGCTTCGCCTGCCGAGAAGAGCGCTTGGCCACCCTGGCTGTAACTGATGGTCAGCGCCTGACCCGGGTGGTCGTGGCCGCACATCTGCCCCGACGACAACAGCGCTGATTGCAGTGCTTGCAATGCCGCGGCTACCGCGTCCCCTTCGCTTGCCAGCGCGTTGCCCGACCCGGCAAGAAGCGTTGGGTCGACGTCGATTCCGCCCACCGGTTCAACCCCAGTTACGTGTATTCGTCTGAATGGCGCCCTGATAGTTCTCATGAGCGGTCACCGCGATCCGCCGAAGCTCGGCCAATGCGTGGCGCATTTCGTGGATGCCCTCAGACAACCTTTGCTGAGCGGCGCGTTGCGCCTCGCCGCCGGCACCATCCCACGCCGATCCCAGCTGCTGCTGGGCGGCGGCCAACTGGGATAGTTGCGCTTCGGTGTGCTGCTCGAAATCTGACATTCGATCAGCCGCTGATATCAACGCCGCTGGATCAACCCGAAATCCGCTCACGACTGCACCCCGGACTCGTTGATGCTCGACGCCCCGACCTCGTCGACGCGCGAGTAGTGGCCTGCAGCCTCATCCAACAACGCTGACATAGTCGTTAACCCCTGCAACACTTTCGACGCGCCCTCATGCCACTCGCGCCAAGCCGCGTCATAGGCCGACGACGCGTGACCCGTCCAGCTGCCGCCCAAGAGATCGCTCACCTCAGCGTCCAAGGAGCCCAGGCCTGCGCCTAACTCCTGCGCAACTGATCTGAAGGCCTCCGACGTCCGCCCCAATACTTCCGGGCTCACCTGCAAATCCGCCACCATCACCCCGATCTACACCCGCCCTTGTTGTCAATAGACTACTTCGGGCCGGGTGACGAGCCGCGCGCCAAATTGTTTGCTGCGCACTTGCTGTCAGTCGGCTGTGAATTGTGCTCTGAGCATCCGGCGGTGGCCGCACCCCCGACCGAGTGCGTGTGCTGCCTTGAGGGAATTGCGTTACGAACCACCGTTTGACTATCGGGGGAGCATCGCTCGCTACGCTCGCCGGGTGCTCATCGCGATCGAGGGTGTCGACGGCGCGGGCAAGCGCACGCTGACCGAGGGCCTGCGCTCGTCGTGCGAGGCGGCGGGCCGCTCCGTCGCCCAGCTGGCCTTCCCGCGATACAAGCAGTCCATCCACGCCGACCTCGCCGCAGAGGCGTTGCACGGCGGTCATGGCGACCTCGCCCAATCGGTGTATGCGATGGCGGTGTTGTTCGCCCTGGACCGCGCCGGAGCCCGCGAGGAGCTCGCTCGACTGCAGGCCTCACACGACGTCGTCATCCTCGACCGCTACGTCGCGTCCAACGCCGCCTACAGCGCGGCCCGGCTGCACGAGGACGTCGATGGCGAGGTCGTCGAGTGGGTGCGCGCGTTGGAGTTCGACAGATTCGCCATGCCCGTCCCTGACTGGCAGGTGCTGCTGGCCGTCCCGACCGAACTGGCTGCCCAACGCGCCCAACATCGCGCCGAGACCGAAGCCGACCGGGCCCGCGATGCCTACGAGCGCGACGACGGGCTGCAACGTCGTACCGGCGACGCGTACGCCGGGCTCGCCGCAGCAGACTGGGGCGGACGGTGGCTAGTGGCGGGACCGGACGCCACCGCCGCAGACCTTGCGGACGCGCTGATGCCCTGATCGGGCGTTCTACCTGCAAAACGCACGGTGTGGTAACCGGGGTTTATCGCGATCTGGTGACACCATGGTCACCATGAGGCAAAGGATTCTGGTCATCGACGATGATCCATCGCTGGCCGAGATGCTGACGATCGTGCTGCGCGGCGAGGGTTTCGACACCGCGGTCGTTGGCGACGGCAGTCAGGCGCTGACGGCTGTCCGCGAGCTCCGCCCGGATCTCGTGTTGCTCGACCTCATGCTGCCCGGCATGAATGGCATCGATGTGTGCCGCGTGCTGCGCGCAGACTCGGGCGTGCCAATCGTCATGCTGACGGCCAAGACCGACACCGTGGACGTCGTGCTCGGTTTGGAGTCTGGCGCGGACGACTACGTGATGAAGCCCTTCAAGCAGAAGGAGCTGGTCGCTCGGGTGAGGGCCCGCTTGCGTCGCAACGACGACGGCCCCGCCGAGATGATCTCGATCCACGACATCGAGATCGACGTGCCTGCCCACAAGGTGACGCGCCAGGGCGAGCAGATTTCGCTCACCCCGCTGGAGTTCGACCTGTTGGTGGCGCTGGCACGGAAACCGCGGCAGGTGTTTACTCGGGATGTGCTGCTCGAACAGGTGTGGGGCTATCGGCATCCCGCCGATACCCGCTTGGTGAACGTGCACGTCCAGCGGTTGCGCGCCAAGGTTGAGAAGGACCCGGAGAACCCGCAGGTGGTGCTCACCGTTCGAGGAGTGGGATACAAGGCCGGACCTCCGTGATCTGGAGCTCGAGGCGGCGCATCCGCAGTCGCTCGGCGCCAATGTTGCGCGGGCTCGGAGCGCTAGGTCGAGCGCTTGGATTCGCGTGGCGTCGGTCGCTGCAGCTGCGGGTCGTGACGCTGACCCTCGGGCTGTCGCTGGCCGTCATCCTCGTTCTTGGCTTCGTGCTGACGAGCCAGATCACCGACCGCATTCTCGAGGTCAAGGTGCGCGCTGCGACCGAGGAAATCGAGCGGGCCCGCAACACCGTCAGCGGCATCGTCGGCGGTGAGGAGACGCGCTCGCTCGACAGCAGTCTGCAGTTGGCCCGCAACACGCTGATCGACCGCAAGGCCGACACGGGGGCGGGGCTGGCAGGCGCGTTCGACGCGGTGCTCGTCGTACCCGGCGACGGACCACGGGCGGCGACCGCGGCTGGGCCGTCCGCCGAGGTGCCCAATGCGTTGCGCGAGTTCGTCAAGGCCGGTCAGGTCAGCTATCAGTACGCGACCGTGCACACCGACGCGTTCAACGGGCCCGCCCTGATCGTCGGGAGCCCGACGTCGTCACCGGTGACCAATCTCGAGCTCTACCTGATCTTTCCGCTGAACAACGAGGAGAGCACCATCACGCTGGTGCGTGGCACGATGGCCACCGGCGGCATCGTGCTGCTCGGGCTGCTTGCTGCCATCGCGCTACTGGTGGCGCGTCAGATCGTGCTCCCGGTGCGCTCGGCCTCCCGGATCGCCGAGCGGTTCGCCGAGGGGCACCTGACTGAGCGCATGCCGGTGCGCGGCGAGGACGACATGGCCCGGCTGGCGGTGTCGTTCAACGACATGGCCGAGAGTCTTTCGCGTCAGATCACCCAGCTCGAGGAATTCGGAAACCTGCAGCGGCGCTTCACTTCTGACGTCAGCCACGAACTCCGCACCCCGCTCACCACCGTCCGCATGGCCGCCGACCTCATCTATGACCACAGCGAGGAACTCGAGCCCGCGCTACGCAGGTCTACCGAGTTGATGATCAACGAATTGGACAGGTTCGAGACGCTGCTGGCCGACCTGCTCGAGATCTCCCGCCACGACGCGGGCGTCGCCGAGTTGTCGGTCGAGTCCGAGGATCTACGCTCGGTGGTGGAAAGCGCGCTGGACAACGTCGGACACCTGGCCAAGGACGCGGGCAGTGACCTCATCGTCGATATGCCAGCGGAGCCCGTGATTGCCGAAGTCGACCAGCGCCGCGTGGAACGAATTCTGCGCAACCTCATCGCCAACGCCATCGACCATGCCGAGCACAAGCCCGTGCGCATCCGGATGGCCGCCGACGTGGACACCGTCGCTGTGACGGTGCGCGACTACGGCGTCGGTCTTCGCCCCGGCGAGGAGAAGCTCGTCTTCAGCCGCTTCTGGCGATCCGATCCGTCGCGGGTGCGTCGCTCCGGCGGCACCGGCCTCGGCCTGGCGATCAGCATCGAGGACGCGCGGCTGCACCAAGGCCGCCTCGAGGCGTGGGGCGAGCCGGGCAAGGGGGCGTGTTTCCGGCTCACCCTGCCGCTGGTGCGCGGCCACAAGGTGACGACCAGCCCGCTTCCGCTCAAGCCGCCGGGAAACGACCGCGCGCCGCGGAAGTCGACCAGGGCCCGTGAGCCCGCGGGGGAGCGCGCGTGAGACGCGCGCTGCTGGTGGCGTGGCTGTTCGTAATCGTTGCGGCGCTGACCGGGTGCGCAGGCGTGCCGAGTTCGTCGGCGCCCCAGGCGATCGGAACGGTGGATCGACCCGCTCCGCCGAGCCTGCCGACGCCCACCCCCGCAATGGACCCCGACGTCCTACTGCGCGAGTTCCTCAAGGCGACGGCAGACCCCGCGAACCGGCATCTCGCCGCCCGCCAGTTTCTGACCGTGTCGGCGTCGCAGTCCTGGGACGATGCGGGTAGTGCGCTACTGATCGACCGCGTCGTCTTCGTCGAAACGCGGGGCCCCGACCGGGTTTCGGTGACCATGAAGGCCGACCTCCTCGGCTCGCTGTCCGACGTGGGCGTGTTCGAGACCGGCGAGGGTGCGCTGCCCGACCCGGGCACCATCGACTTGGTGAAGACGCCGGGCGGTTGGCGTATCGACAAGCTCCCCAACGGGGTGTTCCTGGACTGGCAACAGTTCCAATCGACCTACAAGCGCAACACCTTGTACTTCGTGGACCCCACCGGCAAGACCGTGGTGCCCGACCCGCGGTATGTCGCGGTGTCCGACCCCGACCAGTTGGCTACCGAACTGGTGACCAAATTGGTGTCCGGGCCTCGACCGGAGATGGCCAACACCGTGCGCAATCTGCTCGGTCAGCCGTTGCGGCTGCGAGGGCCCGTCACACGCGCCGACGGCGGCAAGACCGGCGTCGGCCGTGGCTATGGCGGGGCGCGCATCGACGTGGAGAATCTCTCGACCACCGACCCTCACAGTCGGCAATTGCTTGCGGCCCAGATCATTTGGACGCTGAACCGAGCGGGAATCAACGGTCCGTACGTCATCAACGCCGACGGTGCCGCGCTTGACGACCGGTTCGCCGAGGGCTGGAACACCTCCGACGTGGCGGCCACCGACCCCGGTGCCGATCCGGGGGCCGCCGCGGGCCTGCACGCGCTGATCGGCGGATCGTTGGTGTCGCTGGATGGACAGAAGGCGCCACGCGTCGCCGGGTCGTTCGGTCAGATGCCGGACCAGACGTCGGCGACCCTGTCGCGCAGCGGGCAAGAGGTCGCATCGGTGGTGACGCTACGGGCGGGCGCGCCGGACATGGCGTCGTCCCTCTGGGTCGGTCCGATTGGCGGAGACGCCGCCCAGGCCCTCGATGGACGCACGCTCTCGCGACCGAGTTGGTCGCTCGAAGACGCGATCTGGATCGTGGTCGACGGCAACAACGTCGTGCGGGTCATCCAGGAGGCCGCGTCGGGACAGCCGGCCCGAATTCCCATTGATTCCACCGTCGTTCAGGCGCGGTTCCCCGGTGCGGTCGACGAGCTGCAGTTGTCGCGGGACGGCACGCGGGCGGCGATGGTGATCGGGGGTCAAGTCGTCATCGCCAGCGTCGAGCAGACGGCCGGCGGCCAGTACGCGCTGACTTACCCTCGCCGGCTGGGGTTCGGGCTCGGGAGCACCGCCGTGTCACTGTCCTGGCGTACCGGTGACGACATCGTCGTGACCCGGACCGACCCGCAGCATCCGGTGTCCTATGTCAACCTCGATGGCGTGAACTCCGATGGGCCGAGCCGCAATCTGCTTGCCCCAGTGACGACGGTGGCCGCGAATCCGTCGACGGTCTACGTTGGCGATCAGCGTGGGGTACTTCAACTTTCGGGGTCTGCGGCCGAGGACGATCTGATGTGGGCAGAGGTCCGGCCGTTGATGGTGGCCGGTGCGATGCCCGTGCTGTCGGGCTAGCCTTTCCTTCGCGAACGTGGGTTACCGCCACGCGAAATCGCAGATTTGCGTGGCGGTAACCCACGTTCGGCGGTCAGGACGTTCGCGACTGGGTCGCCTGAGCCGCGCGTTGCTGGGCGATGAACCTGATCGACATCCGTTGTAGCAATCCCGGTGCGAGGCGGGAGAACAGCCACGCGGTGCGGGCCTGCCGAGGCCAGACCAGCAGCGCCTTGTTGCGCTCGATGGCCCGCAGCGTGTCCTTCGCCAACTCGTCGGCCGAGGAGAACGAGGGACTGCGCTGACCCATGCGGTAGTAGTCGCGGCCGACGAAGTCGCCGATCGCACCCTTGTCGAGGATGGGAGTTTCGACGGCGGTAGGACATACCGCGAGCACGCCGACGCCGCGCCCGGCCGCCTCCGACCGCAACGCCAACGACAGCCCGACGATGGCGTGCTTGCTCATCACATAGCTGGTTATCTGCCCCGCCGCCGCAAGGCCGGCCATCGAGGCGGTGTTGACGACGTGCCCGTGACCCTGCCTGACCATCAGCGGATAGGCCGCCGCCACGCCGTGTACGACGCCGCGGATGTTGACGTCGATGATCGCGTTCCACTGGTCCAGCGTGAGCAGTTCGGTGTCGCCGCCCCAGGTGATGCCTGCGTTGTTGAACATCAGGTCCAGCCGCCCGGCCCGCTCGACGACCTCGTCGACACACGCCTGCACCGCGGCGGCATCGGTCACGTCAAGGCGCGCGGAGCGTGCGCCGAGCGCCTCGGCGGTGCGCGCGGCGGCGTCGCCGTCGACGTCGGTGCACACGACGTCGGCACCTTGCGCCGCAAGCGCCCGGCAGAACGCGGCGCCGATGCCAGAGCCGGCTCCGGTGACGATGGCTTGCTTGGCTTGCCACATCCCCCGGTCGCTTCGCTCCTGCCCGCCGCCGAAGAACGTCACGCAGTTCCCATCAACTTGTGCAGATGACCCATCACGTCGGGGTAGCGCTTCATGTGCGCGCCGCCGTTGAGGTCCATCACCTCGCCGGTCAACCACGGTGCCTTCGTCATGAACAACACGGCTTCTGCGATGTCCTCCGGGGTCCCGAGGCGACCCAATGCGGTGTTCTCGGCATACTCCTCGACGGTGCCGGGGATCATCGCCGCGCCCTCGGTCAGCGGGGTGTAGACGAATCCGGGAGCGACGGCGTTGACTCGGATGCCGCGCGGTGCGAACTCCATTGCGGCAACCTGGGTGAGCATCGACAGCCCGGCCTTGGCCGCGCAGTACGCGCTCATCCCCGCGGCCGGCTGGCGGGCGTTCAGCGACGAAATCCACACCAGCGCACCACCATCGCGCAGATACTTTCCGGCGTACTTGGCGACGATGAGGGATCCGGTGAGGCAGACGTCGACGACCGAGCGGAACTGATCGACCGGCATGTCGAGGATGTAGGAGATGTTGCTGAACCCGGCCGTCGTGACTACGACGTCGAGGGTTCCGGCCTGCTCGAACAGGGCCGCCACCGAGTCCTCGACGTCGTAGTCACGACGGC
>Ga0193717_1000947_pt1 | contig 18275 bp, 15 predicted proteins | sample U2c2metaG_FD_145900 | JGI IMG/M metagenome (GOLD analysis project Ga0193717, IMG submission 145900) | Soil microbial communities from a riparian zone of the East river system, Colorado, United States - U2c2 | ecosystem: Environmental > Terrestrial > Soil > Riparian zone | place: USA: East River... | reverse complement strand
CGAAATCAAGGACGAAGACGCGCGAAACAAGCCGGAGTTCTGGTTCGCAGGCTGCCGTACGACCGAGCTTCCGGTTTACCTGTGCGGAGCCGAAGACGATGCGATCGCGCTCTACGAGCAGATCATCGGCAATTGCGTCGGTGTGTATTTCCGGTTTCTCGATGACTATGGCGATCCGGTCGTTATCAAGATGCCGGCCGACAGCATAAGGCAGATCGGGTTCGAGGAGGAAGACTCGCTGTTCCCGATCGACAATCGCGTATTCCGCGGGTCGGAGTTGCTGAGAGAGTATTTCACGTTCCCGCGCAAATTCCTCGGCTTCAGGCTTACCCGGCTGCGGGAGATCATGCCCCGGCTGCGCAATAAATCGGTCGACATCGTCTTCGCGTTCAACGAGCAGAATTCCCGTTTGTCCGCCGCGGTCGAACCGAAAATATTTAGTCTGTATACGGCGCCGGCGATCAACCTGTTCGAGAAAACGACGGACCGCGTTGTCATCAAGTCCAATTCGCACGAGTACCACATCGTTCCGGACCGCAGCCGCTATCTCGACTATGAACCGCATCGGGTTCTCGACGTCTTCGCTCACTTCCCGGGCGCGAAGGACAAGGTTCGGGTACGCCCGCTTTATTCGGCGTCGGTTAACCGGGCGGCCAGCTCCGTCGAAGGGCTTTACTATACGGTCAGGCGGCTTCCGCGCCGCCGCACCGTTGAAGAAAAAGCCTATGGAGCGACGTCCGACTACGCGGGAATGGACATGTTCATCTCCTTGCTTGAGCCGGGTGAGCTGAATGGCCAGACCTCAGCGGTCGAACTCAGCGTTCGAGCATTGTGCTCGAATCGTCATCTTACGGAACATTTGCCGGTAGGCCAGGGCGGCGCGGACTTTCATCTGCTCGACGATGTGTCGCTCGGGCTTGTCTGCGTGTCCGGACCGACGCGGCCGCGAGATCCCGTTGTTTCCCAGATGCGGACCCGCAGCGAAATCGCCAGCGTCGGTCTCGTTACCTGGCGGCTGATCAACATGCTCAGCCTCAACTATCTGGGGCTGGTGGAGCGAGGCTCGGGGAAGAATGCCGCCGCTCTGAGGGAGATGCTGTTGTTGTTTGCCGATTTCGTCGAGGACGCGACTGAGCGCAAGATCCGCGGAGTTCGCAGCGTGGACAGCCGGCCGGTCGTCAGGCGCATCCGCGAACGCGCCGGTAGCGGAGCCGCAAGAGGCCAGGAAATTTCCATTTTGCTTGACGAGAAGGCGTTCGAGGGAAGCGGCGCCTTTTTACTTGGCGCGGTGCTCGAGCGCTTCTTTGCCGATTACTCCGGGTTCAACCACTTCACCCAGACCGTCATCGGCACGACCGAGCGGGGCGAGATCATGCGATGGCCGCCGCGAATGGGAACCCGGAGTTCGCTGTGAAACTCCTTGACCAAATGAAGGCTGAACCCTGGCGGTTCGATTTCTATCACGTGTTGCGGCAGCTTGAGCGAGCAAACCCCAACAGCCCGCGGATCGGTGACAGCGCGGCCCGCCGCGAGGAGTATGTTGATCTCGGCCAGGATCCCTACCTCGAATTTCCGGCCTCCAGTCTTGCAGGCGTTGCGGAGCGAGAGGGCCGAATAAGGATCATCGTCAAGTTTCTCGGCCTGCTCGGCCCGCAGGGCGCGTTGCCGTTGTCCACGACGGACGAGAGCCTGGGTTGGTTGATGATGCGCGATGACGCATTTCCCCGCTTTCTGGACCTCTTCAATGGCAGGTTTCTCCAGTTATTCTTCAGGGCGTGGTCCAATGCCCGGCCGATCGGACAGCATGATCGTCCCCGCCAGGACCGCTTCATCGCCTATATCGGCTCGGTCATCGGTTTGGGAACGAGGTCCGGCAGCGATCTGGATTCGATTCCCGATATTGCGAAGCTCGAATATGCCGGTTTGATCGCGCCAAAAGCGAAATGCGCCTCACGTCTTGCGCGTTTGCTGCGCGGGTTGTTCGGTGTGAAGGTCGAAATCGACGAGTTCGTCGGATCCTGGCTGGTGTTCGATGCGAAGGACCGCACCTCGATCGGGCGCAAGCATGCCGCATTGGGCAAGGACATCCTGTTGGGGTCGAGCGTATTCAGCGTCGAAGACAAGATAAGAATACGTTTGTACGTCAAGGACTTCGCTCAGTACGAGCGGTTTCTGCCGGCTGGCGGCAGCGATCTCGCGCGGCCCCTGGCAGACGCCGTGTTCTTCTACATCGGGGACGAACTCGATTGGGAGGTGGAGTTGGCGATTCCGTCGGGCGAGGTGGCGCCGGTAAGGCTGGGCATCGGCGGCAAGCTGGGGTGGACAAGCTGGGTTTCACCCAACTGGGCGTCTACCGACCAATACAGGTGCGATGCGCGATTTCATCTCGCGGAACGTATGCAAGCCAGCCGCGATATGCCGGCGAATACCGGGCATGCCGCGGCAAAGCGATAGGGCGAGCGACAACTTCCCAATCTCGGGGCCAAATGGCATGTTATACCATGAGCTTTACGGGACTGTTCAGGTGGGTATTTCCGATTAATATTTGAGAACGTTGATTGGGGGCAATCTGTGACCGATATCAGCCTTGAAGCCGTAACCGGAAAACTGAACCGGGCCGGCTACGACGCGTTCATACAGGCCTTGCGGCACGCCAAGAGCGCGGGCAACCGGAATGTCGAACTCGCGCATTGGCTGTTCCACATTCTCCAGCAGGAACGCACCGACCTCAGCCTTTCGGCGGATTACTACAAGATCGATCGTGCCCGCCTGATGTCCGATCTCGCCGGCGTCATCAACGGCTTTCGAAAGAACGAGACCGACATGCCGGGCGTCGCCAATTCCGTGGTCGATACGCTCGACCGTGGCTGGCATTACGCGACGCTGTTCTTCGGCGAGACCCAGATACGCACTGGCCATGTTCTGGTAGCCGGCCTGAAGTCCAACGACGTCCGACGCACGCTGAACAACATTTCGAAGGAGTTCGCAAAGATCAACGTCGACGCGCTGGCGGCCGAGCATCGGGCGATATGGTCGGGCTCGGAAGAAGAGAATCTGCGGCCGATGGACGGTTCGGGACTGCGAGGGGCGGGCACCCCCGGGGCCGAACAGGCCGGCGGGCCGAAAGGTACCACTCCACTCGACCGCTATTCGCAGGACCTTACCGCGAAGGCGAGGTCCGGCGAGATGGATCCCATTCTCGGCCGTGACAACGAAATACGCCAGCTAGTCGACGTGCTGATGCGCCGCCGCCAGAACAATCCGATTCTCACAGGCGAGGCGGGCGTCGGCAAGACGGCGGTGGTCGAAGGGTTTGCGCAGCGAATTGCAGCGGGCGACGTTCCACCGCCGCTCAAGAACGTCCGGCTATGCGCGCTGGACATCGGCCTGATGCAGGCCGGCGCCTCGATGAAGGGGGAATTCGAGCAGCGCCTGCGATCGGTGATCGACGAGGTGCAGGGGTCTCCGACGCCCATCATTCTGTTTATCGACGAAGCTCATACCTTGATCGGCGCCGGCGGATCGGCAGGAACCGGCGACGCCGCCAATCTCTTGAAACCCGCGCTCGCCCGCGGAACCTTGCGCACCATCGCCGCGACAACATGGGCGGAATACCGCCAGTACATCGAGAAAGACCCGGCGCTGACGCGGCGCTTCCAGCCGATCAATATCGACGAACCCGACGTGAATACCTGCTGCATCATGTTGCGCGGCATCCTCGGGCCGATGGAAAAGCACCACAAAGTCCGGATCTCCGACGCCGCGATCGTCGCCGCGGTCAATTTGTCGCATCGCTACATCCCGGCGCGGCAATTGCCGGACAAGGCGGTCAGTCTGCTGGATACCGCCGCGGCGCGCGTCGCCATCAGCCAGAGCGCGACGCCGGCGATGATCGAAGACGCCCGTGTTGCGATCGCAGCCCGCGAAGCCGAAAAAGCGGCGCTGGTCAGCGATAGCGATCTTGGACTGGACGACAAGGAGCAGATTGCCGAGATCGACGCCGACATCGCCGCGCTGAAGGAAAAGCTGACCGCGCTGGAGGCGGAATGGGCGAGCGAACAGGCGATCGTCGAGGAAATCAGAAGCATCCGCCAGATCTTGGCCGAACCGAAAGAGGGCGATGATCCCGAGGCCAAGCGGGCCGAACTGCATGCCAGGTTCGATACGCTGGAAGCCATCAATCCGGAGCGCCGGATGATCTACGCCCATGTCGACGAACAATCGGTGGCGTCGGTGGTTTCCGACTGGACCGGCATTCCCGTCGGACGAATGGTCCGCGACGAGATCGAAACCGTCCTGAAGCTGCCGGAAATCCTCAACCGCCGCGTGGTCGGCCAGTCCCACGGCCTGGAAATGATCGCGAAGCGGATCGAGACCAACCGCGCCAAGCTCGACAACCCCTCGAAACCGATCGGCGTGTTCATGCTTGCCGGCCCCTCCGGGGTCGGCAAGACCGAGACCGCACTGGCACTCGCCGAGACGCTCTACGGCGGCGAGCAGAACATGATCACCATCAACATGTCGGAGTTCCAGGAGGCGCACACCGTCTCGTCTCTGAAGGGAGCGCCGCCCGGCTATGTCGGCTACGGCGAGGGCGGCCGGCTGACGGAAGCCGTCCGGCGCAAGCCCTACAGCGTGGTCCTGCTCGACGAGGTCGAGAAGGCGCATCCCGACGTGCACGAGATATTCTTCCAGGTGTTCGACAAGGGCATCATGGAAGACGGCAACGGCCGGCGCATCGATTTCAAGAACACGTTGATCATCCTGACCACGAATGTCGGCACCGATATCATCATGGGACTGTCGCGCGATCCGAAATATCGCGACGCGCCGGAGGAACTGGCGCAGATGCTGCGCCCGGAACTGCTCAAGGTATTTCCCGCGGCGCTGCTGGGGCGCATGGTGGTGATCCCCTATTTCCCGCTGTCGGACAAGATGCTCGGCGGCATCGTCCGTCTGCAGCTCGACCGCATCGGCCGCCGCATCCGCGACAATCACGACGCGGCCTTCCTCTACGATGACGCCGTGGTCGATCACATCGTCTCGATGTGCAACGACCCGGATTCCGGCGGCCGCATGGTCGACAACATCGTCACCAACACGCTGCTGCCCGCGCTGTCGCGCGAATTCCTCAACAAGTCGCTGGCCAAACAGGAGATCAAGGAAGCGCGGGTGAGCATCGCCGACGGCAATTTTGCGTATGCGTGGGGGTAAAGTATTGTATGGTAAGATGAGCCTATGCGTTCACGACGTAGCGGCCATGGGCAGAGCCGGGATCTCCGGCGATTTTACCGAGGCGCTGCCCGGGGCCAATATGAATAGGGATAGCAGGGTTTCTCGATCCGATCGCAGCATTGAGAATGGCCGTAGCGAGAGATCTGAACCGTCGACATATTATCGGTCGGGCTTGAGCGGCAATTCGCGGGTACGAGTATGATCGCGGTATCTAAAAATTTTAATGAAGACATAAAGGAGAGGTATTGATGGTAGATAGTCCAGAACCGAGCAAACGAAAGACTATAGTAGACAAAGCCATTGAAACTGCCAAAACGGCGGCCAACACATCTTATACCTACGGGGGCAAGACAACGAGCGGCTTTGATTGCTCGGGTTTCGTATCCTATGTCTTTCAGCAGGTTTTTCCAGGCTTCGGTTATTTATCTGCCGATGGCATTGCCTCTAGCGGGCTTTTCAAAGCCAGTAATTCGCCGCAGCCCGGAGACGTGATTTACTTTTCCAAAGAAAAAAATCCATATGAAGTCGCAAAGAAAAACAATCGGGAATATCCAGCCCATGTTGGAATAGTCGTCGATGCTCAATCGTGGATCGGTCGACAAACTTCTCAGCTGGGCGTGGTTTCCATAACGAATGTATGGTGGTCCGGACGTACCCATAAATTTCTGTCATATACAGGCTTCGATGCGTCCAACTCGCAGAGTTCCTACCGTTCAAACAGCGTGCTCGACACAATCCAACGGTCACCGGGGATGTAATGTGTTTCAATTGAAAGCTTTTACGGGCTACAGAAGCAGGTGGCGATTGATTTTATGTTCGATGTTTTTAGGCTGCTGGATCACCAGCGCAATCGCAGAAGATCGAATTGACGTTCATGGCAAGTGGATAATTTGGAAAGGAGCGTGCAGTGATTGTCGCCAGCGGCAATATGATGAAGTCGGCAAGCAAATTGATTTTCGGCGCGATGCGATAAAAAATCCTATATACGGAGATTGCGACAAAAATCCCTCTTTCAGTGCATTTATCCGAACCGATAGAAACGTCATAGCGCGTGAATACAGGATTGATACTAAATGGCTTGACCAGGTTGTTCCTAAAGCGAAAGATTTCTTCTCTGGTCATGCGAAGTGCGACGGGCTGAACTATATGCCGCTCATTTTTGCCGATGGAAAGCTGATCTACATTTACGAAGGTGGTTTGGTTTTCGCCCTCAGGCGCAACTAGGGCAGGAGGCCGGGTAGCTTCCATTGATCGGCGAGACTTCTGGACTTTCGGGTCTCGGCGGAGTCCATGCGGTAGGTCAATGACCGTCTTGAACAGGCGCCGTGTCGCAGGATTTGGGCCCGCGTATTTTCCCCCGTTAATCCTGCCGCGCCCTTTTCGTTTTCGCCGTGCTGTTTTCCTGCTAACGCTTGTGACTGCCAGAATTTCAGGTCGAATCGATGCCTCCCACGCTTTCCCCCGGCCAGCGCGTTGCGATGACAGGCTTTTTCACGAAAGCCCGGTTCCTGCGGCAACAGCCCGCTTCCGAGCTTGAGCGGCGGCTCGGCTACGCTCCGGGGCGGCTGGCGAAAGGCTGGTGGCTGCTGTTTCTCGAGCAGATGCCGACGCCGAACGATTTTGAGTTCATGGGCTATTCCTACATGTCCGGCGGAGTGAGCCAAGGCCATTTGCGGCCCGGTCCGACCGCCGAGCAGGAATTGAAAGCCGGTAAATACGATGTATTCGGCCTGAAGCGCCGGACCATCCTGCAGACCTTCCGACTGGCCGGGCCCGATCGGCTGGCGAAGGTGGTGCCGATCGATGGAGGGAGCGGCTCGATGCCCTATCCGCCCGGCAGCGGGTTTCCGCAATGGAAATTGACCCAGTCGCTGTCGTTCCGGGTGTGGGGAAGTGTCGGGCCGGGGCAAGTCTATTCCGGAGATTACTCCTAGGGCGAGATGCGGGTCTGCCTTCGCCCATTCCAGCCGCCAACCTTCGCGTTCGGTCACGGACTTTTTTACAATGGCTTCCCAGCTATCGGCGACCCCTTACGACGACGTTTTTTATCCCGGGCGCGTCTACGAACTCACGCATCCCAATCATCTCGGCACGCTCGCAACGCTGTACGGGATGCGCCCGGCGCCGGCCGAACGGTGCCGGGTTCTTGAACTCGGCTGCGGTGTCGGCGGCAACCTGCTGCCAATGGCATTTCAAAATCCGGAGAGTGAATTTGTCGGCGTCGACCTCAGCGGCGTGACCATCGCGCGCGGCCGAAGCAACGCGGCCGCGCTTGGCCTGGCGAACGTCAAGCTGCTCCATTGCGACATCATGGATGTCGACGCCGGTTTCGGACAGTTCGACTACATCATTACCCATGGCGTCTATTCCTGGGTGCCGCAGGCCGTCCGCGAGCGGATGATGAGCATTTTCAGCGAGAATTTGTCGCCGCACGGCGTGTGCTATGTCAGCTACAACGCACATCCGTTCTCTCATACGCGCGATCTCGCGCGCGATATGATGCTGTTCCATACGCGCGATCTTCCGGAGATGAATCACAAGGTGCCGCAGGCGCGCGCAATCATGAAGTTCCTGAGCGAAGCATCGAAAGCGGATACGGTTCACGGCGCCATTATGCGCGACCAGTACAATCGCGTCATGAAGACCATAGATGAGGTGCTGTTTCACGATGATCTCAACGAGCTTGCCGAAGCATTCCTGCTGCACCGGGTTGTCGAGCATGCCGCAAAGCACGGGCTGCAATATCTGAGCGACGCCGAGTTTTCCCGCAGAAATCTGGCCGGCTATCCGGAACAGGTTCGTGCCGTGCTGCAGCGGTTTCCGGACGACGAGTTCATGGCGCGCGACCAGTACCAGGATTTCGTCGACGGCCACGGCTTCCGTCGTACGTTGCTTTGCCATGGCGGCCTGCCGCTGCGGCGCAGGGTTGATATGGATTTTGTGCGGCAATTCTATCTTTTGGGCACGACCGATCCGGTCGATGGCGAGTTTTGCCTGACCGACGCGTCCGACATGCAGTTCCGGACCCAGGAGGGAAGCACGCTCGGCGTCTCGCATCCCCTTCTCAAATCCGCTTATCTGTGTCTTGGCCGGACCTGGCCGCGCGCGCTCAGCTTCGATGAATTGCTGGAGCAGGCAAACCGGCAGCTTGATCCTGCGAATACGAAATTGCCCAGGGAACAGGACATCCGGATGCTGGTCGAAGCGATGTACGTTCTCGCATGCAGTGGCGAGGTCTCTTTCCAGGTCTCCCGGCCGAATCTCACGACGGCGATCAGCGATCGGCCACTTGCAAGTCTGCTGGCGCGAAAGCAGTCCGAAAGCGATACGCTTGTCACCAATCTGCTGCATCAGTCCGTACGTCTTGAAGACGAGCAGGCGTGTCGAATTCTCCAGCTTCTGGACGGCACACGGAGCTTCGAGCAGCTAGTAGCTGAGATGAGCCGGCAGCGTCAGGCCATTGAATCGCACGAACAGAACTTGCGCGATGAACCGGATCACGCTTTAGTATCCAATATGTTGAAGATATTTCTTAAGACGGCGAGCAAACTTGGTCTACTTACTAGTTAATCTTCTTCCGAGATTCAGTTTCTGAGCTAGTCTCCGCCTACCAGAGTTTTACGGTTCATCAAAAGGAGCCAGCAGGATTTTTGACGAAAGCTAAAGCGAAAAATGCTATAAAATCAGCTAACATTTCGTGGGTAGCCAGCGAGGTCAGTACAAGAGATGAACGAACGGGGCTCATTATCAAGAAACCTTTGATTACAGCAGCGGCGATACGGAAACCTCTGTGCAAGATTGCAAGATTATACCTTGAAAGCGGTTGAAATGCATTCGTTGCATAAATTGTCGTTAGTTCTATGTGCAGCAATTCTCTATTCAGTTCCGGTCGCCGGTGCGCAGTTGTGGACTATCGAACGGCCAGAATACTTATCGGCATATGGATACGGCAACAATCCGCCGAAGGTCTACATGCCGAGGGCCACGTTGCGGGTGTCTGCACAGATCATAGTCATGCGCAGCCGCGAGGCTAATCTTTGGATTGAAGGATATTATGCGCGCGAGCTTGCTCGTGGAGGCGTAGTCGCGTTGGTGGTCCGTGATGAGAATGAACCTAGTATCGCCTTTCAATGATACAGGAGTTCGTAGTTTTATTCTGAATGGCGCACCATATATCAAATCGAAAAATATCGGGGTGCGGGGTATCTAGAGCTCTTTATAAATCGGGATTGATGCCGCATGCGCGTCGATCATGCCGACGGCTTTTTTGTCCAGGGGAAGGTTAGCCTTTTCGTCCGACCAGACCTGTTTAAACCGGTTGACCGTTTCCGATGCGGTATCGACAACGAGCTTTTCGGAAAGTCTGGCCTTGGCTGCCAGATGAACGAGTTCATCCCTGGAGAACTCGGCCATTTTTTTGGTTCGCGAATAATTGAGCGCCATTTTCTCATCGGCAATATACGGAATGGTCGAAAGCAGATCGTAGGCAGGCGATAGAGCAGGCGACCGCCGGTCGGGATAGACCAGGGACCAGTTCTTGAGATGCATGTCGGTGTTGCCGATCAAGGTGCTGAAAACGAGCCTGCGGATAAATTCAACGACGTCAGCTTCACCGGCTTCCATCCCGAGTACTCCGGCGATCCGGCGATAATTTGCACGGTCGTATTTTTCTTCCGGTGAAACTCCGAATACCTGCGCAAGATCCTCCATATGCACCGGACCCGCAAGGGTGCGGTCGAAGCGTTTGACGGCGAGTGCCTGTCCTTTGATTTCGCCAATGCCATCGGGAAGACCGTCAATCGCATCAACGTCAAGCAGCTGAAGCTCGGGCACATCCATGCCCATGGCCTTCGCGACGGTCATCATCGAGTATTCATTCTCGGGCACACCTGAAAATTGCTGCGACGGCAGTTTTACGATCCATGAACCGCCGACCCCTTCCGCTGGAATGGTGAGACCACCCCTTTTTGGGTCATTCTTTAGAGCGGAGAATTTGAGTTGCACGCCCGCAAGCGAGAAGCGCAGAACGTTTTGCCGTTCGTCCGCAGTGAGGCCCTCTTCGACCTGCGGCGGCAGTGCTTCGCCTTGGGCGGGGTGGACGGACAATGCGCCGGGAAGGTCGCGCCCGAGCATCCACAGCAGGAAGAATTCGCGTTTTTCTTTTACGCCCGCGCGCTCCGCAAGGTAACGCCGCAACGGCCCTTCCGGCAGGAGGTTGGAAAAAAACGGAGGAAGGACCGTCTGGTAGGCTCTGAAATCGGTAAGGAGATTTCCGAACTGGTCCTTGAAGGACAGGCTCAGGGTCGGGCGATTTTGATCGTCGACATAGCTCTGGTTGAAGGCGAAAATTGTGCGGTCGCCCTGAACGAGGGTGAGGGTCGCAATCGGGCTGCCGTACAGCTGGACGTCGAGGACGAATACGTCAGGCATCGTCGTCCTCATCGTCAATGGCGTAAGCCGGGCGGGGTATTTCCGAACGCCGTGCAATCCGGTTGCGCATGGCCTGCAGCATGGCGGCGATGGCCGAAACGATTTGTTGGGATTGCGGGCTCGCCTGGTGTTTTTGCAACGTCTCAATCGCATTCGTAATAGTTGCGCGATCGGCTTTCGCAAGACGCACCGGCTTGAGAGAGCGCAGGGACTCTGCAATTCGATCGAGATCGATTGAGCTGCCGTATAATTTTTTCTGCTTTTTGACCAGGCGTTCGCCCCGGGCAAGCAGGGCCGACTGGCTGGCTTGAAGCAGCGGCTGTTCGACCGGGCTTTGGCGAATGACGCCTTCCACGGCGGGGATGAGTTTCTTCGGCACCAGCACGACCTCGAGGTCGAGCGCGCGCGCCATTTCAATAAAGCTGGACAGGCCCGGCTCAAGACGGCCGGTCTCGATTTGGGAGATATGGGCCTGCGTCAATCCTGACCGCGCTGCCAGGGCCCGCTGGCTCATGCCGGAACTGGCCCGATGGCTTTGCGCCTCGCGGATCAAGTGCTGACTTTGGTAGCTCATGATATATATAATCCGTATCATATTGGAGGATTGATAAGGATTATATATCATATCCGACGGAGCGTGGTCAATTATTATAATGATAATTATCAAGATGGAGTTTTGATAATGAAATTATATCATTCGGGCTGCTTAGCAATCGCAGCGCCGGGTGGTTCGATCCCGCCCTGCCCAGAAGCTGAACGTGGCATAGCCCACCAAAGCAACGGCAGCGAGAAAGGGCAGCAAAGCGAGTTGATCGAGCGCTTATTATCGGCGAATTTCCGCCGGGCCATCGAAGCGAGTATTCCGCCACCGACTGCTCCGACCAGCGTCGTCAGGAACAAAGAAAGGAAGATGGCGTCAAGGTTAGGGTCAGGGCGGGGACCATCGCTAAGGGCGCTTGCGACCTGGGCGACGCCGATTGAACCGAACACCGCGCCTGTGACCATCCAGGAGATAATAAGAAACATGTTCGTCAACCTTCCCGGTTTTCACCACCGAAGGATATTGAGCGCAGAAGCGAAGGTTGGAGCGAGAAAACAGAACTGGCGTCCTACCCATACGATTTGTCCGCGGTTCGATTTCCACCTTTGACAATCCAGCAGTGTTGCAGCCGGGCTTGGGTGTCAAATTTCCTTATATGGAGTGGGGTCATCCATGGTCAGCAGTAACAGCCGGTCGATCCTGAATATCTGCCGCGCGATGTCTCTGACGATCTCGATGGCGTCCGAATCCGTTTCCTGGATTCCGGATTGAATGCTCACATCACTCCCGTAATCATATTTCCTCGCAATCACGGTCAGCCCGTGACCTTCGATGGTCACATAATAGCCGTGGTAGCTCGGCCCACCGGGTTCAGTGTACTGATCGAACCGCTCCAGCATGACGGAATAGAGCTTTCCGTTTACTGTTATGATCCTGGTCTCCGTCATGGCGGTTAGTGTATTGCAGTCTCGCGCCGAGTTTACACTGCATATCGCGAGTGCTTCAGACAGTACTGCAATCCACACGCGTACGGCACGACCTACTCGTGATCGACGCGGACGTTCATCTCCAGTGCCGGGCTTTCATCTCTTGGTCGGCCCACGATCCGGGCGGGTACACCCACCACGGTCGTGCGGGGAGGAACATCATTGAGCACGACGCTGCCGGCGCCGACCTTGCTAGCCGAACCGATACGAATATTGCCGAGGATCTTGGCTCCGGCGCAAATCAACACGCCGCGCTCGATCTTCGGATGACGATCGCCGACCTCCTTGCCGGTACCTCCAAGCGTGACGCCTTGCAGTATCGAGACTTCATCGGCAATAACCGTCGTCTCCCCGATGACGACGCCGGTCCCGTGGTCGATGAAGATGCCGCGACCGATGCTGCAGGCGGGATGAATGTCGACGGCGAACACTTCCGAGATACGGCTTTGAAGATGCAGCGCGAGAGCTTTCCGGTTCTGATTCCAAAGGCAGTGCGCAACCCGGTAGGCCTCGAGCGCGTGAAAACCCTTATGATTGAGGAACGCGTCAATTAGGCCCTGCACTGCAGGATTGCGCTCAACCGCAGCCTTGAGGTCGCACAGGATGACCTCAATCAACTCGTCATGTTCGGCCAGCGTTTCCTCAAACAAGGCTCCTACCAGATCCCTGTCCATCTCCGGCACCGTCAATTTGGTCGCGAGCAGATAGGATATCGCCGCCGCCAAACCCCGCCTTTCAAGGATCGCTGCACGCAGGTAGGGAGCCAGGATCGGTTCCTGCGACGCCATCGAAGCCGCTGCGTCACGTATTTCGCGCCAACCGGCTGCGCCAACGATTGCGTCCATGCCAGCACCTCGCTATCCGGTCGCGCTCCCAAACCTGTCCCGCATGACTGCTGAACATCCTAGTCCCAACCATTTATGAAGTTCAACAGGGAGCGCAACCTTGGGGTTCTCGATATGAACCCCGCGGGGGCTGCCGCACTCAAAAACGTCCGATGGCGGCCTCCGCGGTACGCCGCGGGGGCGCCTTGCCCCTTCAGTCAACTGGATCGGTGAGCGAGCCCGGAGGCGCCTGGTCCGAGGCGCTCTCCTCGATTATTGGGAGTTTCTCAGCCGCTATTTAGCGGTGACCATCGGCAGCGCCGCGCCCTAATTGGCCACCGTCTGCACAACGCTGGACACCGGGCGTGCGCTGATCGTCGGCAGCTTGGCGTCCTTCACCACTTCCGCATCATATTGCGCGATGGTCTGCAACGGCGCCTTGGCCTTCATCTGCACGACCTTGAAGCCGCCGGCCTTCAATCGGCCGAGCAGCGTCGGCAGCGCTTCGGCGGTGTGTTTCTGGAAATCGTGCATCAGGATGATGCCTTTCCCCAGCTTGTTGACCTTGGTCATCACGGTTTCCACGATCTTCTCGGGCTTTCCAGCCTTGAAGTCGAACGAGTCGAGGTCGGTGGAGAACATCGCGACGTTGCGGGTGCCGAGATAGGTCACCATGGCGGGCGGATGCTGGAGCTGCGGAAACCGGAAGAACGGGGCCGGTGCGGCGCCGAGCGCGAGGCGCACCGCGCTGAAACCTTTCTCGATCTCGTCCTTGGCCTGCTGTTCGGTCATGCCCTTCTTGTTGAGGTTGACGTGCGACCAGGTATGGGAGCCGACGGTGTGTCCGGCGGCCGCAACCTGCTTCAGAATATCGGGATGGTAGGTCGCGTGTTTGCCCACGGCGAAGAAAATGCCGGTGGTGCATTCGTCGGCCAGCGCCTTCAGCACGGCCGGGGTGTTCACCGGCCATGGGCCGTCGTCGAACGTCAGCACGACTTCCTTGTCGGCAAGGAAATCCAGCTGCTTGAAATGCTCGAAGCCGAATCCCGGCCCGCCCGTGGTGTCGATTTCGACCACCCGGCCGATGCCGAGGGCATTGGGATTGGCGCAGGCGCGTTTGGCCGGGGCCGGAGCAGGTTTTGGTTCAGAAGCCGGCACCGTGCCGGTAACGTCGGCCAGGGCTTCTGCCCGGGGGGCTGGAATGGCGGCGACTGCCGCGGGTTGCGCCTTTTCGGCCTGTTGAGCTTTTTCAGGTGGAGAACTCATCATCCATACGCCGCCACCAACGCAGACCGAAACGGCACCCGCGGCGACCAATCCAGCTACTACCCGCATCGTATTCCTCGCAACCAGGGGAACCGCGCATCATCGCGTGGCTCGTCGTTGCGTTTTACGGCAATAATGAAAAGCATCCGTTAATGATGAACCGGGATGGAAGGGCCGTCGTCCCGTTCGCGGGGCGGCGTAGCGCCGCACCTCATCCCCGTACAGATACCTCGGCAGCCTCAACGTCATGCCGGGCCACAGACGATCGCCTGGGCGCCATTTCATCTGCTCATTTTCCGAAACAGAACATCTGCCGCTCAGCGGGCGCCAGGATGACAATGTCGGGACTGTAGCGCTCGACTACGCCGATGGCGAAGTTGCAGAGTTCGTGATGCATCCAGATGTATTTTCCGGCGTGCAGGCTGAAATAATCCTGCCAGAACACGCGGGTGAAGGAATCGCCGATCACAAGCACGGTCGGCCCGGCGCGGCCGGTGTCGATCAGGTCGCCGCCGCTTTCAAACTGCGTGTCGATGCCGGAGATGGAAGGCGCAGGCGGGTTGTAGGCCGACAGGTCGATGCTGGCATCCTCATCGGTGACGTCGGCGGAGACGGCGAGCAGCCGCGCGAGATCGCCGCCGGGTACGGGTTTGAAGCCGCGCAGGACGCGGTCGGGGTCGATCGCCCAGCCGGGCTGGTGCAGCGCTTCGACGACCGCGTTATAGGCGACCAGCGCTCCGAGTTGGTTCCAGTGCGTGTCCGTGCGCCGATAGGTCGGATGGACCGAATTGGCTGCAAGTAGCGGCGGCCGCAAGTCGACCGCCGCCACGCCACGCGCGGCCAGCGCCTTCATCATCAGGTCGTATTCGGACACGGCCGGCTTTACGGCGGCCCATGCCGGCAAGCGGGAGCGGTTGATTGTGGAACTGTTCGGCGGGATCGAAACCAGCAAGCGGGCATTTTTTGTTCGCAGCCGCTTTTGCAGGTCGGCGGCGTGATCGGCGAATTTTGCGATTGCCTCCTCGCGCAGCAACTGGCCCGTCGACTGCTCGATGGTGCCGTCACCGTTGAAGAATAACCACTGGTCGCGGCCGATGATGACCCGCAGATCGGTCGGCAACCTGATCGCATAGCGCAGGGCGCCGTGCGTACGGATCAATTGCGCGCGCAATCCGAAATGATCGGCAAGGAAACGATCAAGCTCGCGCGGTAGCGCGCGCCATTGCTGCAGCGAATGCGGCAGCGCAGGCGCGGGACTAAGCGTGCGTCCCTCGCTTTCGGATACGGCCTCGCGCAGTTCCGCCAGCTGGACCATCATCGGCACCGTCAGCAGGCCGAGGGCGATGACGAACCAGGGCCGTCGATATCGCGCCAGCAAGCCCAAACCTGATCCTGAACCCATCGCTAGAACCTGAAATAGAGGAAAGGACTATAGGAGCCAGCCGCGATGCTGAGCACGGCGAGGCCCAGAAACAATCCAATGGCGAATGTGTCGGCGATGGCAAAGGCGGGCCGCGCGATCGGCGCCGCGATTTGCCCGCGGAGCCGCGAGATGTCGATCCGCATCGTGGCAAGAACAACGCCGACGGCGGCGGCGGCTAGCGTAGCGGGAGCAAGAACGGCGTGGATCGACAGGCTGATTTCCGTCCAGCCGTGGAGGCCGATCAGGCTGGCAAAGAACGTCAAAGCGTGATCGACGTCGCGCGCGCGAAACCAGACCCATCCGGACATGACGGCGGCGAGGGCGTAGAGTCGCGCGGCAAGAACCGGCGCCCGCTCGAGACGGCGCATCAGCAGGGTCCGCTCGAGGATCAGAAAGCAGCCGTGATGCGCGCCCCAGATAAGGAACGTCCAGTTCGCGCCGTGCCACAGTCCGCACAGCAGGAAAACCAGCGCAAGGTTGCGGTATGTCTCGATCGTCGAGCGGCGGCTTCCGCCCAGCGGGATGTAGAGATAGTCGCGCAGCCATTGCGACAGGCTGATATGCCAGCGCCGCCAGAATTCGGTGACCGATCGTGCCGTGTAGGGAAGCCGGAAATTGCGCGGGAACGCAAAGCCAAGCGCCAGCCCGAGCCCGATCGCCATATTGGAATAGCCGGCGAAGTCGAAATAGATCTGGATGGTGTAGGCGCCAAGGCCCAGCCACGCTTCGAAGAGGCTGGGCTGCCCGACCTTGTCGAACACGGCCTCGGCGATGCGGGCGACTTCGTCGGCGATCAGCACCTTTTGGGCGAGCCCGATGATGAATATGCGAAACCCCGCCGAAGCCCGCCCTAATGTCATTCGGCGCGCTGCGAGCTGACGCGCGATCGTGTGGTAGCGGATGATCGGCCCGGCTATGAGCTGCGGGAACATGGCGATATAGACCGCGACCTGAAGCGGATTGCCATTGGCGATGACCTCGCGCCGGTGCACGTCGATGAGATAGGAGATTGAATGGAAGGTGAAAAAAGAAATACCCAAAGGCAATGCGAGACCGGGCAGCGCAAAACTTGAATCGACCGGCAGCGCCACATTGAGCGCCCCGACCACGAAGTCGGCATATTTGAACAGGCCGAGTATTGCCAGACTGAGACCGATCGCGACAGCCGTTGCGTAAGAACGTCGCGCTCCCTCGCTTGCTGCTATGATCAGCCCGGCGAAATAAGTCAGCGCAATCTGTCCGGTCAGGACGATGACGAACCAAGGCTCGCCCCAGGCATAGAAAAGCAGCGAGGCGAGCAAAAGAAACACGTTCTTCGCCGCGAACCCCGGCGCAAGGCAGTAGGCGATAAAGAACAGCGGCAGGAAGTAGAACAGGAACGGAATTGATGGAAACAGCACGTCGATCGCATCTCACGCGCGCCGGTGAGCCCTCTGCACGACGCTCTGGCCGACCGCGGTGCCGAGTTGCCGCAAGGCGAGGCTGTTAAGCGGGAATTCCAGCACGACATGAACCAGGCTCAGCGCCAGCAGCACGGTGAAGCCGAATGTATAGTCGTAAAAATACAGAGCGGTGGAGGCCGCGCTCGCAGCGACGATCAGCGCCAATCGCGCTCTTGAAACATCGGCCCAGCGGATCACCTCCGCTTTGATGAACCAGTTCAGGTAATGGTAGGTGTAAACGAAGGCGAGCAGGCTGGTCAGCCGGTTATCCAGCTTCAAGTCCGCGATCCCGAACAGCCGTCCCAGCGCGGGGGCCACATTGCCGAAATATTCCTGTCCCACCTTGGCGAATGCCGGGATTTGCGTCGACGCCGATGGCGGCGCTGCAAGCAGGAGCGCGATCGCGGCCAGATAAAGCACGACCAATAGCGCCTGCATCCTGCTGCCCGACCGGATCGCGCCCAGCACCATGAAAACCAGCGTGAACAGCGACACGTGAATCAGGGTTGGAAGCAATATTCCAAGTACGGCGAGCGACGATCCGTTCATTGCCAGCACGGCGGTGATCCAGATCGCGATGATCACCAGAGCCGTGCCCTGCAGGGCGGTGGTCGCGGCGGCAAGCAGCGCGCATATCACGAACGCCCCCCACATCACGAAGCCGAACCAGGATGCATTGTCGATCAGCGCGGCGATAACCGCCACGACGGCGAGCGCGAGCGGGACGCTACGATGGGGCAGGAAATATTTTCGGTCGTGCAGCCACGAGATTTCGGTGAAATAATGCGCCGGGCCGAGAACAACATAAGACAGCAACAGCAATTCGAACGGAACCAGGTAGGTGATGCCTAGTGCCGCAAGCATCAATCCCAGATGGATAGCGTCGGTAGCGCGCTTCATCATGAATTCGCCCCGAAAAGACAAATCATAGATCAGCGCCGATGCGCTGGCAACAAAGCTCGCGCCCGCCTCACCCCCCGTACAGATATCTCGGCAGCCACAGCGTCATGCCGGGCCAGATGTACATCAGCACCATGCAGACGATGACGATCAGCATGTAGGGCATCATGCCGGAGAAGATCTGGTTCAGCGTAACGTGCGCAGGCGCGACGCCTTTTAGATAGAACG
>Ga0193717_1000946_pt1 | contig 18284 bp, 17 predicted proteins | sample U2c2metaG_FD_145900 | JGI IMG/M metagenome (GOLD analysis project Ga0193717, IMG submission 145900) | Soil microbial communities from a riparian zone of the East river system, Colorado, United States - U2c2 | ecosystem: Environmental > Terrestrial > Soil > Riparian zone | place: USA: East River... | reverse complement strand
CTTCCGCCACCGCACCCGGTCGTTCCCCGTCGATTTCCAGGTAGCGCACGATCTCCACCTCGCCGCCTGCCGGCCGTCGCACCGTGTTCACGCCACCATGCCGCACCCCGGTGGTGGCCAGCCGCGCGGCGGTGGCGTCGATGTCGGGCGCGGAAAACATCAGGATGTGCAGGCCCTCGAAGCGCTCCAGGCACGCCGCCAGATTCGCGCTGGTGGCGTTGACGCGTTCCAGCAGGGTGGGCAACACCGCGGGCGGGGCCTGGAGGGGGACGAGCCGCGCGTCGGCCGGGACGCGACCACCGGCGTCGACAACCGTGGCAAGCTCGAGGAAGTCGCGCGGGAAATCGGCGTGCGTGTTCGCCGCACCGAAGGGCTCTGGCTCGGCTCCTTCCCTGGGCGACATCGCGGGGTAGCTGGGCGCTGGCACGACAAAGCCCAGACGCCGGTAGAGAGCGAGCGCGGCGGGCATGTCGCGGACGACGTGGCCGACGTGATGCAGGCGAGTGATGTCGAGGGACATGGCGGACACGGTAAAGTAGCTCGACCAAGTGGTCAAACTATCGCGCATCGGCGTACCGTCACGCGGATGGAGGCGGAGCACATCGACGGCCGGCGCGCCCGTTACCAGCACCGGCGACCCGAGCTACTCGACGCGGTGGCCGACTACGTCCTGGCGCACGGAGTCGCCGGCCTCGCGATGCGACCGCTAGCCGCGGCGGTCGAGGTCAGCCATGGCACGCTGCTGCACCACTTCAGCTCAAAGGAAAACCTGATCACCGAGGTGATCGACCTGCTGCGCCAGCGGCTCACCGAAGCGGCCGGCCAGGCTGGCTCGTCTGCCCGCCTGACCAGCCTCACCTCGTGGTGGCGGAAGTCGACGACGGTGCAGCGCCTTCCCATTTACCGGTTGCTGTTCGAAGTCTTCGCCCAGGCCGTGCGAGAACCGGAACGCTACGAGCGTTTCCTGCAGCAGGTCGTGCGCGACTCCCTGACCCTGATGGAGGACTTGGTCGTGGCGGACGGATGCCCTCGCGAGCAAGCACCCCTGGTGGCCTCGATGATCGTGGCCCAGGCACGCGGCCTGCAACTGGACCTGCTCGCCACCAACGACCGCGAACGCGTCGACCACGCCTTCACACTGTTCACCGACCTGCTGGACCAGCTCAAACAAACCTGGCCCACCGAGCAACCATCCCGCAGCGAGACCAGCGCGCAGACGGAAACCACGTCGACCACGGAGGTAACAACCACACCCGGCTGAGAACGTCCTCTTCTGCCGCGACGGTGAGCGCGATGGGTTTCCACCCGACCGGCACGTCGGGCCGCGTGCAGCTGGGCGGATCAGTGGGCGCCGCAGACCATCGAGGTGCCGGCGCTGGGCTACCGGGGCAGGTAGAACGGATCCTGCGGCTTGCCGATCAAGGTGATCGACTTCAGGTGGGTGTAGAGGTCGATGGTCTCGGCGGCGTTCTCCGAGCCGTAGCCGCTGTCCTTGAACCCGCCGATCGGTGAGCCGTCGACGAGGTTGAAGTACTTGTTGATCCACACCGAACCCACCTCGAGCCGGTCCGCGGTCTCGAGCGCGTTGGCGATGTTGGAGGTGTAGATGCCTGCCGCCAGGCCGTAGCGCACTCCGTTGGCTTCGCTGATCATGGTTTCGTAGTCGTTCCACCGGATCACCGCCAGCACCGGTCCGAAGATCTCCTCCTGCGCGATCCGCATGTCGTTGGTGACCTCGAAGATCGTGGGCTGGATGAAGTAGCCGTGCTCGTTGCCGTCGATCGGCAGGCGCTCGCCGCCGGTCAGCAGTTTCGCGCCCTCTTCGCGGCCCGTGTCGATGTAGCCGAGCACGCGCTTGCCCTGGCGTTCGGACACCATGCAGCTCAACCCGGTCGTGGGGTCCACCGGGCTGCCGACGGTGATTTTCTCGACGCCGGCGACGAGACGGCCGACCACGTCGTCGTAGACGTCGTCGTGCACGAACAGCCGGGTGCCCGCGAGACAGGACTGGCCGTTGCAGTAGGTCGCGGCGAACGCGGCGTTGTCGACTACGCCGTCGATGTCGTCGATGTCTGGGAAGACGATGTTCGGGCTCTTGCCGCCCAGTTCCAGGCTTACCGGCGCGAGGCGCTGCGCGGCGGCGGTGGCCACCAGCCTGCCGACCTCCGAGCTGCCGGTGAAGGCGAGCTTGCGGACGTCGGGGTGGGCGGTCAGCGCGGCGCCTACTTCCTCGCCGAACCCCGTCACGACGTTGATCACGCCCGGCGGGAAGATTCGCGCGATGTGCTCGCAGAGCGCGAGTGTGGACAGTGAGGCGTGCTCGTCCGGCTTAAGGACAACGGTGTTGCCCGCGGCCAGCGCGGGCGCGAGCTTGTGCGCCGCCATGATCGCCGGGACGTTCCACGGGATGATCGCGCCGACGACGCCGAGTGGCTCGCGGCGGGCGATGGCGATGCCGTTCTCGATCGGCCGGTTGAAGCCGCCCCTGGTCATGGCCGCTCCCGCGAAGAAACGGTACTCGCCGAGCGCGATCCGGTGGTCGGTCTCGGTCTCGGCGACGCGGCGGCCGATGTCGAGCGCGTCGACGTAGGCCAAGCGTGCCACGTCGGCCTCGATGGCGTCAGCCAGCTGCAGCAACATCGAGGCGCGCTGCTCGGGCATGGTGCGGCGCCAGCTGGTGAAAGCGGTCTTGGCGACCTGCACCGCGCGGTCGATGTCGGCCGCGTCGCCGCGCGCGAGGTCGGAGAGGTGCTCACCGGTCGCGGCGTTGAGCGCGGGAAAGAGCGCGCCGGCGGCGGGCTCGAAATCACCGCCGATGAAGTGGCCGTACCGCGCCCGGATGCCGGTGCGGACGGTGCCGGAGACGTCGAGATCAGCGGTCATCGGAGGAACTCCTCATCCAAGGGAACAGACCAGTCGACCGGTCCGCGGTCCCGCGCCGGTCGGCACCGCGAACTTGGTCCGACTGAACGGCGCGGTTTCGAGCATGTGACTCGTGAAGATGAAGCGTAGGAGCCGTCCGGCAACTCGTCAATAATTAGATGATTAGATTTGATAAAATATAATCATTGCTCTATCGTGGTCTACAGTTGGTGACTGTCACTCCCGGTCGACGTCCGAAGGGCGGAGGAGCATGGTGGACTACCCGAAGTTCCGCGCGGCCGCGGTTCAGGCCGCGCCGGTGTTCCTGGACACCGCCGCGACCGTGGCCAAGGCCTGTGACCTGATCGCGGCCGCCGCCGCGGAGGGAGCCGAGCTCGTTGCCTTCCCCGAGGTTTTCGTGCCGGGCTACCCCTACTGGAACTGGACGATGTCGCCGCTACGGGGCAGCGCCTGGTTCGAGAAGCTGTTCGATGCCGCGATCGACATCCCAGGTCCGGAGATCGACCAGCTTCGCGGCGCGGCGCGGCGCGCGGGTTGCACAGTCGTCATCGGCGTCAACGAACGGCACCCGTTCTCGATGGGCACGCTCTACAACTCCGTGGTGTTCATCGGTGCTGATGGCGCGCTGTTGGGCGTGCACCGCAAGCTCGTGCCGACCTGGGCCGAGAAGCTCACCTGGGCGGGTGGCGACGGGCAGTCGCTACGCGTCTACGACACCCCTCTCGGCAGGCTGGGAGCTCTGGCCTGCGGAGAGAACACCAACACGCTCGCCCGGTTCTCGTTGCTGGCGCAGGGAGAAACCGTGCATGTCGCCAACTACATCGCGCTCCCGGTCGCGCCCGAGGACTACGACATGGTCGAGGCGATCAAGGTGCGGTCGGCCGCGCATTCGTTCGAGGGCAAGATTTTCTCGATCGTATCGTGCGCCGCGATCACCCAGGAGATCGTGGACGCGGTCGCCCACGACGACGAGTCGCGAAAGCTCTTGCAGCGCAAGCACTGCGCCTTCAGCGGGATCTTCGGGCCGGACGGCCGGCTGCTGACCGAGCCGCTCATCGACGACGAGGGCATCGTCTACGCGGAGATCGACCTGCGGCGCTGCGTCCAGCCCAAGCAGATGCACGACATCATCGGCCACTACAACCGCTTCGACGTGTTCGAGCTGCACGTCGACCGCAGGTCGAAGACCGGGTTGGTGTTCACCGGCGACCCAGTCCCCACCCCCGCCCCCGCAGCCGTCGAGTTCGGTCTCGGCCGACCCGGACCCACATCTCCCCAGGAGCATCGATGCGTTTCGCCAGCTTCAGTCCTGCCCGCGACATCGTCCCCCGGCTCGGACTGGTCATCAACGACGACACCACCGTCGTCGACCTGAAAGCCGCGCTGCACGGCGAGTTCGACGTGCCCGGCGACCTGCGGGCCCTGATCGAGGCAGGCCCCGAGATGCTCGACCGCGTCCGCACGGCCGTCGACGGCCGGACGTTATGGCCCGACACCGCCACCCACACGCTGGCCGACGTCCGGCTGCACGCTCCGCTGCGTCCCGGCAAAGTGATCGGAGTCGGCCTCAACTACATCGAGCACGTCGAAGAGTCCAGCCGCAAGCTCGACACCCACGAAGAACCGCCGTCCCGCCCAGTGCTGTTCAGCAAACCGGGCACGGCGGTCATCGGTCCCGGCGAACCCATCCTGCACGACGCCAGGCTGACCAAGCAGATGGACTGGGAGTGCGAACTCGCCGTGGTGATCGGCCGGACAGCGCGTTCGGTCCCCCGCGATGCCGCCTACCACTACGTGTTCGGCTACACGATCCTCAACGACATCAGCGCGCGTGACCAGCGCCGCTCCGGCCAATGGTTCTTCTCCAAAGGCCAGGACAGCTACGCCCCGCTGGGACCGATCATCGTCACCACCGACGAACTGCCCGATCCGCACACCCTGGACCTGACATTGCTCGTCAACGGCGAGCAGAAACAGAGCGGCAACAGCGGACACATGCTGTTCCGGATCCCGGAACTGATCGAGGACATCACCTCGGGCGTCACGCTGGATGCCGGCGACGTCATCGCCACCGGTTCGCCACAGGGCGTCGGCGCGGCGCAGGACCCGCCTCAGTTCCTGCAGCCAGGCGATGTCGTCGAAGCCCGGATCCAGGGCATCGGCACGCTGTCCAACCCGGTCAAGGCGGTCTGACATGGCAGACCGTGCACACCGCATCGGGCTGATCGTCCCGAGTTCCAACGTCACGATGGAGACGGAGATCCCGGCGATGCTCCGCGCCCGCGAAGAGGTCGAGCCGGAGCGGTTCACCTTCCACTCTTCGCGGATGAGGATGAAATCGGTGACCAGCGAGGAACTGGCCGCCATGGACGACGAGTCCGACCGCTGCGCGGCCGAGCTCGCCGATGCCGACGTCGACGTGCTCGCCTACGCGTGCCTCGTCGCGATCATGTCGCGCGGGCACGGTTACCACTGTGTCTCGCAGGAACGGCTCGCGGGCCGGGCTCGGGAGAACGGTTCGCCCGCCCCCGTGATCACCAGTGCCGGAGCGCTGGTCAACGCGCTGGGCACACTCGGTGCCCGTAGTGCCGCCCTGATCGCGCCGTACCTCAAACCGCTGACCGAACAGGTCGTCGGCTACCTCCGCAACGAGGGGTACGCGGTGACCGACCACATCGCGCTGGAGATCCCGGACAACCTCGAAGTGGGCAACCGCGATCCGATGGCTCTCGACGCGATCGTCGACCGGCTGGACCACAGCCGAGCCGACGTGGTCATCCTGTCGGCCTGCGTGCAGATGCCTTCGCTCGCGGCCATCCAGGTCGTCCAGGACCGAATCGGCAAGCCCGTGGTCTCGGCCGCCGTCGCCACCACATACGAGATCCTGAAAGCTCTTGACCTGAAGCCGGTGGTGCCCAACGCCGGTGAGCTACTGAGTGGAAGGTACTGATGGAGACCCGCAAAGTACTCGCCCCTACCCGTACGACAACGGCCGACCAGGCATACAACACCATCCTGGCGGCCATCCTCGACGGCTCGATACCCGCGGGCGCCGCGCTGCCCCTGCAGCAACTGGCCAAGGACCTCGAGATGAGCATGATGCCCGTCCGCGAGGCCATCAAGCAGTTGGAGGCCATCGGGATCATCGAGGTGGAGCCCCACCGGGGTGCGCGCGTGCGGCCGCTGACCGAGGACGACCTCATCGACACCTACCTCACCCGGATCGTCCTCGAGGGCGCCCTGGTGAGACAGGCCGCCGAGAACTTCGACGTCGAGGTGGCCCGCACGGCCCGTGAGGCGCTCGACGCACAGCAGTTGGCGCTGCGCCTTGGCGATCTGGCCGGGGCCCGCAAGGCCCACGAAGACTTCCACTTCACCGTGTATCGCGCGGCGGGCTCGCGGTGGCTGTTCCGGTCGATCGGCCCCACCTGGCACAACAGCGAGCGTTACCGGGCATCGGCGCTCGCCGACCCGACCGAGGTCGACATCCGCCGACGTGAGCACGAGCTGATCCTGGAGCAGTGCCTCGCTCGTGACCCCGACAAGGCCTACCTGGCCCTCAAGGCTCACCTGCTGAGCACGGTGGAGGGCGTGAACGGCGAGGCGGCATCCCGCCTCACCGAGCTGCTCGACAAGCAGTCGATCTGATCGGCATACCGGCCAAGGTCTCTCGGCCGGTATGCCGACCCTCCGATTCGCAAGGAGTTCGACATGACGACCTACAGCGACGACGTCGTCGGCCGGAGCCGAGTACGTGACACGGCCGAACTTGAGGCGTACTACCGGAAACTGGCCGAGCTCGAGGCTGGTGCACTGTGGACGATCGCGAACAAGATCGAGCCGTGGTACCCGCAGCCCCAGTCCATCCCGATGCACTGGCGGTACCAGGAACTGCGTCCGCTGGTGCTCGAAGCGCTCAACCTGGTCAGCGGCGACGACGCCGGTCGCCGGGTGGTGGCGCTCTACAACCCGCAGCGGCGGGACATCGCGGCAACGGTCGGCCTGCTCTACACCGGCCTTCAGGTCATGGCGCCGGGTGAGTCGATGACGGCTCATCGCCACCAGGCCGCCGCGCTGCGCTTCGTCATCGAGGGCACCGGCGCGTGGACGATCGTCGACGGGCAGAAGCTCAAGGTCGGCCCGAGGGACTTCGCGATCACGCCGAACTGGACCTGGCACGAGCACGGCAACGAGGGCGCGGAGTCCTCCGGTCCGGTCATCTGGCAGGACGGCCTGGACATCCCGCTGGTCAACGCCCTGGACGCGCCGTTCTACGAAGTGCACCCGGACGTCTTCCAGAAGCAGGAGGGCGTCGTGAACTCCTCGTTGCTGACCTACGGCGCCGGGAAGCTGCGTCCGTTCGGCGACTCCTGGAGCAAGAACCACTCGCCGTTGCTCGCCTACCCATGGGAAACCACCTACGAGGCCCTGCTCAACGCCGCGAAGGCCACTGACGGCTCGCCGTACGACGGCATCATCATGGAGTACAGCAACCCGCTGACGGGCGGCTCGGTCATGCCCACGATGAGCGCGCACATGCAGCTGCTGCGCGCCGGCGAAGCCACGCTGGCGCACCGCCAGGTCGGTTCGAAGATCTACACCGCGGCCAAGGGCAGCGGTACCTCGATCGTCAACGGGAAGCGAATCGACTGGAGTGAAGGCGACATCTTCTGTGTGCCGTCCTGGGCGTGGCACGAGCATGCCAACGCCAGCCGCTCCGACGACGCGTGCTTGTTCTCGTTCAACGACTTCCCGGTGATGCGCGCACTCGGCTTCTTCCGTGAAGAGTCCTATTCGGACAACGGGGGTCATCAGCCGGCCGACGGCTGATTCATCGAGCCGGTACGACCTTGCTCTCCTCGTCGAACAGCATCGTCTGCCGATTCTCCTCGGTAAACGCCGGCCAGCCGGGATCACCGGTCGTCGCGAACTCGACCCAGGCCGCATGCATCCTGTCGGCAAGCTTCTGCGGCGGCGCGTCTCCTTCCAGAGTTCCATCGCCCAGCGTGTCGAACACGAAACCCACCTCGAGTGCATGTGCCGCACCGACTCCGGGCAGCGGCGACGGCCAGCCGAATTCGTACACGAACGTCCGGTCCACTCTGGACTCCGCCAGTTCGTAGACCGGCAGGCGGAACATCGGATCCCCGAGGATCGCCGCGAACAGTTCGACGGTGGAAGCCCGCGGGTACGACGCGGTGTAACGGCTGGCAGTGTCGGCGTCCACGCCCAACCCGGCAAGGTCCGTTCCTGGCGGAACCATCCCCTGGATCAGGCGGAGCAGTTCCCCGGACGTGAACCCCGCCAGCAGGCGAATGCCGTCGCTCGCACCTGCGCGTACCGCGTCCCAAGGAGATTTCCCTTCCGCCACGGGAAGGAACGGCATCGCGGCGGCGACGGTGGTCGTACCCCAAAGCGCCGGGTCAGGGTTCGTGGACACCTCGGTGTTGATGTCATGTGCGAGCGTTGCGAACATTTCCGGTGCCACCGAGGAAAATCCCTCGGCCGTCGGCACGACCCCAGCCCGGCGGGCGATCTCCTTCGACACCAGCGTGGCGTCCTCCGGCGCCAACGCGGCTTTCAGCAGGCCGCTCTGCAGGACCGCGCGGTGGAACAGGCCGGTGCGTCGGGAAAGCAGCGTCATGACCGCGCCGGCACCCGCGGATGAACCGGCCACGGTGACCTGATCCGGGTCACCACCGAACGCGGCGATGTTGTCGCGGACCCACTCCAGCGCGGCGATCTGGTCCAGGGTCGCACGATTGGCGGGCGCGTCGGGCAGGTACGCGAAGCCCTCTACGCCCAGGCGATAATTGATCGACACGAGCACCACGCCATCGCGTGCGAAGGCCATGCCGTCGAAGACGGGTTGTGCGGACGAGCCGGTGATGTTGGCACCGCCCGGAATCCACACCAGCACCGGTCGATTGCCGTGGACGTCAGCCGTCCATACATTGAGGTTGAGGCACTCGTCGCCCGGAATATTCGGGTCAGTGACGATCGCCAGATGTGGAGAACCCGCGCCGGCTCCCGCCGGTGTCGGGCCGTACTCCAGCGCGTTCCGCACTCCGTGCCACACGGGCACCTTCGCCGGCGCCTGGAACCTCAGCGGTCCAACCGGCGCCGCCGCATAGGGGATGCCCAGAAAGCGGGTGATCCCGTTGTCCTCCTCGCCACGCAGCTCACCAAGTCTGGTCCGGACTACAACCTGTCGCATGACCCATCTATACCACTCGCGCGCGAGGACACGCGGCTACCGTCTCAACAGGACAGCGGGTTGCACTCGCTGTGATCACCGGTCAGGGAGCGCTTGCGATCTGCACGATCACTTGCTCAGTGTTGTAGGAGTATCCGGCGTAACTGAACGACAGCCCGGTTCGCTCGGCGTATTCAGTCCATGCCCGGTACTCGCCTTCCTTCCATGCCGCAAAGTTGAAGAACTCGTCAAATACAATTACCGAGCCCGGCTTGAGACGCGGGCCCACCAGATCGAGAACCGTCTTGGTGGAACTGTAAAGATCGCAGTCTACGTGCAGGAAGTCCACTGGTCCGGCTTGCTCAGTCAGAAAGCCGGGCACAGTCTCGTCGAACCAGCCGACGACGAGTTCGGCCCCGGGAATCTCGGGCGGTTCAGCAACAGCGAAGGCGCCAGCCGGAAAGTCGACTCCCCACTCCTCCGGCAGCCCCTTGAACGAGTCAAAACCGTAGACACCACCGGTTTCACGAGCTGCGGTGATGATCTCGAGGCTGGCGCCGGTGTACACGCCGAACTCCAGCGCCATGCCGCGTGCCGGAGCCAACGTCAGCGCGTATTTGAGTAGTGCGAAACGCTCAGAGAACCGCGGCGTGTTCGGCATATTCCCGCTCACGAACTGGGCCGCCTCAAGCGCGGCCCGTTGGTCCGCCGCGTAGACAATGTCGCGGCGTGAACGGATCTCGAATTCGACAACTCGATCGTATACCCGCCGCACATCGTCCCGCAATTCGGCGATCTGCCGCTCAAAGTGTTCAGACTGCTCCACCAGCAATGGTTTGACAGCATCCCTGATGGCACGCATGAGCCGGTCGCGAAGCGCGCGCCGAACAGATATTGTCACGGAATTCTTCCTTATTCTTTAAGTCCAGCTTCGAACGCCAAGGTTCTGAGGGGTGCCACAGTAGTTGTTGCCACCACGGCCGACAACAGTAACTCATTCGATCCTTCCGCCTACCGGGCCTTTTCCAGGGACCGGTTGCCTGTGCTGGGGTCAACCGAGCCTTGATGCTTACCGCGCTTATTGTACTTCTCCAACTCGCCATGCTGAGAATCCCACTCGTAGACGTTCCCCTTGTCGTCCTTCCAGGCTGACCTTGGGGAAAGCCGGGAGAACTCCAGGCGCAGATACGTACCGGCAAAGGTCACTGTTGTGGACGAGGATGTCCGCGGTGGCGTGAGGTCGACCAGGTGTTTGGTGCTGTTGACGGTGATGCTATGCACCGCGCCGGTGAGTTCGCACTCCTGGCAGAGCCAGGTCCTAGCCAGATCGCCGAGACGTCCGGAGGGTGAGTCATGGACCGTTGCCTTTCCTACCGTGACAGGGATTCGTAGTCGGTGATGAGCTCGCGTGCCAGTGCGGCGATGGGTAACGATGTCCCCATGTCGTAATTGCTGAGGATCACCGATACCCAATGACTTTCGGGATACCACTGGATTTCGGTCGACTCGCCAGGGGCGCCACCGGCGTGCCCGAGTGCCCGCTGGTTGTTGACGACGACGGCTTGCGGGCCGTAGCACTGAAAGACGGCCTGCGGGGGTGTCGCGCCAGGGGGTGGAGCGGGTGAGCCAGGAGGCGCCTGCGGCGGCATGGGCACCTTCTCGCTGAGGGTGAGCTGGGTGTAGGCGGGGTTGAGCAGCAGCTTTCCTCCCAGCAGGGCGTGCGCGAAGCGATCCATGTCCACGCAGTTGGAGAACGCGTCGCCCGCCGGGGTGCCGATGAAAATCCTCCCCGCGACGTCATCGATACGCTCGCCCGAGGGCAGCTTTTTGTAGGGACGGGCGATGCGCCGGTCGTCGCGCCACTGTGGATTGGTGTAGAAATCCGTGCCGCACATTCCTGCCGGGCCAAAGATGTGCTCGCGGACGTAGCCGAAGTAGGACTGCCCGGAAATCTTCGCCACGATCGCACCGAGGATGTGGTAGCCGGAGTTGCTGTAGAGCATCTCGGTGCCAGGCGGGGAGGCCAGTTCCGACCGCCGGATGAATGCCATGGTGCCGTCCATGACCTCGTCGGCGCTGGTCCAGGTTGCCGCCGCGGCCCAGAATCCCGGCATCTTCATGTAGTCGCCAAGCCCCGAAGTGTGGGTGAGGAGGTGGTGGACGGTCACCCTGTCCGCGATGTCTGCCGGAAAGCCGTCGAGATAGGTGCCCACCTTGTCGTGGTAAGCCACCTTGCCCTGCTGTGCCAACTGGGCAAGGGAAACGGCGGTGAACAACTTGGTCACCGAGGCGAGGGCGAAAAGGGTGTCCGGCCTGTTGGGTATCGACAATTCCTTGTTGGCCATGCCATAGGAACGGGCCAGGACAGTTCGCCCTTGATAGGTCAACAGCAGTACACCGGAGAACTCGTCTCTGGCCGCGAGCGCCGCGGCAAACTGGTCCAAAGCGCCGCCGGGCCGAAGCCCGGCAGGGATGGAACCGGTGCCGGCGTACCCGGTTCCGGAGGCCGCCAGCACACCGCCGGCGACAAGGGGAGCCGCTCCCAACAAGCCGAGCACTGACCGTCGAGTCGTAGTCATGCCTGGTCACCTTTCTCCGATGGATTCAACGGCCAAGATCTACCGGCGGGTGCCGATCGGGAGCCGATCGCCGGTCCATACAAGATCCATATGCCGCGGCCGGGACACTGGGCCGATGCGGGTACTGCTGGTCGAGGACGAGCAGCCCTTGGCCGGGTACATCGCGGTCGGGTTGCGCAAGCACGGGTTCGCCGTCGACATCGCTCTCGACGGCCGGACCGCCCTGGACAAATGCGAGCTCACGCCGTACGACGTCGTGGTACTGGACCGGGACCTGCCAGGAGTGCACGGCGACGCCGTGTGCCGGCAGCTCGCGCAGCGAGGCACGTCGCGGGTACTGATGCTCACCGCATCCGGCTCGGTCTCCGACCGGGTCGACGGACTCACCCTGGGCGCGGACGACTACCTGGGCAAGCCGTTCGCGTTCTCCGAACTCGTCGCCAGGGTGCGGGCACTGGTGCGCCGAAGCGCCCCGGCCCGGCCGCCGGTGCTGCGCGCCGCCGACGTCGTCCTCGACCCCGCGCGACGCGCCGTGGAGCGCGGAGGTCGGCTGCTTTCCTTGACCCCCAAGGAGTTCGGCGTGCTCGAACAACTACTGGCCGCCGGCGGCGACGTGGTCAGCGCCGAGACTTTGCTGGACAAGGTGTGGGACGAGCACGCCGATCCGTTCACCAACGCGATCCGGATCACCATCGGCACGCTGCGCCGCAAACTCGGCGATCCCCCGCTCATCGACACCGTTACCGGCGCCGGATATCGGATCGGCTCGTGAAGGCCGTCCGGCTGACCGCCCGCGGCCGGCTCACAATCCTTTATACCGCACTGGTTCTGGCCGCCGGGATCATGCTCACCACGCTGACCTACGTCCTGATGCGGCGAAACCTGGCACACCGGTCGGTGTTCGTCCAGATCAGTCCGACGGGCAACCCTGAACAGCTCCCACCAGGACGCCCGAACCTGTCCGACCTCGCGGAGCAATTGCAGGCCGCGACCCTGTCCGAACTGCTGACCCAGGCCGCGATCGCGCTCGCGGTGGTAACCCTGCTGGCCGCCGTGCTGGGCTGGCTGGCGGCCGGGCGGATACTGCGGCCGATCCGCACGATATCGGCCACCGCCCAGCGCCTTTCGGCGGAGAACCTCTCGGCACGGGTACCGGTGTCGACCCCCTCGGACGAACTCGCCACCCTGGCTCGCACGATCAACGGGATGCTGGACCGCATCCAGCGAGGCATCGCCGAACGAGACCGGGTACTGGACAGCCAGCGGATGTTCACCGCCAACGCGGCCCACGAGCTCCGCACGCCCTTGACCACCATGCGCACCGCCATCGACGTGACCCTCGACGGCGAGCCCCGCACAGCCGAACTCCTCACCATGGCCGGTGACATCCGGACCGCGATCGGACACAGCCAGCGCACGCTCGACGGGCTTCTGTCACTGGCCCGCAGCCAGACGGGTCTCGGCACCCAGCACTCGGCGGACCTCGCCGAGGTCACAGCGGAAATCCTCGGCAGCGTTTCCGACGACCTGATTGCGGCCGATGACGCAACAGCCCAGGACATCGCGCTACGGACCGATCTGCGCCCCGCGCCGATCATCGGCGAACCGATTCTCCTCGAACGCATGGTGAGCAACCTGATCGACAACGCCATCCGATACAACCACGCCGGCGGTCACGTCACGGTCACCACGGGCACGACGGCCGCACAGGCCTTCCTGCGCATCGCGAACACCGGCCCGCCGATCGTGCCCGGCGAGGCCGACAGGCTGCTGGAACCGTTCGTCCGCGGCGAGGGCACCCGCACCCGCACCGACGACGGCGCCGGCCTCGGCCTGTCCATCGTGCGCGCCATCGTCCTCGCCCACCACGGAGAAATCACCACCGCCACCCGCCCGACCGGCGGGCTGGACATCACTATCCACCTCCCCGGCCCGCACCGATCCTGAACCGCGCAAGCCAAGGACAAGGCGTGACGACATCTGGTCCGAACATCGGTCACGCCCCAGAAGCAACCCTGACAACCGTCCACATAGGACCTGACCGGGCTCCGTTGCCGACACAACGCAGTCCACGGACACCGTGTCTGCTCAGGGCGTCCCGGCTGGAAGGTGTGGATCGTCGGCTGGGAGCCACGCGGTACCGGTGTCCAGACCAAGTGAGCCGACGTCGCGGCTGAGCGCGTCGACAGCGGCTCGGACCACGGTGCGGGTCTCGTCTTGCCGCGATACCAATGACCAGGTCCAGAACGGCGACGGGTCCACGATCGGCCGCTGCGCCAGGTCGGGTGGCAGCGGCGTGGTCTGGCCCTTCGGCGAGTTGACCACTGGGCGGCGCAATCTGCGCACGTGGTCGAAGAACGCCGGGCCGGTGATGCCACCGTCCTCGATGCGGACGACACGCGCGCCGGTGTCACGGGCGAACTCCTCGGCGTAGACGTTCCAGGAGTCCCAGCTGACGGTGTCGGCGTCGACGAGCACAACGGCGTCCCTCGCGCGAACCTCGGCGGTGTCCGCTCCGACACCGATCGCGTAGAGCCGGTCCGCGCCGATCAGCCGCGCTTGCAGGCCGTACCGCGCCAGGTCTCCGGTCCGTACCCAGCAGATCGCCAGGTCGATGCTGTGGTCGGCGACCCGGCGCGCCTGGGCGTGCGAGGGCAGGACCCACGTGTCCACGTGCAGCTGCGCCACACCGGACACCCGCGCGAGCAGGTCGGCGGGTCGCCAGTTGACGTAACCGAGCCGCACCGGCTCGCTCGCGGCCATCCCCGACGCCGACCGGCTCAACTCGTCGGCCTGCGCCAGCAGCGCACGGGTCTTCGGCAGCAACGCCGCGCCGCACTCGGTGAGGGTGACCGAGCGGCGGTCGCGGTCGAACAGGCGCACCCCCAGATCCCGTTCCAGCGCCTTGATCTGCTGGGACAGGGAGGGACCGGCGATGAGCAGCCGGCTCGCCGCCCGGCCGAAGTTCAGCTCCTCGGCGACCGCCACAAAGTAGCGAAGCTGACGTAACTCCATGTCCCGAGCTTAATGCGGTAGGAGGCTGTGCCTATCACCAGAGAGCAAGCCGGTCGTGGCGGACGACCCCGCACCCTGCTCACCATCGGACTATGAGCATCGAAAAAGTCGCCGTCATCACCGGCGCTTCTCAGGGCATCGGCGCGGCTCTGGTCGTCGCCTACCGCAAACTCGGTTACGCCGTGGTCGCGAACTCACGCGCCATCACCCCGTCCGAGGATTCCGGCATCTTGGCCGTCGCGGGCGACATCGCCGATCCGGCCGTCGGCGCCCGCGTGATCGAGCAGGCGCTGGCCACTTTCGGCCGCGTCGACACGTTGATCAACAACGCGGGTGTCTTCGTGGCGAAACCGTTCACCGATTACACCGACGACGACTACGACCTGGTGACCGGGGTGAACCTGCGTGGCTTCTTCGAGGTCTCAAAACGGGCCATCGCCGCGATGCTCGGCGGGGACGGCGGGCACGTCGTCAACATCTCGACCAGCTTGACCGACCACGCCAACTCCGCCGTACCGGCCGCGTTGGCCGCACTGACCAAGGGCGGCCTGAACGCGGTCACGAAGTCGCTGGCGATCGAGTACGCGGCGCGCGGCATCAGGGTCAACGCCGTGTCTCCCGGCATCATCCGCACCCCCATGCACCCGGCCGAAACGCACGACACGCTCGCGGCTCTGCACCCGGTCGGCCGGATGGGCGACATCAGCGACATCGTCGACGCGATCGTCTACCTGGAGAACGCTCCGTTCGTCACCGGCGAGATCCTGCACGTCGACGGCGGCCAGAGCGCGGGCCACTGAGCGCACCTGATGGCCGAGGTGCTGGAGAGCAACCCCCACTCCACTGGAGAGGCCGCGCCGGCGAGGCCGTGGTGGCTCGTCGGACAGGCAGCCGCTGCGCTGGCCGCGGGAATGGGTGTCGGCAGGTTCGTCTACACGCCGATCCTGCCGCTGATGCACGCCCAGGCCGGGCTGTCACCCCAATCGGGCGCGGACCTGGCGACCTCGAACTACACCGGCTACCTCGTCGGCGCGCTGGCCACGATCGCCGTGCCGGCCCTGGTGCGGGCACGTCCGGCTCTGCGCGGGTCGTTCGTCGTGCTCACTGCGTCGCTGGCGCTGATGCCGGCGACGCGCGCCGGGGACGTCTGGCTGGGCCTGCGGTTCGTCGCCGGAGTGGCGAGCGCGCTGATCTTCGTCATTGCCGTGAGCGCGTTGCTCACGGGACTGCGCGCCCACGCGCACCATCTCGTCGGCTGGGGCTTCGGCGGCGTCGGAGCGGGGATCGCGCTCTCCGGCGGCCTCGTCCTCGTCCTGCGCACCACCGGTACCTGGCAGCAGGCGTGGTGGAGCGCGGCCGGACTGACCGCGGTGTGCGCGATCCTCGCCTGGCGGCTGCCGATGCCCGAACACCGGGAGGAGCCGGCCGATTCGCGGGCCGGGTCGCGCTGGTTCACCGCACTACTGACCAGCTACTCGTTGGAGGGAATCGGCTACATCATCGCCGGGACCTTCCTGGTCGCCGCGATCGACCAGAGCACGCCGGGTTGGATCGGCACCGGCGCGTGGGTGCTGGTCGGCCTCGCCGCCGTGCCGTCTCCGGCACTGTGGGCGTGGCTAAGCCGAACCTGGTCCAGGCCCACCCTGCTGGTGGTGGCCCTGGTCGTACAGACGGTGGGCGTCGCGCTGCCTGTGCTCGGCGGTGGTACCGCGGCGGCGCTGGCAGCGGCGATCCTGTTCGGCGCGACCTTCCTCGGCATCGGCACCATCGTCCTCGCCGTGGGCGCGCACCTGCGGGTCGCGCGAGCGGTCGCGATCCTCACCACCGGCTACAGCGCCGGGCAGATCCTCGGCCCGGTGGCCGTCAACCCGTTGCTGCACAACGGTTACCACGTGGCGTTGCTGGTCGGCGCCGGCGTAGTCGCACTGGCGGCGGTCGCGGCAGGCGCGCTGCGGCTGCGCTTCCCGCACGACCTCGGCCCGCTGCCCAGCCGGGTGCGTGCCACTCACAGCCGACGACGAATCCGGAGACCAACATGACAAGCACTGAAACCGAGATCCTCACGACCGTGCTCGACCAGTGGAAGTCGGCGGTCGACGCGCACGACCCGAAGCGCGTCGCGACTTACTTCACCGACGACGCGATCTTCCAAGGCCTGCACCCGTACAGCGTCGGCCAGGACAGCGTGGCCACGTACTACGACAGCCAGCCCATCGGCATGACCGCGGACTACGCCGTCCTGCAGACCCGGCGCCTCGCCGACGATCTGGTCCTCGGCTACCTCAGCGTCGACTTCGCCTTCACCGACCGGCCGACGCTGACCGTGTATCTCAGCGTCATCCTGCGCCGCACCAGCGATACCTGGCTCATCAGCCACTACCAGGTCTCCCGACTCGACTGAAATGGGAAGCACAGTCACCACCGTGCCCGAGGGCACCACCGAAGAAACCGTCGAGGACACCAAACGACGTGAGGCCGCGCGAACCAGGGAACTCGCCGCGCAAGGTCGCCTGCTGCGACTGTGGAAGCCAACTGAGGCACCCGGCCCCGCCATGCAAGTAGCGGTCGTCGTCTACGACGGGGTGTTCGACTCCGGCCTCACGTCAGGACGATCAGGCACTCGCCGAGTACGCGCAGTCTCTGCGACGTCCTGGATACCTGCGCGCGTCCTACGAGTACTTCAAGACGTTCCCTCGTGACGTCCAGGACACGATCCACAACCGCAGCACAACGCTGACGATGCCGGTGCTGGCCGTCGGCGCCGAAGGCGCACTCGGCGAACTCGTCCCCGAGCAGGCTCAAAAGTACGCCGACGATGTGACCAGCGCTGTGGTTCCGGGCGGACACTGGATCGCAGAGGAGGCTCCTGAGATCCTGCTTGGCACCTGCTGCCGTTCCTTGACAAATAACTGCAATGCCGGTGATTTAGCGCATCGGTACGGGTGGGGTGCCATCCTGATGGCTGTTTTGGGCGAGTGAGCTGTTCCAGGTAACTGTTCGCGAAACGGCCCGGGGCGTGGCTACCGGTACAGGGCCACGCCGAGCCGGGTCGTCATGTGGATCATCGTGTTGGCCTCGCGCCGGGTGACGATCAGACCGGACTCGGGGAGCACGGACGTGTGCTGGCTGACCGCTGCCGCGGACACAGGCAACCAAGGAGGGCGGCGGGCGCCCGAACCACGTCTGGGCCGGGATGGCCTCGTTGGAGCTGATCCGCATGCCCATCGCCGGGAAGAGCGGATAGCCGAACCACGGAACATCCGCTCATGGCGCTGGTCGGTTCGAGGTGGCGGAGTATTCCGGTCGATCCTGGCATCGCTCAGAACAAGGTCGCGGGCTCCACCGGTTCCGGCTCGGGCAGCGCGTCGAGGCCGGGCACCAGCGCTCGCACGTCGTCGTGGAACCGGCGGGCGAGCGCCGGCGCGTCGTTGTTGTCGGGGGTGTGCAAGAAAACCGTCGGCGACCGGCCCTCGCGCAGCCAGCCGGCGACCGCCACGGTCCACGGCCGCCACCCGACGACCGTCTCCTCGACCGAATCCCGGCCCAGATAGCGGACGATCGGCTGGTCGGTCAGTGCCCGCGCCCGTCGCGGCAGCCGCGGTTTCTTGCCC
>Ga0193717_1000945_pt1 | contig 18298 bp, 9 predicted proteins | sample U2c2metaG_FD_145900 | JGI IMG/M metagenome (GOLD analysis project Ga0193717, IMG submission 145900) | Soil microbial communities from a riparian zone of the East river system, Colorado, United States - U2c2 | ecosystem: Environmental > Terrestrial > Soil > Riparian zone | place: USA: East River... | reverse complement strand
ATTAGGACCTGGCGTGAGCGCCGAGGTCCCCAATTCGGGGGGAGGGCAGTCCGGAATCTTGCGGATTGACCCCAGTCACGCCCACCCCGACAATGTGTGACGTAGCTCACATTTTCTTCAGGGGGAATCTTGTGAAGCAATTACTTATCTATGACCGTCCGCGGGAGTTGAACCGCGTGGCGCACCGCCAGCTGCGCTTGTCGCCGGCCCCGGTAGGCTTCGCGTTCGCCCGCGCGGTGAACTCCGTACCGCTGGTGGTGGCCGAATTCCAGCGGGCGAGCCTGGACTATCCGATTGTCTTCGCCGGCGCCCCGGGTGCCGAGCAACCGGCCGTGCTGCTTGGCCTGGCCCAGGGCGACAACCTGTTCGTCGGCGACGACGGCAACTGGGCGGTCGATGCCTACCTGCCGGCCTTCATCCGCCGCTACCCGTTCGTGCTGGCCGAGAAGGACGGGGGCGAGGATTTCACCGTCTGCATCGATGAGGCCTTTGCAGGCCTGGGCACCGAGGAAGGCGCGCACCTGTTCAATGCCGATGGCACTGAATCCACGGTGCTGGCCCACGCGGTGAAGTTCCTTACCGATTTCCAGGCCAGCCTGAAGCAGACGCGCGCCTTTACCGGGCGCCTGCGCGATCTGGGCCTGCTCCAGGCTCGCACGCTGCACGTGCAGACCGCCTCGGGCAAGTCCAGCATGCTGGATGGTTTCCAGGTGGTCGACGCCACGCGCCTGGCGGCGCTGAAGGGCAAGCCGTTGCAGGCGCTGCACGCCAGCGGTGACCTGTCAGCCATCCATGCCCACCTGTCGTCGCTGCAGAACGTCCAGCGGCTTTCAGCGCGACTGGATCGCCGGCAGCCGGCCAGCAACACGATCAACTGAAGTGTCCGGCGCCCCACGAGGGGCGCCTTCGATATACGTGCGGACGGGGCATTTCCCGTCAACCGGCGCCCGGGCAAACCCCGCGGCGCCAACAGGGGATCTACGGATATGTCCAGTTCGTCATCGCACGTCGCCCGCAAGGGCGCTTCCTTGCAGCTGCGCGAAGGCCAGGCCACCGGCATCGGCTCGCATCCACTGCGGAAGCTCTCGGTAGCCCTGGCCAGCGCGCTCAGCCTGGGCGCACCAGCGGCGTGGGCGGCATCGACGGTGACGGTCTCGGCGAACAGGTTGCCCGGTACCACCAACATCACCCAGACCAACGCGACCACCATCGACGTCAGCACGGTGGCGAAGAACGGCAGCAAGACCGCCTTCAACACCTTCAAGGACTTCACCGTCGGCGGCGGCGACAAGGTGAACCTGCACTTGCCCACCGGTAGCGAGAACCTGGTGAACCTGGTGGACAACCAGGCCGTGGTGAACGGCACGGTCAGCAGCTTCCTGGGCAGCACCGAAGGCGCGGGTCGGGTGTTCTTTGCCGACGCCAACGGCTTCGTGCTGGGTACCACCGGCGTGATCAATGCCGGCGCGCTGGCCATTGCCACGCCCAGCCAGGCCACCATGGCCAAGCTCAACGCCGAAGGCGCCAACGGCGGCGGCTCGGTGACCGACAGCCTGCTCAACGGTTCGATCGACCACGGCGCTGCCGATGTCAGCCTGAAGGGCACGATCAACACCACCTCCGGCGTGCGCGTGCAGGCGCGTGCGATCGATGCCTCGGGCACGGTGTTCGTCACCGGCGGCGCCAATGGCACGGGCCTGGCGGCGGTGAACGTGGGCGAAGACGGCGCCATCACGGTGGTCGCGGACGACAAGGGCATCCACCTGGATGCCGCCACGATCGATGTGTCGGGCACGTTGAAGTCGGCCGACAGCAGCAACAACGCGGTATCGGACATCACCCTGACGGCCGATGCCGAAGACACCGTACTGTCGGGCCAGTCCACCGCGACCACCGGCATCACGGTGTCGGGCACGATCACCGGCAAGAACGTCACGCTGTCGGCCAATAGCCGCTCCACCGCGGACTATTCCGACCTGAACCAGGCGATCAACACCCTCGGCAGCCTGCTGCCGTCGGGCGTGGTGAACATCGGCCTGCCGGCGCTGCCTTTCGGCGTGGTTGCCTCCAACGCCACCGCCAAGGTACAGGTGCAGTCGGGCGCGCATATCAACGCCACGGGCGATGTCACCGTGCAGGCGTTGTCGCAGTCGAAGTCCGCCACCTCGGCGCTGAACAGCGTGGGCTCGAGCCCCGTGCTGGCTGCGGCGATCTACGGTGAAGTGCGCGGCACCACCGAGGCCTCCGTGGCCGGCGGCGCGAGCATCAACGCCTCGGGCAACGTCACCATCAAGGCATTGCACGGTTCGGACCTGGATATTTCCTCGGAAGTTTCCGGTGACAAGGCCGTTGCCGTCTCGGCGGTGGTGGGCAATGTCATCGTGAATACCCAGGCCACCATCGCTTCGGGCGCCAGCATCACCGGCCAGGACGTTAGCGTGCTGGCACGCAATAGCGGCAGCTACGAGATCGAATCGAAGGTGGAGGCTACCGGCAACAGTCCGGTGGGCGCCAACGCCGCGCTGCTGTTCGTCGATACCAACGCCCAGGCCGAAAGCGATGCGAACCTTGGCAGCGTCGCCAATCCGATCAAGTCGCTGACCGTAGTGAGCGGTTCGACCACCGAAAAGATGTCCGTGTCCACGGAAACCTCCGTCGGTACCGAAGCGGAGGACACCGATCCGAAAGAGGTCGTCTCTTCCGGCGGCGACGGCCTGGTTGCCTGGCTCGAAGGCAAGCTCGGCGACTACTTCCTGAAAGCCGATGCCGAAGTTGGCAAGCAGGAAGGCGAAACACCCGTAAGCACCACGCCCGAAGGCGAAGACGCCGACAAGAACAAGAGCTACGTTCGCGGTGGGCTGGGCTTGTCGCTGATCGACGCCGACCAGGGCTCGCACGCGGCCATCGGTCCCAATGCAGCTGTGGTGGCATCGGGCAATGTAGCCGTGCAGTCGCTGATCGAAAGCAAGGGTACGCAAACCAGCGCCACCACCGAAACCGAGTCCGGCGACGACAACAGCGCCAATGTGTCGGGAAGCCTGGCCATCGACGTCACGCTGGTGCACAACGACGGCTCGGCCACCATCGGCAGCAACGCCAACATCACCGCGCTGAACATCGGCGTGGGCAGCGAAGTGACCGTGCCTTGGGACCTGCCCAGCACCTCGGGCCTGGATGACTTTGCCAATATCCCTGAGTTCCTGAGCACCATTTACGACGACCTGAAGGCCAACGGCGCGCCGCTGGCCGCCAGCTACGTCAACGCCACCTCCAAGACCGACAAGGTCGGTATTGCCGGCGCGGTGAACTACTTCCAGCTCGGCAACGACAACACCGCCTGGGTGGGCAGCGGCGCATCGCTGCATGCCACGGCCAACACCGATGCCGCGTGGACGGCGACGGCCACGTTCGGCAGCGATGCCGAAGGCACCGCCATCGATGATGCATCCCTGGCATGGTCGCACTCGCTCGGCGTTACCGCCGACACCACGGTGCAGACCATCGACATCGCCGGCAACTTCGACCTGCTGAAGGTGCAGGGCACCGAGGGCAGCGGCACCGACGCCAGTTCCGTCGGCGGCGGCGTGAACCTGGTGAACTACAGCGACAACACCACCGCCGGTATCGGCGACGCGGCCACCATCCAGGCCGCCGCGGTGAACGTGGAAGCCAACGACACCCAGCAGATGGTGGTGGTGACGCCGTCGGCCGGTCGTGGTTCGGGCATTTCCGGCAACGTCATCTTCGCCATGGCGAACATCGACAACGCCACGCATGCGTCCATCGCCAATACCGCCAAGGTGACTGCCGGCAGCGTAGCTGTCGATGCCCATCAGGGCGTGGGCGTGTGGTCGATCGCCGGCGCCATCGCCCAGGGCACCAGCGTTGGCGTGGGCGTGGGCATCGCCATCAACAACCTCACCACCGATACCCAGGCCTACATCGGCGACAACAGCGCCGATGGCAGCCTGGCCGAACCGGGCGCGGCGGCGGCTTCAGCGCGGCCGACGGCCGGCATCCACGCCGACAGCGTGGAAGTTACCGCCTCCACCGACGGACGCAGTGGCGCCATCGCCATCGCTGGCGCCCAGGCCAAGGGCGAAGAGCCCGCGTCGGGCGGCACGGGTGGGACCGGCGGTACCGGCGGTACCGGTGGTACCGGTGGAACGGGCGGTAGCGGCAGCACCAGTACCGACGACACCCCTGAGTCGCTCTCCAACGACCAGAGTCCGGATTTCCTCGCCACCACGCAGGGCAAGACCGACGACAGCACCGGCGGCTTCGGCATCGATACCCTGCTGGGCAAGATCCCCGTGCTTGGCGACCTGCTCAAGACCGGCCAGAAGGAAGAAGGCTCGACCGAGCAGGCGGGCAATAGCGAATCCAAGCCCAAGGTAGCGGTGGGCGTGGCCGGCAGCGCCACCGTCGGCATTGGCAACGTCGATACCAAGGCGTTCATCACCGGCGCCACCATCGACAGGAACTCAGGCGCCGCCTCGGATATCGATGTCACCGCGCTGAACCAGACGGACCTCATCAGCGCCAGCGGCTCGGCGGCGCTTGCCACGGCCAAGACCGATGGCAAGGCCAGCGCCGGCATTGCCGGAGCGGTGGCGTATAGCTTCATGGACAACGACACCCAGGCCTGGCTCGATGGCGTCACCGCCAGCCATGCCGGCGACGTTACTGTGCAGGCGCTCTCGGGCGGGTCGATCGTCGACCTGGGCCTGGGCCTTGCCTACAACAAGAACAGCGACCAGAAGAGCGGTTCGGTGGCGGGTTCGTTCTCCATCGGTACCACCAGCAACAGCACCACGGCGGACATCCGTAATTCAACGCTGACCGCGGCGGATGACAGCGCGAAGGTCGACGTCACCAGCTACGACCACACCGACATCGGCGCCGGCGGCGGCGCCTTCGCCATCGGCGGCAGCAAGGGCGTGGGTATTGGTGTCACCTATACGGACATCGGCAACACCAATACCGCCGGTATCCACGGCAGCACGCTTGACGGCTTCGGCGATACCTCGGTGGAAGCACTCAATGCCGCGCGCATTGCCTCGGCCTCCGTGGCTGGCGCGCTGTCTGCCGGCGACAACAGCCTGGAGCTCACCGGCGCCTTCACCTTCAACACCATCCACAACGACAACGAAGCCACCATTACCGGCTCCACCATCAGTGACGGCCATGGCGATGTCGTGGTCAGTGCTATCGGCGGAGCGCCGGTGGCGGCGTACGACACGTTGCTCACGGGCAATGGCAAGTCCATCGCCGACGTGATCGACTTCAGCGGTGGCCCGCTGGCCCAGCAGGGGGATGTCGGCTCGGCGATCTTCGCCGTATCCGGCGCATTGTCCGGCGGTAGCGATGCCGTGGGCCTGTCGTTTGCCTACAACAGCATTGCGAACACCTATGCCGCGTCGCTGGTCGGCGGCAACACGAACACCACGGGCGACGTCGCCGTCAATGCCATCGACAGCACGCGCATCTTCGCGCTGGCCGCCGGCATCGGTGCGTCGGACGGCGACTTCGCCGGCGCGGGCTCCGTCACCGCCAACTTCATTAATGACAACGTCTCGGCCACCATCGGCGACACGGCGGCCAGCAGCACAACCACGACGGTGAATGGCGCCACGGTGTCGGCCAAGGCCGACAACGCTGCCACCATCGACACCCTGGCTGGTGCGATCTCCATCTCCACCAGCGGTGATTCGGCCGGCCTCGCAGTGGCCTTCGATGAGATCGGCAACCAGACCTCGTCCACGATCGCCAACGCCAAGGTCACGACCACGGGCACCGCGGTTGCTACCGGTTGCGACGCGACCACGGCATCGGTTTCTGCCAGCGCCTGTTCCACCGGCACCATCAATGCCGCCGCCGTGGGCGTGGCCGGTGCCGACGGCGTGGCCCTGACCGCCTCGCTCGCCATCAACGACATCGGCCTGCAGGACACCGGCGGCGCCATCGGCAGCCTGTCCGACGCGCTCCGCAACACATACACCAAAGCCACCATCACCGGCAGCGACATCAGCACTGCCAGCGTGGGCGTGCACGCCAACGATTCGAGCACCATCAACGCCCTGGCTGGCGGCATCGCCGCATCCACCCAGGCCGCCGCTGGTGCGGGCTTCGCGCTGGAGAACATCGGCGCCAATACCTCGGCCACTTTCAGCGATAGCACGCTACAAGCCACCGGCGCGGTGAACGTGGGCGCCGATTCCACAGGGTCCATCAATGCCCTGGCCGTGGGCGGCGCGATCTCCGGCGACATCGCCGTGGGCGTTTCGGTCAGCGGCAACATCATCGGCAACCACACGCAGGCTACGGTCGACGGCATCACCGGTTACAACGGCGCCGCGCGAGCCACCATGCACGACCTCTCCGTGAACGCCACCGACAGCGCGGCCATCAACGCCTACGCCGGCACGCTGGCGTGGGCGCAGCGTCCACTGTGAACACCATCGCCAACATCACGCATGCCACGTTGAGCAATTCCACGCTCGATGTCTCGGCCAGCACGGATGTGGAAGCCTCCTCCGAGGCCGTGATCCAGACCGTGGCCGCCGCGGCTTCCGGTGGTGAAGGGCTTGGCCTGGCCGGCGCTCTCACCGTCAACACCATCGACAACGACATCGATGCCAGCGCCACCGGCAACGACCTGGACAGCAGCGGCAACGTGACCACCATCAAGGCCACGGACGACGCGAAGATCCTTTCGATGGCAGGTTCCATCGGTGCCTCGGCCGGCGCCGGCGTCGGTGCTTCGATCGCTGTCAACGACATCGGTACCAAGACTGTCGCCGAGCTCAGCGGCGGCACGTGGCACGCCAGGGACATCACGATCTCGGCCACCAGCACCAATCCGAACGCCGAAGGCAGCGACCCGGCGCACCAGCTCGACGCCAACATCCAGACCATGGCCGCCGGTGTAGGCGGCGGGCAGGTGGGCGGCGCAGCTTCCGCCGCGGTGAACATCTCCACCGCCACGATCCGTGCTGACATCACCGGTGGCGCCCATGTCACCGCCGAGAACAATGTGGGCGTACTGGCGGCCAACCGCCAGGGCGTGGACGTGTTCGCCGGCAGCCTGGGGATAAGTGCCGACGCGGTAGGCCTTGGCATCGGTGCGGTGGTGAACTACCTCAACGACAGTACCTCGGCTTATATCGACGGCGGGTCCAGCGTCAACGCGCTGGCCAAGGACGCTTCCGACACGCTCGCCGTGAACAGCGGCACGCTGGCCCATGCGTCGGACCTGGACGTTTCCCAGATCCACGACGCGACCGACTACGTGAATCCGGATCTTTCGCAGACCCAGGCCAACGTGTCGGGCCTGGCCGTGAATGCGGCCTCGTCGCAGGCGGTAACCACGCTCGGCGTCAGCGCCGCGGTGGCGTTCGATCCGTTCGGCTCTGCGGCCATCAGCGCCATGGCCAACGCCAATGTGCTTGGTGGCGGCACGCACGCCTACATCAATGGCGCCAGCATCAACCAGTCCAACACCGGTGCGGGCGCACAGCAGAGCGTTGACGTGCGTGCCAGCAGTCACGCCTACGACGCCGCCTTCGTGGCCGGCGTGGCCGCCGGTGCGACCGACGTCGCCGCCACTGGCGCGATAGGCGTCAACACCTTCAATCGCAGCACCAAGGCTGAGATCACCAACACCACGCTCACCAGCCGTGGCACCACCAACGTCGCCGCCGAAGCCAGCCAGCGCAGCGTCGATGCGGTGGTCGGCCTGGCTGCCGGGCTTGTCGGCGGTGCGGGCACGGGCGTCACCAACGTCTTCAATGCCGATACCGAAGCCAATGTTTTCGGCGGCTCGCTCACCACCGGCTCGCTCGCCATCGGCGCGCACGACGAGACCGACGCCAACATGATCGGTGGCGCCGGCGCCTTCGGCGGCGTGGCCGTGGCCGGCACCTTCCTGCTTTCGTCCTCGACCAATACCACCCTGGCAACGCTGGGCAGCACTGCCGGCGATACCGCGGTGCATACCAGCGGTGCGGTGGGTGTCAACGCCACGTCCGACGTGAACCTTGGCAGCACCATGGTCAGCGGTGCTGGAGCGGGCGGCCCAGCGATAGCCGGCATGGCGTCGTTCACCATCGTGGGCAATACCACCAAGGCCACCACCGAGAAGCTTCGCCTGGACCAGGGCAGTGGCGATGCGGGTGCGCAAGCGCTGAACGTGCATGCCACCGAGAACATCCACCTGGTACCCAACGCCGCCAGCGCGGCACTTTCCCTCGGCAGCGTCGGCGTGGGCGCTGTCGCCAATGTAGCGCTGCTGGAAAGCAACGTGGCAGCCTCGGTGCTGGACAGCACGATCAAGTCGGCCGGCACCGTGGATGTCGCCGCCGTCAGCAACAAGACGCTCGACGTCACCACAACAAGACGCTCGACGTCACCACCGTGTCGGGCGCCCTGGGCGCCGATGCCGGCATCAGCGGCGCGCTGGGCCTGGTGATCGTGGGCAATGGTTCGCTCAACGGCAACGAGGCCGGGGACGATCCGCTTTCCGAACTGGACAAGGGTGGCAACGGCAGCCTGACGTCCATGAACAGCTTCGGTGGTTCGTCCAACGTGAGCAGCGCGCAGATGGGCGGGCAGCTTAGCGACAGCGACGCGGCCGCCATCAATGCCGCCAGCAAGGTGTCGCTGCTGGACAGCAACCACAATCTCAAGCGCACGCAGGACGGCACGCAGGCGCTGGTGTCAAATTCGTCCATCACCACCGTGGGCCTGAACGTTACCGGCACCGGCACGACCTCGGTGACCAACGTGGTGGGCAACCTGGCCGGCGGCGGTTTCCTGGGTGCCGGCGGTGCGATCGGCTTCAGCGTGGTCAACCAGGCCATCGGTGCCCATGTGGACACCAGTTCGACGATCGATGCCACGGGCCTGGTGAAGGTCAGTGCCAAGGCGAACAACGGTACGGCCACGGCTTACTCGCCCACGGGCGCGGAAAGTGGCAGCTACAGCGTGGCCACCAGCGCCTACCAGGGCGCGGCGGGCCTCGTGGGCCTGGGCGCGGCGGTGTCCATCTCGCAGCTCAACAACCAGGTGAACGCCAGCCTCGACGGCGACATCACCGGCCACGGTTCGAACGCGGTGAACATCTCGGCCGAGGACGACAGCGCGGTGGCGGCACGTGGCGGCGGCCTGGTCGCCGGCGGCGCGGCTGCCGGCGTGGTGGTGTCGCAGGCGCAGAAGAACGGTTCGGTAAACGCGGGTATCGCCGCCAACACCACCATCGGCAACAGCGGCGCGCTGAGCATCAGCGCCACCAGCCAGGGTTCAAGTTCCGCCAAGGTCAAGTTCCGCCAAGGCAACGGCAGTCACCGCGGGCCTTCTGCTTGCTGCCAACGGTGCCGATGCCAACGCCAGCGATGACGAAACCATCTCGGCGACGATTGGCAAGAGCGCCAACATCACCGCCACCTCCATCGCCCTGCAGGCCATGGACCAGCCGGACGTGGAAGCCGATGCCTTCGGCGTGGCCGTATCCGGTGGCGTTTCCATCGGTGCTTCGGTGGCCACGGCCGATGCCGGCACCCACGTCACCACCCTGGTGGACGACAGCGCAACGCTGACTTCGAACGGCGCCACGACGCTGTCGGCCACCAGCGGCGCCACCACCACCGGCGGCGTGCGCGCCAAGGCCGTGGGCGGTGCCGGCGGCCTGCTGCTGGGCGCCAATGCCAGCGTGGCCAAGGCCACATCGGAAGCGCAGGTCAGCGCCACCACGGGGACCGGCGTACACCTGCCGATGGGCATGATCGCCATCAGCGCGAACAACATCAGCTATCAGGACGCCTCGGCCACCGCTGGCGCGGCGGGCCTGGTGGGCATCGGTGCGGCCGCGGCCGATGCCGAGGCCTCAGGCAGCACGGTCGCAGGCCTTGGCGCTTCGAATACGTCGGCGACCACGCGCAACGCCGACCTCGCCATTGCCGCCCTAGGCACGGACGACAACGAAGCCGACGCCACCGCCGGCAGCGGCGGCGTGATCTCCGGCAACGCGGCCGTGGCCAGCACCTCCAACACCACCACCACCACCGCTTCGATCGGCGACAACGCCAACGTGCACGCCGCGGCCATCGAAATGGGCGCCCTGCACAACGACAACTAACAACGACAACTACGCCGTCGAAGTGAACGCGGTGGGCGCGGGCATCGCCAACATGAGCGGTGCCTTCGCCTCCAGCACGGCGACCAACAACGTCAATGCCACGGTGGGCAGCAATGCCAGGCTCTATGCCACCGGCTACGTCGACATCGGCAGCAGCAATGTGTTCGCCAATGTCGGCACCCACCAACAGGTACAGGGCGGTGGCGGCGGCGTGCTCTCCGGTGCCGCGGCCGATAACACCACCACGCTCACAGGTACGTCCACGGCCAGCATCGGCGGTTCCACCACCATCGTTTCGGGCCTGGACAGCGGCATGGCCGACCAGTTGGCCACCAAGTACGACGGCCTGACCTACACCGGTGGCACCGACCTCTTCGCCAATCCGGGTCGCATCCGCCTGGGTGCCAGCAGCCAGATCATTGCCAACGACACGGTGTCGCTGGATTCCGGTGGCGCGGTAGCAGGCGCGGGCGCAAGCGATTCGCTCACCGTGAACGTCACCAACAACGCCACCGTAGGCAACGACGACAAGCTGCTGACCAACGGCGACATCGGCATTGGCACGTATACGCAGTCCACCACCACGCAATCGGCGCTCACCCACACTTATGGCGGTGGTGCGTTGGGTGATTCTTCGGCGTCCACCACGATCAACAGCACCCAGTCGGTGGGCGTGGGCACCAACGCCATGCTGCTGGGCTTCGGCCAGATCAACCTCACTGCAGGCATGGATCCGTCGGGCTTCATTCCGTCGCTGTTCTCGGCCGATACCATCGGCCAGTCGTATGTGATCGGGCTGATCGCCATCGCCACGGGCTCGGCCAACACCACCATCCATAGCAACGCCACCACCACTATCGGTGCCGGCGCGAACGTGCTTGGCGGTGCTGACATCAGCCTGGGCAGCTACCGCGGTACCAACAGCGTTAGCGCCGAGGGTACGGGCCACGGCTATGAGCTCGGCTTCATCCCGGTCACCAGCGACGACAGCAACGCGCGCGCCGATGGCAGCGAGGCGCTGGCCCTGGCGGGCAATGTCACCGCCGGCATCTACGCCGACAGCAGCATCGCCATCGATGCCAACGGACAGCTGACGCACAGCACCGGAGCCCCCGTCCAGGTTACGTACTCGGCGAACTTCAGCCCGTGGAATTACATCAACAATCATTTGGCGGGCCTCTCCGACAACACAGACAGCAGCGGCAATAGCGGCGTCCCCATCGTCACCGGCCAGGGCGCGCCGACAGCGCCGACCGGCGTGGGTGTGCAGAACAGCAACGTCAACGACGACGGTACGCAGACGGGCACGACCGTCGGCACCACCACGGGTACCAACCCGGGTTCGGTCACCGGCAACCCGGACGACCTGTCGGTGGGCGACATCCTGAAGGGCACCACCACCAGCGGTACCACCCCGGCCTATACGCTGGGATCGCTGTATGCCGCGGGCGGCAACGTCACCGTGCACGCCGGCAGCATCACCGGCAGCGGCGCGCTCAATGCGCACGGCAGCCCGTCGATCAGCGTTACCAACGCCAGCGCCGACTACCTGGTGCTCAACGACATCACCATCCCCACCGGCGGCGGCGGCGCGGTGACCTTCACCGGCAGCGCCAACGACAGTTCCGACACGGCGATGCACGTGAACCGGGATACCAGCAACGTCGCACCGTCGATCACGCTCAACAACAGCTACACCGGCAGCGTGAACAACACCCCGGCCAGCGTCACCCAGGGCCCGGCGATCTTCCTGGGCGGCACCATCTCGAACCTCGATGGCCTGGTGGACATCAGCAATGCGTCGGGTTCGGTGGGCCAGTTCGCGCCGATCTCGGCGCAGCAGATCAAGGAGTTCGTGCCCAACGGGGCGGTGGCGGTCTATCTGCCCGACGGTACCTACCACTCCGGTGCGGATCCGGTGGCGTCGTACCAGCCGTACCAGATCAACCTGGGGGATGCGAACTCCGCGATCATGTACGTGGCCAACGCCATCTACAACCCCAATGGCGCCTATACCGACGCCAACGCCTTCACCTCAATGCTGTACAACCAGGCCGGTGGCGGCAACATCGGGGGCGTTTCGCTGATGTTCCTCGGCCAGTGCGCGCCGTACGCGAACAGTGCCTGCGGTTCCAATCCAAGCTCGGGAAGTTTCAACTTCCACAATCAGTCTTTGCCGCTGATCTACACCCTGGCCACCAGCACCAGCCAGGCGACTGATCCCACCCCGACGACGGCGGGCGGGGCTTCGGCCCTCACCGCCCAGACGGTGGCGGTGAACGCCAAGTGGATCGACATCGACAGCCAGATCACGGCGGGCCGTCCGACCACGTACACCATCACGCTCGATACGCAGGTGCAGACGTTCATCAATGCACAGACCCCGGGCCACGGCATCGTCGACGTGCCCACGTCTGCCTGGTGCGTGTCCGGCGGCGCCACCTGCGGCGGGCGGGGCTTCGGCCCTCACCGCCCAGACGGTGGCGGTGAACGCCAAGTGGATCGACATCGACAGCCAGATCACGGCTGGCCGTCCGACCACGTACACCATCACGCTCGATACGCAGGTGCAGACGTTCATCAATGCGCAGACCCCGGGCCACGGCATCGTCGACGTGCCCACGTCTGCCTGGTGCGTGTCCGGCGGCGCCACCTGTTCGCCGCACCTGGTGCAGTACGACACCGATTCCGGGCACATCGTCGTCAACAACGTCAATGCCTCGGGCGGCGGCTTCGTCTCGCTGGACGGCGGCATCATCAGCACCAAGGCGATCGGCCAGATCACCATCAACGATGGTTATGGCCACGTCACCGTGAACAACAACCTCACCAATGTCCCCGTGCAGATGGCGGACATCAACACCGGCAACAACGCGGTGGGCGAGCTGAAGATCACCGATCACTTCAAGACTTACAATGTGGGTGGCAACAGCGTCTACCAGACCTTCTGGTACGTCGACACCCAGGGCTCGGGCACCAAGGTCTATACCAACTCCAACGGTGCCACGGACGTCGCCAGCGCCGTGCAGTTCACCGGTTTCACCACCGACAGCCAGGGTATCCAGTACGACCCCACCGCCGGCCTGCGTTACCAGTGGCAGCAGCAGGTGAACCTGTCGCGCCCGATACCGACCCTGGACACCATCACCAACTGGCAGTACGTCGATGCCTCGGGCACAGCCGTAAGCACGCCGCAGTACTTGCTGATCTCCAGCGGCGTCACCACCAGCTCCACCGACCACGATGCCTTCGACGAGCACATGACGGCTTCGGCAAGCCTGGGCACGGTGAACAACGGACAGTTCCTGTCGGCGGTGGACGTGTACTACCACGGCTGCGGCGACGACCTTGGCTCAGGCTGCCACTACGGCTTCAGCAAGACCGACCAGGCCGCCGGTGCCGGCGTGTGGGAATACCGGTACTTCGAGGACGCCCAGATCAACCTGACGAGCTCCGTCAAGGCCGACTACACCTTCCACATCAACTTCCAGGGCAATGCCTCGGGCCAGGTCAACATCAACTCGGCCTCCAACGTGTTGCTCGGTGGCAACATCTATAACCCCACCGGCAGCACCAGCATCCTGGCGACGCAGGGCAACGGCGGATCGATCACCGGCAGCGCCTCCGGCGGCATCACCAGCAACGGCCTCACGCTCAAGGCCACCGGCAGTGTCGGTGACGCCAGCAACCCGCTGAACGTGGTGATGACCGGCGGCAAGCTGTCGGTGGACGCCGGTGCCGCGGGCACGAACATCGCCGCGACCACGGCGCTCGACCTCGACCACGTCACGGCTGGCAATGCCACCACCGGGTACGGCGATGTCACGCTTACCTCCGGCGGCAGCATCACCGGCGGCAGCGGCACGGCGATTACGGGTCGCGACATCACCCTTAGCGCTGGCGGTGCCATTGGTGGCGCGCTCAATGGCGGCAATCCGCTGGTGATCGCCGCCCATGCCACCACCGCGGCCGACCACAGCCTGGACCACGGCGTGGTGAACCTGGACGCGCTCAACGACATCAACGTGCGCCAGACCGGCGGCGACCTCCTGGTCGGGCTGATCAAGTCCGAAGGCGGTTCGGTGAATGTGGACGTCCCCGACGGTTCGATCGTGGATGCCGCCGGCATCACCTCCGGCCAGGCGCTGTCCACGGACCAGTTGAAGACGGTCAGCGAGACCTTGCACCTGACCACCGCCGACGACAACGGCGCCATCGCCGCGGCCACCAAGCAGCGCATCGAGCAGACGGCCGACGGTTACTACACGCAGTACCAGGGCCTGATGGACAATGGCCAGGTGGTGGGCGGTACGTTCGTGCTCAATACCTCCAAGCTCGATCTCTACCGTTCGCTTGCAGCCGCGGAACTTGGCCACGCGGCGAGCGATGCCGACGTCCAGGCCTACGCGGCCGGGCGTTACACCACTTACGACACCTACTTCAAGGGCCTGATCGGCACCGACTACGCAACGACCGCCAAGTTCACCACACCGGTGGCCGCGTTCAATTACGTGGCCGACGACGCCCAGGTGCAGGCGCTCACCCGACGACAACGGCGCCATCGCCGCGGCCACCAAGCAGCGCATCGAGCAGACGGCCGACGGTTACTACACGCAGTACCAGGGCCTGATGGACAATGGCCAGGTGGTGGGCGGTACGTTCGTGCTTAATAGCTCGAAGCTTGATCTTTACCGTTCGCTTGCTGCGGCCGAGCTCGGCCACGCCGCAAGCGATGCCGATGTCCAGGCCTACGCGGCTGGTCGTTACACCACCTACAACACCTACTTCACGGGTTTGATCGGCGCGGATTACGCCACGACCGCCAAGTTCACCACGCCGGTGGCCGCGTTCAATTACGTGGCCGACGACGCCCAGGTACAGGCGCTCACCGACAACGCGTTCTGGAAGGAAGGCTGGCTGACGAGCGCGGTGAACAACGCCGCGCTTACCGATCCGGGTAACAAGCCGGTGGGTAGCGCGGCGCCGAACATCCAGGGCCGCAACGTTACCCTGACCGCGAAGAAGAACATCGGCGCACTGGGCGATACCGCCACCATCGCAGCCAGCGCGCTGATCGACGGTACGGTGAGCGACGCCGACGCCGCGGCACTGGCCGCCGCCAACGCACCGGGAGACATCACCCTGGTCCGTGACTCAAGCGGCGCGCTGGTAAGCATTCAGGTGCGCCAGACCCAGCCGCTGTTCCTCACCGCCGGCGGCACCGTGGCGGCGTCGAACCAGACGGGCTCGGGTGGCTCGATCTACCTGCAGGCCAACGGCGACCTCAACCTTGCCGGGATCATTTCCGACAAGGACGTAAGCCTGGTGGCGGTGGGCAACATCAACAACACCCTCACCGATCCGAACCAGGCGGTGATCAAGGCCAATGGCGATCTCACCATGCTGGTGGGTTCGGGCAGCAGCATCGGCAACGTGGCAAGTACCACCGGTGGCGTGACCACCGCTGAGCGCGCGGTGTCCTATGACATCGGCGGTACCTTGCTGGCGGCGGACGCCAGCCAGGACGTCGTACTGCGCGCCCTGAACCACGACCTCGTCTTCGATCGCATCGGCGGCAACGGGCAGATGGTGCTGCATACCCTGGGCAACATCGAGCAGGCGCTCGATGGCCTGGCGCTTACCGGCCGCGGCATCACGCTGGACGCGGGCGGCAATGTCGGATACCTCGGCGACAACAGCAAGTTCCTTCAACTCTCCACGGGCACCGGTACGGTCGATGGCACCGTGGGCGGCTTCGTGCGCCTGGATGACACCACCGCGACCGCGCTGAACATTGGCACGCTCACCGTCGGCGGCAACGTGGATGTGGTGGCCGAAGGTGATCTCAACATTACGTCGCTCTCATCCACCGGGGGCTACCTCAACGCCTCCAGCGGTATCGATGCTGTCGTCGGCGCCGTGCAAGCCAGCGGCCCCGTCGACCTTACCGCCGTGGGCGATCTCACCGTGGGCAGTGCCACTAGCGCCGCGACCTCCGGCATCGGCGCCACGCTCGAGGCCGGCAAGGCGATCATCGCCACCGACGACGGCAGCCACCAGGCCAATGTCACGGTAGGCGACGGAGCATCCGTACTGCTTCAGTCCGGCACCGGCATCGGCTCCCCGCTGCGTGTCCACGGTGGGTACCTGACCGCGACGGCGGACAATGGCGATATCGACCTTGCCATGCTCACCGACCTCATCGGCGGCAGCATCGATGCCACCACGGGCTCGGTGACGCTTACCGGTACAGGCGCGATCAACGGCAGCTCGATCCACGCCGGCCAGTCGGTGGATGCCACCGCGACGACCATGTTCAACGTGGGCACGGTACTCGCCGATGCGGGCTCGGCCAGCATCCATGCCGGCAGCGACCTCACGGTAACCACCCTCGACGCGGGCGGTGCGGTGACGCTCGTCTCCGGCGGCGACATCAACGCCCAGGACATCACCGCGGGCGGTAACGCCACCGAAACCGCTACGGGAAGCATTACCGGGCATTCGCTGCACAGCGACGGCGACGCCCAGTTCTCGGGCACCGACGTCAACATGGCTCTGGTCAATGTAGGCGGAAACCTCAGCGGGACGGCACGGGGCGAGCTTGGCCTGGTGAACACCACCGTCACCGGCGACACCACGCTCGATGTCGGCGGCACGGCCACGCTGGGTAGCCTCCACACGGGCAACGACCTGGGTATCACGGCCAACGTCATCGACGCGGGTGACCTGCACGCCGGCCGCGACATGACACTGGCGGCCATCGGCCTGCTGCAGGCGGACTGGCTCGAGATCGGCCGCGACGCCGAAATCCACGCCGACACGCTCAATGTCACCACCCTGGATGCCGGGCGCGACGCCGACCTGCACGCCGGCACGCTCGATATCACCACGCTGGGTGTCGGCCGCAACCACGCTGGGTGTCGGCCGCAACGCCTCACTCGACGTGGCGGGCAACGCCAGCATCGGCAGCACCACGGTCGGTGGCGACGCGACGGCGACGATCGGCGGTGATGCCACGCTTGGCGACGTCACCGTCACCGGCGCGACGCTGCTGCAGTCCACCGGTTCCACCTCGATCCACCAGTTCACCGGGCGCGGCACGCTTGGCGTGACCACCGGCAAGGCGCTGGCCATCGATCTTGCCAGCGTCGACGGCAATGTGACGCTCGATACGGGAACCACGCTGACGCTCGGTGACTTCACCGGCAACGCGGCGATGGCCACGACGTCGGCAGGTGACACCATCATCGGCAGCTTGAAGGTGGCCAATACCTTTGACGCTACGTCTGCAGCCAGCTTCAACCTGACCACCGGTACCGTGGGACAGGACGCCACGGTGAAGGCCACCGGCGCGATCGGCTCCGGCCACCTGGATGTGGGCGGCAACCTGGTAGCCCAGGCAGGCGGCACCATGGACCTGGACCAGACCACCGCCGGCCAGGACGCGCAGCTGACGGCGGGCGAAGCACTCACCTCCAACACGCTTCGTGTCGGCAACGACCTTCACCTGGACGGCACCACGTCTGCCACGCTGGGAAGCACGACGGTTGGCAACGATGCCGTGATCGCTACCGGCACGTCGCTGAAGATCGGATCGATCAAGGCAGGCAACGATCTGGTAGCAACCTCTGGCGGCGATACCTCGATCGACGCGGCGACGCTCGGTCGCGACGCGCTGCTCAATGCCGGCCTGGGTATGACGCTGGGCACGGTGACCGCTGGCCGTGACATCGTCGGCACCGCCGGCGACAACCTGTCCTTCACCGAGCTCGACGCCGACCGCAACATCATCCTGCGTTCCCTGCGGGGCCGGATCCTGGGCGGCACGGCGCATGCCACTAACGCCTTCCTCGCGACGGCCCAGGTGGATATCGACGCTGACACGCTCACCGCGGGCACCAGCCTGGATGTCACCGCCACCACCGGCAGCATCGACATCGGTACGGCCACGGCGGGGCAGGGTGCGACGATGAAGGCCGGGCAGGACCTGCACGTGGACACGCTCGGCGTAACCGGCGACGTGCTGGCCACGGCCGGGCGCGATGCCTACGCCGGCAACGTCACCGTGACGGGCAACCTCACGGGTGTCGCGGGCCGCGATCTGACGGTGAACGACTACGACGTGACGAAGGACGTCTCGCTGACGGCCGGCCGCGCCATGTT
>Ga0193717_1000942_pt1 | contig 18340 bp, 15 predicted proteins | sample U2c2metaG_FD_145900 | JGI IMG/M metagenome (GOLD analysis project Ga0193717, IMG submission 145900) | Soil microbial communities from a riparian zone of the East river system, Colorado, United States - U2c2 | ecosystem: Environmental > Terrestrial > Soil > Riparian zone | place: USA: East River... | reverse complement strand
CCCCGACGGCGTCGTCACCGACTACCTGCACACCGGCTGGTGGCCCACCTTCAACCGGCCGACGCATACGACATCTCAGGAATAAGTACTCTGCGCCAGTAGCTGCCCGAGGCCGCCGCGCACCAGCTCGCGGCTGATCTGGAGCTGCAATACGACGCCCACGGCCCGCGCGCGGCGGAGACCGTGCGGCGACTGGACGCACCGCAGCCGGTCGACCGGGCCACGTGGGAGCCGGGCGGTCTGCTGGACGCGTGGGTGTTCAACAAGCGGGACGGCGAGTGGATCGGCCGCGTACGCCATGCCGACGGCACGATCAGCTGGCTCCGCAGCACCGAACTCCGCATCCACAAAACCCCCACCGGCTAACCGATGAACATGTCCACGACCTGGGGCGGGTTTCTGTCGGCGGCCCCGGTGATCATCAAAGTATCGAGACAGTGATTGGCGGCGAGGCTGATGGCGAGGAATCAGCAGGTAGTCAGGCTGTCCGGAGGACCGGGAAACGGGCAGGTCTTCTACGTGGACGACTGGGAAGAACGCCGCCTCGCCGCGGAGCGGATGCGGCGGTCGCCGGACGACGTGCGCGGCTGGGCACTCGGCTACAGCCCTGAGCGGCCAGGTTCGGACATCTGGGTTTGGACCGGCCGGTAGCCGCAGCCTGCGACGCGGACAGATGCCGCTCGCTCCAGGCATCAGGCCGCCAGCCGGGACCTGCCTTCTGTCGTGGATTCATGCCTCGACGCTGTGCGGGCATGCGCTCCGCCGGCAGTGGCGCGGGTCGCGGCTGGCGACAGCAATAGCTTGCCCCACAGCTGCTCGGCGGCGCGGCGGTTATCCACAAGCACGACGAACAGTTATGTGTCCAAGCGGTCGACGTCGTTCGGGGCCAGGTCAGCGCGAAACCGCTGGGAGTAGACGTTATCGAAACCTTGCGCTATCCCTTGCGCGTGTGACATCTGCCGGACCTCAGACTCTGATGGTCGCTATTGCCAGAAGTGCCAGACCGTCTCGAACCGGGGATCGCTCGTTACCATCTCTGCGCCAAATGTGGAGTGTCAGCTGTCAAGCGGCCCGCAGCCCGTTGAACCAGCCATGCCCTAGAACGATGAGGGCGGGATTCTGGGCAGCGGCGGGTAGTAGAAATCTACGAAACGTCTGTGTACCCATAGATACCGGCCGTCGATGTCGCGTACGCGCCGGAGGTCCGCGAACCCGACGTCCTGCTCGCGGAGCATGGCGTGGAGCCTGCGCAGTGTCGCGCCGTCAGCAAGGATCGGATCGGTGCGGTCGTGGAGCCGCTCGGCCAAGCCAGCGCTGTCGTCGGCGGACGAGGCAGCGCCGGCCGCTGTAAGTGCTGCGGTCGCGGATTCTTTGGCAAGCGCGACCTGTTCTTCGATGGCCTTCCATTGAGCATCGCCGAGGCCGAGCTCGAGGTCGGCGAGGCCGATTCCGATCAAAGGCCGGAGCAGCGCTGTGGCGCGCCGCAGGGCGGGCGCTGCCTTCTCCCACCAATCCCGCGGAACTTCGACGTCGTAGACGCCTGCTGGTGACGGAGGGGTATCGAGCGCCCCTACGGGTAGGCGGGAATGTTCGCAGTAGAGGGTGAGGCGCATGCGCTGCTTCGCCCAGCCTGGCTTGAGCAACGTTGGGTCGAGCGGAACTAGCGTGAACAGCCGAGGGCCATTAGCGGCTTCGTCATCGAGGCCGCGCATCAAGGACGAGAGGCTGTCGTTGACGCGGCTCAGCCCCGCAGTCAGTTCATCGCCGAGGCGGTCAGCTGAGGTCACCGCGTGCTGACGGTCGAGTGCATGATCTCGCTCGACGGCTTCTACGCGTAGGGCAAGCTCATCGACATCGGCAGTCGTCGGTTCGGAATTGCCTCTGCCACCGAGCAATGCGGCAATCGGTAGGCGAGCGTCGCAATCTCCTTCTTGACAGTCCACGTCGGCGCGTCCGCGGTCGAGGGACTTTACTAGTTTGTCGACATTGAAGAGCCCGCGGCCGGGCTGGCCGATGCCACAACCGTGTCCACATGGAATCAGAGCGCGCGTGCTCAGGCCGGGCCAGTAGCCGGCGACACATTCGCGCACCACGTCGCCGACCTGACGAAGATAGGTGAACGGGTCGGGCCCTTTCACGGCTATCCGGACCTCCTCTCCGGATACGGTGATCAACGCGCGGGCTCCATAGCGACTGTTCACCAGTAGCCCACCTTGCCAGTGGGTTCCTTGTGGGTTCTTGTCGGTCTCGAGACGCTGATGATGGAGCCGGACGATCAGACGGTAGATCAGCGCCTCGGGAATGACGATCCGATCACGGTCGGCGCTCCGCTCAATCGCCTGGCAGATCTCGACCGCCGGCGCTTCAGACCGTCGGAAGTCATCCCAGGCCGCGTTTAGGTCAGGTCGATCACCGGGCACGAACTGTGCAATCAAGCTCACCGGCTCACCCTCGGTTAAATCAGGCACCCGGTAGGTGAGTTCGAAGCGTTCCATCAGTCGTAGGAACAACTGTTGCTGAGCATGGGTGTAGCTGTGATCAGCGTTGCCATCATGGGTTGACCACAGTTGGCCGAGTCGTCGATGGGTCATCAGGCCCCGGCCGTCGAGTGCTTCGGGATCTTCGAGGACTCGGGCGATGGCCACACTGAGCCAGTCCGGCTTCACGATCACCAGCCCACGAAGCGCTGGCTCATCGTCGTAGTACACCCAGGTGCCGAGGGCATGCGCGTTCATTGCCAGCGACCGTGCGTTGGCAGGGGTCAGCCCTTCCCGGTCAGCGATCTCCTCGTAGCTGGCGAGGGGTATGGCTTGTTCGCCGGTGCGTTCGATCTGCTCAATGGTTCTGATCCAGCTGGCTGGGTACCGCCGGCGAACATGCGGCAGCTCATCAGCTGCACCCGCTATGTCCGCTCTGAGAGCGTCGAGGCGTGCGTCCTGCTGCGAACTGTCGATGCTGTGGAAACCAACTACTAGGTCGCCGAAGCGTCGCGTGAGAGCCGCCTGATCAATCATGTCGACGCGGGTCGGAGGACCGCCATGCGTCGCCACAACGAATACCTTGGCGCCGGTGCCGGCGCGGTGCGCGATCATGGCGAGCCACTGCTCGACCATGCCCTGGGCGTGACCGGTTCGCGGCTCCCAGACAACGACATAGATGGCTGGCGCCGTAAAGAACATCTGGTGGGCTGGCCGATAGTGACGTTGCCCGCCGAAGTCCCAGGCGTTCAGGTGTATGGACCGCCCTTGATGCGTCACTGTCACGGGTCGGATCTGCATGCCGTGCGTTTGAGGCAAGCGGGGCTCGAATCTCTCCGCTCTCAATGCACGCAACAAAGACGTCTTGCCAGCACCGCCCTCGCCAACTAGCAGAAGCTTAGCCTGCGCGATATCGATCCCGTCCGTCCTGAGCAGACGGAGAAAGCCAATCAGACTCGTCGGCCCATCGCTCGCGGCTGCAAGCACTTCGGGCGCCAACGGGTTCCCGATCACAGATAGATCGAGGAGTTCGGTGAGGTCACCAATCCGATCGGGCAGGGCCACCAGCTGGTTGCCGCTCAGATCAATGCTGTTGAGTGCGTTGAGGTCACCGATCCGGTCCGTCAGCACGCGCAGCTTGTTCCGTCTCAGGTCGAGGTGGGTGAGTGCGGTGAGGTCACCTATCCGCTCAGGCAGCACCGTGAGCTCGTTGCCGTTCAGCTCGAGGCGTTTGAGTGCGGTGAGGTCACCTATCCGCTCAGGCAGCACCGTGAGCTCGTTGCCGTTCAGCTCGAGGCGGGTAAGTGCGGAGAGGTCACCAATCCGGTCGGGCAGCATCGTCAACTCGGCGCCGCCCAGGTTCAGGGTGGTGAGGGCAGTAAGGTCACCGATCCGGCCGGGCAGGGCCGTCAGCTTGTTGCCTCTCAGGTCGAGGCTGGTAAGTGCGGAGAGGTCACCAATCCGCTCAGGCAGCATCGTCAACTCGGCGCCGACCAGGCTCAGGGTGGTGAGGGCAGTAAGGTCACCGATCCGGCCGGGCAGGGCCGTCAGCTTGTTGCCTCTCAGGTCGAGGCTGGTAAGTGCGGAGAGGTCACCAATCCGCTCAGGCAGCATCGTCAACTCGGCGCCGCCCAGGTTCAGGGTGGTGAGGGCAATAAGGTCACCGATCCGGCCGGGCAGGGCCGTCAGCTTGTTGCCTCTCAGGTCGAGGCTAGTAAGTGCGGAGAGGTCACCAATCCGCTCAGGCAGCACCGTCAACCCGGCACCGACCAAGCTCAGGGAGGTGAGTGCAGTGAGGTCACCTATCCGGTCGGGCAGGGCGCTGAGCCGGTTGCCGTTCAGGTTGAGGCTGATAAGGGCGGTGAGGTCGCCGATCCGCTCAGGCAGCACCGTCAACCCGACGCCGACCAAGCTGAGGGACGTGAGTGAGGTGAGGTCACCTATCCGGTCGGGCAGGGCGCTGAGCCGGCTGCTGTTCAGGTTGAGGCTGGTAAGTGCGGAGAGGTCACCGATCCAGTCGGGCAGCACCGTCAGCTTGTTGCCGCGGAGATCGAGGCGTTTGAGTGCGGTGAGGTCACCGATCCGGTCGGGCAGCACGCGCAGCCTGTTGCGCCTCAGGTCGAGGTGGATCAGTCCGGTGAGGTCACCGATCCGGTCGGGCAGCACCGTCAGCTTGTTGCCGCTCAGGTCCAGGCTGGTGAGGGCAGTAAGGTCTCCGATCCGGTCGGGCAGGGCCGTCAGCTTGTTGCCTCCCAAGCTGAGGTAAGTGAGTGCGGTGAGGTCGCCGATCCGATCAGGCAGCACCGTCAGCCCGTTGCGTCCCAAGCTAAGGTAAGTGAGCGCGGTGAGGTCGCCGATCCACGATGGCAGCACCGTGAGCTTGTTGGCGCTCAGGTCGAGGCTTTTGAGTACGGTGAGATTGCCAACCCAATCAGGCAGCACCGTCAGCTTGTTGGCGCTCAGGTCGAGGCGTTTGAGCGCGGTGAGATTGCCAACCCAATCAGGCAACACCCTCAGCCCGTTACCCCTCAGGTCGAGGCTGGTGATTGCGATGAGGTCACCGAGCACGTCCGACGCGGCTGCCAGCGGGTTGCCTCGAAGGTTCATGGAGGTGATGCCAGCCTGACGCAGTTCTCCACGCAGCGCGGTCAGGTCATCGGCGTCGAGCTCGAGCGAACTCAAGTCCACAGCTCGGGAATCTGTGCGTTCGGCAATTCGGCGCAGAGCTACGTCCAGTTCCCCCATAGCCCAGACCGTATCGAAAGCGATGCCATCCGACTAGACACAGGTCACCCGCGACACACCCGGTCACGCCGCAGGTGGGAGCTCTCCGGATTGACCGAGCTGGTGCTGGCGTTGCCGTGGCTGTGGTGGTCAGTTAACTGCACTATCTGGGCCTGAGGTTGCTCGGCTGAGCTGGTCTTGGTGATGATCTGCGGCGTGGCAGCCGTGGGCTGCGCCGTTGGTCGTCCCCTGGCTGTCACGCAGGGCAGAGCAGTACGCCGACCGGGTGGCTGCCGATCTCGGATTCGGCGTACCGCTGGCCGAGGTGTTCGCCGGGAGGGAATTCGAGCGGGCGCGGTCGGCGTGGCGGCCCGAGCGTCCCGGGCTCGACGCCGCCCAGCCGCTCGATACCGCCCGGCTGCGCGCGCTGGAGAAGCACCTCAACCAAACACCTGAAAGCAACCATCAACCGCGATGGACCTCGGGACCTCACCGCGGGTGACTGCTGGAAACTGTCGGCGGGCCGTGGGATCGTTTTGTGGTATGGAGCTGATGGCCCGAGACATGGAGCGGATACCGCGTGCGAACCTGCGGGTTCCGGTGCGGGACTTCGGGTGGCTGTGGATCGAGGTCGAGCGCCGCGCGGAAGAGCTGGCAGTAGCCGGAGGGACTGATGGGTACCTGACCGGCGTGCTCAAGACCTGTCGTTGGGTCGGCCGGAGCTGGTCGCAGTCGACCAGTCCAACGAGCCGCGCTGGTGAACTGGCGCTGTCGCCGATCACGGGTCGCTCTGAGGCTGCATACGAGGAACTGATCGTGGACGAGGTCACTGCCGCTGCGCAGTGGCTGGGTCGTGAGTGGCCTGGTTTGCCCGGCTATGTCGAGGGGGTCAACGCGACGCTGGCGTGGACCTGGCGGCGGTCGGGAAAGCCACCGATCGAGGTGGCGCAGCTCCAGGCGGGGTGACCCTGCAGAAGACACCAGAAGGCCCCAGTAGCCGTTGTAGCGCTGCTGGGGCCTTTTGGCGTGCTGGTCGGCGCGTGGTCAAGGTCGTCGATGGCGGGGATGGCGGGTCCCTGCGGTGAGTCCGGATTCGATAGTGCGTTCGGCTTCGCGGCGGCCGAGGCCGATGCGGCCGGCGGCGGATACGAGTTCGTCGTGCACGATCGTGGCGTCGAGTGCGCCGGTGGGGATGAGCTGGCCGAGGACGAACGCGGCGCGGTTGAGGCTGTCGTTCCGCTCGCCTTCGGTGGCCATTAGGAGCCGGTCGAGTTCCCCGGTGAGCGCGGCCATGCCGTAGGCGTCGGCATCGCGCGTCGGTGTCCCCGGTTCGGCGATTGGGTGGGGTGGTGGTGTGAGCGCGCGGGTGATCCACTCGGGGAGGTCGGATGGTCGGCGGATCACGTCGGCGTGGTAGCGGGTGTCGTTGATGACCGACCCTGCGGCGAGCACGTAGCCGCCGTGGCCTCGTGTGTCGATCTTCCACCCAAGTCGCCCTGCGCTGTTCCCTAGCCGGATCTCGCCAGGCTGCCGGAAGTAGAGGTGCTCTCCTCCGCTGGGTGTCGTGACTCTCCACGTGGGCGGGAGCGGTGTGCCGACGTCGGCGGCGAGATGGTCGAGTACGTCTCGCCCGGACCGCGCCCCGCTGTCTCGCCACCGCGCCGGCGGGAGTGTGCCTGGTTCTTTCGGCCGGTCGAGGTCCACCACCAGCAGACCGGACGGGCCGGTAGCGATTCCGATGTTGAACGGGGTCGTCCCCCACCAGCTGTCGATCCGGGCGTGGTCGGTGGTTGCCTGGTGCTCCCAGTCCTTTTCGACCGCGGGCACCTTCGCCCCTGGTGCGACGGGGAACACGGCCAGACCGTGAGCGGCGTGCCAATGCGCTGCTTGTGCCAGCCGACCTGCTCCACGGGTGTCCTTGCGCTGCCGGCGCACAGCTGCCGGGGTCACGGCTCGACCTCCCGCTGTTCGGGCTGGGTTCGTTCGCTGTGCACTCGCTGGGTCGGGTGTTCGCCAGTCTTGGGGCGCACTTCGAGGTAGACGCGGACGCCGAAGGAGCCGCGGTTCGGGTAGGACCGTTCGGCGCCGGCTACGTCGAACTCGGTGCGTAGGTGCTGTACCAGCTTGTGGATCTCGTCGGGTTCGCCGGACAGCCGGACCTTGATCGTCATCCCTGAACCTCCTTCGTCCGCGGCCCATCGACCCAGCCGTAGCTGTGCGCGTTGCCGTTGAACACGACTCGCAGCGGGCCACGTATCACCAGGTCGCCGAGGTCGACGTGGGATGGGATGGCGAGGTCGGGGAACGGGACCGTTGCGGCGTAGGTGTCGCCGTCTTCGGTGCAGAACAGGATCCACGGCGTCGCCCCGCGATCGAGCAGAACAGGCAGTCCGTCGGATCCGCTGCTGAGCAAGCAGTCCAGATCCTTGTAGGTGGTGACGAGCGTGCCGTTTGGGATCAGGCTCGAGTGGTGTTCGTCGGTCAGCGGGGTCTCGGGCATCGTCAGTTGTCCTTCTCGGTCGTGGTGGTGGGTGTGCCGTAGTGGGCCAGTTCGGGGATGCGTAGGTGCGGCCAGTGGCCGGCCGCGAGCAGTTGCTGGGCGAACCGCTGGCCGCTGGACCAGTTGGGGGCGGCGTTGCTGCCCGGGAGGAGGGTGGTTTCGCGGGCGTGCCGGTACAGCTGTGCGTCGAGTCCGGATCCCCACAGGTCGGTCAGGTCGTCGTGGTCGCCGGTGTGGTCGATGAATCGGACCGAGATCTCCACGTTGGCGGGAAGGCTGGTGGGGTCGGCGGTGCGGATCCGCGCGACCTCGGCCTGGATGGTGTTGGCGAACCGGTGCTGGTAGTCGGCGTAGTCGCGTTCCCGGAGGTCATCGAGTAGCTCGTCGATCGGTTCCAGTTGCTCGAGTTCCTCACCTGTCAGATGCGCGCGTTGCATCAGGACTTCTCCCAGGACGTCGGTCTGGACCATCGCCGCGGCGTAGCGGTCGCCGAACAGCCGCTGGCCGATGTGGTCGGCGCTGGCCTCGTAGGTCATGAACAGGCCCAGGTCGTCCAGCTCGTTCTCGACGTTGACGACGATCTCGACCGGGGCCGTGCGATACGTCATCAGGTACTCGTCGTCCCAACCGACGGTCTTGTGGACGAGGTCTCGCACGCCGGCGGCTTCCCACGATCCGGGCCGAGCGGCGGTTAGCGCGTGGGTGCCGCCCAGGTTCGCGGCGACGGTGGCCAGGACGTGCGCGATGAACTCGGCGCCGTCTGGGCGGTGGCCGCCATTGGCGGCCGTCACGGCGCGGGTGATCGCGGCGACGGCGGCGGCGAAGTCGTCGAGCCGGGTCTGGGCTTCGATCTGGGGGTTGGTGTGGTCAGCGGTGGTCATGGCGTTCCCCTTTGTCGGGTGGTTTGGTGTGGGGAGGCGCCGTGGGTGCGTGGTCCTTCACCACGGCCCTCCCCAGGTCTGGTTCGCGTTGGTGGGCTTTTGTGACGGCAGCCGTCCTTGGGGCCTGCCGGCTACTGCCGTCTGCCAGGTCGCCAGAGGCTCCAGGTGCAAGGGATTTCTCGGTTGCCGGACAAGGAAACAAGCGAGCGTGCGAGCGCCGCCGTCCCGCAGGTGAGAGGCCCTTGCGGCTGGAGGGGGCGGGCTGGCAACGCGGCCACCAACCCTGACCAGGCTGTGAGTGCTGTCCGGCCGGAGGCCGGTCCGAACCGCCTTGCTGGCCATGCCGTGTCCTCCCTTGTCGTCTGCTCGCGGGTGGTGGACCCTTTCGGTGGAGGGGTTGCGGTGCTTCGATCACCGCAACCCCTCCCCTGCATCGGGTCTGCGTTCGTTAGCTGGTGGTGCCTAGTTCGCTCATGTCGTGTCCTAGGGATTCGGCGACGGCGGCGATCAGGTCGCGGGCGGCGGGTGGGGTGACCGCGTTGCCGAGCTGGCGGACCTTCTCGCGCTTGTTGCCCAGGACGACGTATCCGTTGGTGAACGCCATTCCGGCGGCGATCTCGTGCGGCTCCAGCATCCGGAACATGCATTCCTCGACTGCCGGGGTCTGGGGCTCGAGCAGCGACTGGTGCCCGGCGGTGGTGATCGTGCGCAGCGTCTGCGTGGCCGGGGTGCACATCTCGGCTCCGGCGCCCTTGGAGGAGTTGTTGCGCATGATCAGCGCGTACCGGTCGCGGGTGGTGAAGGTGCCGTGGGGGTGGCTCGTGGCACGGCTGGTGCCGTTGCCGTAGTACGGCATGAGGAGTGCGTGGTGGTTGCCTGCGGCAGCGAACGTGTCGAACGGGTCTCCTACTCGCTTGGTGGTGTTGTTGTTGCGCAGCGGCACGACCAGCGCTTCGGACTCGCGCGTGGTCCTAGTCCGCATCACCTCGGCGACCGATGTGGCCGACTCGTTCCAGGTGCCTCCTGCCGGGACCAGTAACGCGGTCTCGTTGCGGGTCGTCATGGTCCGCATTGCCTCGGCCAGCGGCGCTGCTGTCTTGCCGTCGCGGCCTTCCACCGGGATCAGTAGCTCGGGCTGTGCGTAGCGGGCGAGACCGGCGACGATTCGCTGCATCGTCTTGGCGGCCAGTGGCTTGGCGCGGTCACCGATGCGCTGACCCGGCAGGGTCCAGTCGATGGCTGCGGCAGCGGGTAGCCATCCGGGCTCGACGACGGTGTTGCGGCACGTCACGCGCGGGCAGCGCCACACGTACTGGGCGCGGTAGCGGCCCCACGCCTTGTCGGTCTGCTTCCACGCCTGCATCGCCCGCACCGCTTCGCCGCAGCCCTCGCAGTAGGCGGTCGGCCTCGTCCACCGGTTCAGGTCCGGGCACCGGCTGGCACGCAGGTGCGCGACCACATAGAGCCGGTCGCGCGATTGGGGTGCGGGGAGGCCAGCGGCCTGGGCGTGCATCGAGTTCAGGTAGACCACGTGCGAGCAGTAGCCGAGCGCGTCCAGCGCGGTGCGCCAGGCGCCCCACAGCATCCATTTCGCGGCGTCGACCACGTTCTCGACCACGATCGCGTCGTAACGGTGGTGCTCGGCGAACCGCACCACGTCCCACATCGTCGCCCGGGACCGCTCGGCCGCCTCGTCCGGCAGTGTGTCGCCGAACAGGTCCGGGGTTGCGTCCACGTTGCGCTTCTTGCCCTTGGCCTGCGAGTGGTTCGTGCACTCCGGTGATGCCCACAGCACGTTGGTGCGCGGGTACCGGCGCGGCTCCACCTGCGACAGGTCGGCGCAGTCGTGGTCGGTGTCGGGGTGGTTGCTGTTGTGGGTGTCCACGGCGAGCTTCCAGTGGTTCGCGGCCAGCCGCACGGTCACCCCAGGTACCTGGGACGCGCCGGTGCTCGAGCCACCGGCCCCGCAGAACAGGTCGGTCACGGTGAGCGTCATTGGTGGTCACTTCCCTTCAGGCTGGAGCGGGGAGGTGGCGTGAATGACGCGGACGGAGCGGGCGCCGTCTTTGTAGAGGCGGCGGATCGTGTCATCGGGGTTCGCCCTGTACACCTGGCCCCGTGTGTGGTCCGTCGGTCCGCCTTCGGCGGGGGTGCACGGGTCGAACCAGTAGAGGCGGAACTTCACGTTGCCCAGGCCGTCACGTCTGGCCTCGGGGTCGAGCTGGAGAATGAACTCTCCCTCGCCGGGCTTGGGGATATTGCAGTACTCGGCGGCTGTCGGGTTCTTGCTGGTGAGGGTCATTGGTGGATCTCCTTGGCCTTCTAGCTGGTGGGCTTTGTGTGACGGCAGCCCGTTCTTGGGGCCTGCCGGCTACTGCCGTCTGCCGGGCCGCTAGAGGCTCCGAAGTCAAGGGGCTGTCGGCTGGTGGACAAGGAAACAAGCGAGCTTGCGAGCGCCGCCGTCCTCCAGGCGAGAACCCCTTGACTTTGGAGGGGGCGGTCTGGCACCGCCCACCAACCTCAACCAGAGAAGGGAATTGATCCGGCCGGAGGCCGGACCAGTCTCGGTTCAGACATCGGCCAGCGGACTGCCCAGATCCGCGGCCGTGTCCTTGATGGCCTGCTCGTCCTCGACCCGCGCGGCGGTGTCATCGGCATGCCACCGGGTCAGCGCCTCGTCGCGGGCATCGTCACCGGCCGCGGTGTCGGCCTGGTCCCGGACGCGGTCAACGATGACCTCGGCACGCCGTATCGCCGCCGTGCAAGCACTGGTCTCGATCTGCGCCCGCAGGTCGTCCCGGTCTTCTTGCTGGCGCGGACCTCCGGCGCCTAACGTGCCGGCGCGGTCGTCTTCGGCCGCATCATCGTCGGCCCTGTCGGTCCGCTGCCAAGCGTCCTCAACCGGGACATCGGTGCGCGCATCATGCCGCTGATGTCTTTCGTCGCCGAGGGCGCTGGAGACATAGTCGTCCTCCGTGTCGTCATCGTCCGTGGGGAGCATGCGCCGTTCGACGGTCTCGTCTCCCGTCGTGTCGGCGGGGTCGGTGTCGATCTGTTGATCCGCCGTGTCCTCGATCATCATCATGTGCCGGTCGGCGCCGCCGAACCGAATGGCGGCGTCACGCTCTGCCTTACCGAGCAGGTCTTCACGGTCCTGAGGGATGACGTGAACGGTTCCGGAGTCCTGGTCGTGGGTCATTCGCTGCAAGGCGGCGTCGACCTCCTCGCGGCTGTCCGGCTCCCTGCCCGCTTGGCGCGCCTGCGAGCCGAGTTCGCTGCGGATGGCAGCGAGGTCGATCCACGTCTTGCCATCGTCGCCGTCCTCGGCGGCGAGGGCGATCTGGACGTCGTAGGCGTGCCGCGCGGCGTTCTCGACAACCCGTTCACGTTGCAGGCGGGCGGCTTCTTTGAAGTCGGCGTCGTTGTCGCTCGCGAACTCGGTTACCTGCGCGGCTGGGAACAGTTGGTCGGCAGCGTCTGGCTGGTACGCCAGGTGTGCGCGGCCGATCGCGTTCCACTCAGTGAGCTTGGCGGGCAGGTCGTTCTTGGCCAGGCGGCCGGTGTCCAAGTCGTAGGCGATGTAGATGAGTTCTTCGCCCATCGTGCGCCACACCGCGTCGTATGTGCTCGCGTGCAGCGAGTCCGGCGAGGTGTCGGCGAGGTCCCGCAAGGCGTTGAGTTTGGCCCGGAACGGCGCCAAAGCGTCGGTCGTGTTGGCCTGCCTCGGGTCGGTGGAGCGGCCTCGGCGCTGGGTGAGCCTACTGAGCCAGCTGCTGTTGTCTTGCATCGTCGTCTCCTTGTCCTGTGTCAGTCGTCCAGGTCGAGCGAGTGCACGACCTGGTGGGTTGTGTCGCGAGCTGATGACTTGTCGTGTGCAGCGCCGGTGTCGTCGTGGTGCCAGTCGGCAAGGTCGGCGTCGCGGTCTTCTTCGTCTGCCGCGTGGCGTTCTTCGGCGTCGCGGCGCTGCTGAATCTCGATCAGCGCCCGCTGAGCCCGGCGGACAGCGTCTGCTGTCTCCTCGGCCGTCGGCACGCGCGGCGCTTCGGCCTCGTTCGCCCGTGCCTCCTTCTCGGCAACTTGCCGGATGTCGGTTGGCGCGGGATCGTCCCAGGTGCTGGCTGCGTCGGTCGCGGGTTCGTTTGTGGCTGTCGGGATCGGCTCGTCGATGTCGATGACGTCGGCGTCGGGGATCTCGTCGACCAGTTCGGTCTCGGCGAGCTCTCTGGGGGTGGGCAGTTGGTCGTGGACCAGTTCGGCTTCCACGAACTCGTCGCCGCGGACGGCAGTAGCTCTGTCGAGGTCACGCTGGGCTGCGATGTCGGCGAGGTCGTGCTCGCCAGTGACCTGGCGATGCTGGTCCTCGGCCTGCCTGGTCGCGGCCTCTTCGGCGAGCCATTCGGCTGCTGTGGTCCGCTCGGCCTGCCCGTCAGCTTCGGTGATCCCGCGGTTCTTCAGCTCGGTGGCCGCTCGGTCGGCGGCGGCACGTGTGACGGCTGTGTGGGCCAGCCACCTCGAACGTGCCTCGTCGACCTCGGCGAGGTCGCGGGCGACCGCGTCGTGGGAATCCGCGAGCGCGCGGGCTTGCGCCGCCTCGGTTCGGAGACGTTCCTGGGTTGCCGGATCGTTGCTCGCATTAGCCTCGGCATCGCGCAGGGTGGCCTGCTGGCGGGCGCGGTCTGCGGCCTGGTTCGTTCCGGCGAGATCCTCCCCGACGTAGGGCGGCGCCCAGATCTGCTCGCGGTCGTAGGCGGCGACGCGGACTCGGAGCTGCCCGACGGTCATCTCTGCTTCGGCGCGTTGGTCGGCTGGCCGGCCGAGGGTGTCCCAGGCGGCGCGCCATGCCGCGTAGGCCTCGGTCTGTCCAGCGGCCGGGGCCGGGCCGATCGCGTCGTCTACGGCGTCGTACCCGGCCAGGTCGCGGTACCCGGCGATGGTTGCGGCCTGCGCGATCCAGGCCTCGCGCGCGTCGCCGTCGCCGTGGCCTTCACTGGTGGTGTCGGTCTCGAGCGTCGGGCATCGCCCGATCGCGTCGGTCAGCCACGCTGGCTGCTGTTCGGCCAGGTCGAACGCGAGATCGCGGGCTGCTGCGTCGGCCTGCGTTGCTAGTTCGTGGAGGTATTCGTCCCACTCCGGTGCGCCGAGTGCGGGGAGTCGATCTGTGTAGGTGTGGCCGATCGGGTCGAGCTGGGTTGTTTGGGTGATCCGGGCGTGGATGACGTTCGACACTTGCCGGGCGTCGTGGAGTTCGCGGCGGTCGAGCGCCTCGAACAGCACCGTCTCGGGGTCGTGCCCGGCCAGCTCGACCCTGCGCAGCAAGGCGGTCAGGGTCGCCGCGCCGGCTTCGCCGGCCAGTGTGAGGCGCTGCTGTTCGGACAGCAGACCGGCGGCCATGGCACGGTCGAGGATCGCTTCGGCGCGACTGATGGTCGCCAGCGAGATCCCGTCGGCCAGCAGTTCGGCCGGGGTGCGGTGCCGGGCTGCTTCGGCCGCCGACTCGTCTCGGGCTTCGGTCGCGGACCGCTGCCGTCGTTCGTCGTCGTTGTCGATGATCGAGGTCAGAACCGACAGCGCCGACCGAGTGACCGCGTCGGCCGTCTGCCCGGTCTCGGTGTCGGCCGGTGCCGACTGGTTGACCACATAGAGGGTGTTCGCGGCCCGGCCCCGGGAGGCCTCGACGTAGAGCGCGTTGAGCGAGGTGGCTTGGGACACCACCGAGTGGGTGGTGTCCACGGTCAGGCCTTGGGCTGAGTTGACGGTGGCGGCGTAGCCGAGTGCGACGTGCTCGGCGACGTAGCGGGCCGGGAGCGTCATCGTCTCGCCGTCGATGGGGGTGCGGGTGCCGTGGTGCAGCGGGGCGACCAGCAGGCCACCGTGGGGCAGGACGTTCAGGACTTTGTACTCGCCGCGGTTGATGGCGGCGCGCTGGTTGCCGTCGAGTTTGGCGATGCTCCAGTCGTTCTTGCGGGCCTGGATGAGGTCACCGCGCCCGGCGTAGGTGCCCTGCAGGCCGAGCCGGACTCGGTTCGTGTCGTCTACGAGGCCGAGGTTCACCAGCCGGGAGCGCAGTTGCGCCGACACTCGGGCGGCTTGCTCGTTGGTGTCCACCACGAGCAGGGCGTGCAGGCCGTTGAGCCGGTCGGCGATCCACGCATCGGCCGCGAGGGTCTCGGCGCGTTCGACGTGGCCCGCGTCGATGATCCGGCCGCGCCGGTAGTACTCACCGAGCACGGTCCGGTCCCCGGCGCGCAGCCGCAGCGACGCGGGTCCTTCCCAGTCCTGGGCGAACCGGCGGGTCTCGGTCAGCTCGTGGGTCAGGGCGCCGCTGGTGACCAGCTCCATGCCGCCGCCCGCGCCGACGGCCGCCAACTGGCGGGCATCGCCGACCAGCAGGAGTTTCGCGTCGGCCTGGTCGCACAGCTGCTGGATGGTGGCGAGGTCGTTCGTATTGGCCATGCCGGACTCGTCAACCACGACCAGGTCGCCGGCGCGCAGCGCCCACGCCTGGTCGGCCTTGCTCGCGACACCGGCCGCGATGCTCGCTTGTGTCTGGAGCCAGCGGCTGATGTTGCGGGCCGTGACACCGTCGGCCGTGAGGACGTCGGTGGCGACCTGCGACGCGGCCAGTCCGACGACGCGGCGCTGGACGCCGTGCCACAGCGTCGGGTCTTCCCACGCCCTGGCCAGGGCGCCGACGACCCGGGACTTGCCGGTGCCGGCCGGGCCGATCAGGGCTTCGACCTTCGCGCCCGAGCACAGGATCCCGCGCACCGCGGCGGCCTGGTCAGCGCCGAGCTCCAAGCCTTGCCGTGCGAGCTTCTTCACGAAGGCGCCGGCGAACTGGTCCGGCATCAGCACCCGGCCGCGGTCGTAGCCTGCCCGGGCGAGGCGGGATTCGGCGTTCAGGTGCCCCGGTGTGGCATAGGTCGCGCGACCGGGCGCCCGGTACGACGAGTCGCCGTTGGCCAGGCGCAGCTGCGGCGGCAGGATGCTCGCTCCGGGCCGCTCGGCGTCCAGCGCCACCGCCTTGGACAAGCCCTTGCTGGTGAGGCCGTCCAGCAACGCGGTGAGCTGGCCGGGTTCCATCTGGCCGAGTTCGTCCGGCAACGCGAGGCTGATCGCGCGGGTCAGGTCACCCGCGCGCCACTCGGCCTGCGTCTCCTGCACCTCCGCCAGCGCCTGGCCGAGGATCTCGTCCTCGTTCCACGCCTCGGCTTCGGCGCGCTGCTGCCGCATCCCGAGTACGCCGTCGGCGACCTTGCGCAGGCCGCCTGACACCTCGGCGCGCAGCTCGGCGTCCCACCGTTCCAGCCGCTCGGCGGTCGTCTCGCCGGTGTGCGACTTCGCCTTGCGGGTCGCGAGAGTCGCGCGCTGCTGCAGCCGATCCAGCTCCAGCCCGTTCGGTTCGCGACCGAACCTGGCCTGGAAGTCCCGCACGAGCCCGGCGGTCGTCTTGGTGATCGCCCGCCGCCGCGAGCTGAACAGGTCCATCACGGGCTGTTCGATCCCGACGATCTCGCGGGCCTCGCCGTCGGCGCGGAGTTTGAACTCCACGCCGAGCGTCCGGGTCAGGTGCTGCTCCATCACGCGCTCGCCGACCGCGCCGGCCGCGGCCCGGTACTTGTAGAGGGCCTGGCCGTCGAGGGTGCGCCACTTGCCGTCCGGGCCTTGGACCCGGTTCAGGATCGCGTTGTGGATGTGCAGTTGCGGGTCGTGGTCGCGGGAGTCGTGCTGGAAGAACGACGCGATCGTCCAGTCGTGCGCGTCGGCCCACCGGCCGGTCACGCCGCCGTGGTGACCGACCCGGACATAACCGGCCTTGTCGGTCAGGTAGTCCAGCGCGGCCCGGTTCCCGGCCCAGATCGCTTCCTCGACCGCGCGCCGGTGCTGACCCCACGCCTCGGCCTCGGCGTCGGCCTTGCCTACGGCGTCGCCGTATCGGTGCACCGATTGCTCGTCACCGGTGCGCACCGCTTCGGCCAGTGCACCACGCGCGGCTTCGGCTGCACCGATGGCCCGCACCTCTTCGGCCTCGAACGCGGTGTGCAGCACCGTGACCGACTTCTGCACCGAGAACGTCGCGTCGTGGAACGCGGTGTTGCGTTGCGCCTTCTGGCCTGCCAGGACGCGCAGCTCCGCTCGCCGCTCCGCATCTGCACCGGGCTCCTTGGCCAGTGCAGCCGCGTACAGCTCGTCCTCGGTCTTGTACGCGCGCCCGGTGTGGCCGAGGGTGTCGGCCTCGTCCCACTGCGAGGGGTCGCGGAACCGGGCATCGCGCGGGTCGAGGAACCGCTCGTACAGCGCGTTCATGTCCTGCGGGTCGACCTCGCCGGCCAGGCCCAGCGTCTCGGCGGCGCGGCCGTACCAGCGGCCGGGCGGCTCTCCGGCCGCGGTGGCGCCGGTGTAGTAGTTCTCCCTGCCGGCCGCGACTGCGCCGAGCAGGTAGTCGGAGCTGTGCCCGCTGCCGATGCGCATCACGAGGCACCCCCGGGCACCCGGGCAACAGTCGCGCGGCCCACGGACGCCTGGCCGTGGGCCGCGTCAGCCGACCGACGACAAACGGAGTCGAGGCTCCATCTGATCGTGATGCATTGGTGTGTATCGATGTTCTTGGTCTTCGGGTTGTCTGCTTGGTGCTGCTGGATTGTCACTTGGTTGGTGGTTCCTTCGGTCGCGTTGGTGACTTGCTGCTGGGTCTTGGCTGGGGTGTTGATCGGGTTGTTCATCGGGTGCTGCTGTTTTCGAATTCGCGGTCTGTGCTGGTCTCGTCGGCCTGGTCCTCGGCTGGGTTTTCGCCGGGCTCGGTGATCAGCTGGAGTTGGCCTCGGATCTCGGTGGCCTCGGGTATGGCGTCCGAGCCGTCGCGGGGGGCGGTGTCGTCGGCGGTAGGGGTGAGCCAGCCGAGCTTCTCGGCGAGGCGACGGGCTACCCCGAAACCGCAGTCGAGGACGCGGGTGATCTCGCGCTGACTGAGCGGCGCTCCGCCGTGCTTGGTCGCCGATACCCGGAGCAGTTCGGCCAGGTCGTCGTCATCGGAGCGGCGTGCTCGGCCGCCGGTCGGAGCGGGCTTGGTGGTGGCGTCGATCGATGGCGCGCTCTGCTCCGGAGCGCTGCCGGTGCGGAGCAGCTGTTGCACCGGACCAGAGCCCTGCACTGCACCGGCAGAGCGCACTGGAGCGGGCGAATCGGTGCGGCCGCTCTCTTGCACTGGTGCACCGCGCAGTGCACCGAGAGCGAAGCCCACCAGCCACCCCGGCAGTCCGGCAGGCTGCGGCTGCCGGGTTTCAGGCTCGGCCGCCGTGGGGCTGGTGAGGCCGAGCGCTGCCGAGTCGACCAGTGCAAGCAACTCGCCCGGGGTCAGTCGCCCGGCGGCGGGCAGCAACGTTGCCAGCTCGCCCGCCGACAGCAGGCCGTCGCGGATCGTCTGCAACGCGGCGGTCCTGGCCGCGCGGGCGGAGTCCAGCGGCCACGCCTTGCGGCTCGGGCAGATCGATTCCAGCCGCGACGCCATCCGGACGACCTGCTGCACCAGGGCCCGGGCCGCGGCCGGGTCATCGGTGCCGGTCCTTGCCAGGTGCACCCAGACGCGGGTGGTGATGACCGGCGAGGTGAACCAGGTCAGGACGCTGAGTTTGGCGCGGGTCGGCTGGGCGAGCTTCATGTGCAGGCGCAGCATGTGCGCGAGCATCTCGACCAGCACCGCGTAGGCCAGCGGCGCGAGTGCGTGCGCGATGGCGTCGGCGATTCCGGTGGCGGTGTCG
>Ga0193717_1000941_pt1 | contig 18340 bp, 15 predicted proteins | sample U2c2metaG_FD_145900 | JGI IMG/M metagenome (GOLD analysis project Ga0193717, IMG submission 145900) | Soil microbial communities from a riparian zone of the East river system, Colorado, United States - U2c2 | ecosystem: Environmental > Terrestrial > Soil > Riparian zone | place: USA: East River... | reverse complement strand
ACCACCGCCAAAGCGTAAGGCCAGTTTACTGTTGGCTTTGTACTGTGCACCGCCCCTGTAACTCCACGCATCCTTGTAGTTTCGCGGCGAATAAGTATCCTGCAATGCCGATGTGTTTGTAGCATAATCAAATGCCAGTACCTTATACACATCCCAATTGGTAAAATTTACATCGAGGGCCAGTGTCCATTTGTCTGACGGATAAAATCCGAACCCGATGGACGAGGTTGAGGGCAACGGAAGTGTAGTGGTAAACGTGTTTGGCTGTGGAAAACTTGATTTCAATGATCCTGGTACATCAAAAATAGCATCGCCATTTTTCACCGTAGTATTTACCCGTGATCGATGGGTAATACCCACCGTGATCCCCGCTTCTGTTTTTACATAAATCCCTGCATTCCAGCCGTAGCCATGGCCTTTTCCCTTAAGCTCGGCCTGCCCTGGCTGCCCGGACGCGTTTGCTATCGGGATAGCCCTGGTTAAATCCACATCGCCGTGATTATAAACAAACCCGCCGCCTACACTCAGGAAATCGGCTAACTTGATACTTAAAGTTGGCTGAAAGTAAATTGCTTTCAGGTTAAGACTTTCCAAAACATATTTTCCCGTCCAGGTGTTACCCCAATCGGTTAAACCACCAAACGGTGTATAAACGCCTAAACCTAATTTCCACCAGGAATCCTTAGGACCCCAGGCAGCATAAAAAGTGAACGGAGTGGCTATCTTGTTTTTGGTACGAAACTGATCAGTAGTACCACGGGGATTAAAATCAGACTTAAAAAGCAGCGGACTAATGCCTGCCTGTACATAATTTTCCGGGAGCATAACTACTGCGCCAGGATTAAATAATACAGAAGCGCCATCTTGCAATAAACCTGTGCCGGTATGTCCCATGCCAATCTGTTTCTGTCCGTGAAGGTTAACCTGGAAACCCTGGGCTAATACAATAGCGGGCATTATTGCAAAAAGCAATAGTATAAGTTTTCTCATAATAAAATATAATTGGTTTATAAAACGGGGTTTGCTTTGGGAGAACAAACCGCATTTTTAAAAAAATAAAATTAGGATGGTTTGAAATGAAAAAAAGGGCAGCAGTGCGGAGATATTAGTCAAAAAGTCGGATAAAACTTAATTATTATATAATTAAAGAAAAATAGTATTAAATATAGTTGCCGATTAATTAACACTTTTAATAAATTCAGCAATAAAATTATATCTTTCCATTACATGAGTAAAAATTCCAAATATGTAAGTAAAAAGGTTGGACAGCTAAGCCTATCCAAATTTGCCGATCTTTATGCTGACAAGTTGGTAAGCCCTGAATTTTTTATAGCCGACGAAAAACAACTATTAAGTTTAAGTGAATACCCCTACCGTTCTGATGGCTATATTATAGGTATCTGTACCCGCGGAACCGCCCAGGTTGAGGCAAACCTGCAGGTTTATGAGGCACGGCAGGATGCCATGCTGCTGGCTACCCCCTTCCATATTTTAAGGATCTATAACAGCAGTGATGATTTTTTATGCAGGTTCATCGTTTTTTCAAAAGCCTTTTTAACCGAAAATAATGTTAACAGCCATTTTCTGGAATCATTCAACTACTTTAAAAGCGCATCACTCCCGGTGATCTATCCTGATCATGAGGATGCCAAAATGCTGCTTGATATTTATTTATTGATGCAACAAAAATTAGCTCGTGAAGATCACCCCTATCGAATGGAGATTTCAAGGAGCATGTTAACTACCATGCTTTACGAAGTAGAATCTATTTACGAAAAGCAACACGTAATAATAAAAGGTAAACAAACCCGAAAGCAGGAATTAAACGTACTGTTTCAGGAACTTGTTTTTCATCATTATAAAGAGCACCGCAACGTGCAGTACTATGCCGATTTGCTGTATGTTTCCCCAAAACACCTAACAGAAACAATTAAGGAAGTAACCGGCCGCACGGCGGGTGAATGGATAGACGATGCTGTAATACTGGAAGCTAAGGTACTGCTCAGAAATCACGACATCAGCATTGCCAGGGTAGCCGAAGAGATCAACTTTCCTGATCAGTCGTCATTTGGTAAATACTTTAAAAAACATACCGGTATATCACCTTCAGATTACAGAATGGTAACTACACATTAAAATATATTCCTTTAGAGCTGGGATTGTTTGGCTAAAGCCGTCTAATGTTTTTTTATCCGTCCTATCAATGAGATAAGTAATGGCTTTAGCCTGAGCAGATTAAAAATGATCATATACGAACGAATTTGTCGATATGTTTTCTTTCCGACTTTTTGACTAATATCTCCGCACTGCTGCCCTTTTTTTCGCTCCCCAAGCCCGCTAATTTTACTTCAGATTATAAAACCAAATAAATTGCTGTCCGTAAAGCTGGTAAAGCTGGTATCAGATAGCTAATGCCGAAAGCAATTATCACATTACGTAAGGCAATGAATATAAAATATTCATTTGCAGAAGCTTATCTCTTGGTATGTGTGCTTAATTAAAAAAAGAAGCAGAAGATCATAAAAGTTAAATATTTAATCATGAGTGCAACTGAATCTATAAAAGCCATAAAGGGTGGTGAGTTCCTGATCAGGGAAACGCAGGCAGATAGTGTTTTTATTCCGGAAGAGTGGAACGAAGAGCAGCTAATGATCGCAGAAACATGTACCAGTTTTCTTGCACAAAACGTAGTGCCTAATTTAAACCGTATTGATGAGCAGGAAGAAGGTTTAATGCCCCATTTAATGGAAGAGGCCGGCGCGCTTGGCTTGCTAAGCATTTCCATACCCGAACAATACGGTGGCTTTGGCAAAGATTTTATAACCTCCATGCTGGTTACCGAAAAATTGGGTGCAGGCAATTCTTTCTCTGTTGCTTTTTCGGCCCATACCGGAATAGGCACCCTGCCCATTTTATACTATGGCAATGATGCTCAAAAGGAAAAATATATCCCAAAGCTGGCCAGTGGCGAGTGGAAAGGGGCTTATTGCCTTACCGAACCGGGTGCAGGTTCTGATGCCAACTCGGGCAAGGCAAGGGCAAAGCTTTCTGCCGATGGTAAATACTATTTACTTACCGGTCAAAAAATGTGGATCACCAATGCAGGTTTTGCCGATATCTTTACGGTGTTCGCGAAGATTGACGACGATGAAAACCTGAGCGCCTTTATTGTAGAGAAAAATTTTGAAGGACTTTCATTAAATACCGAAGAGCACAAAATGGGTATCAAAGGCAGCTCAACCAGGCAGGTATTTTTTAATGACTGTAAAATACCGGTTGAGAACCTGCTATCAGACAGGCAAAACGGTTTTAAGATTGCTGTAAATATACTAAACCTGGGCCGCATTAAATTAGGCGGAGCTACCGTTGGTGCCAGTAAAGAGGTCATTACTTCGTCCATTCGCTATGCCAATGAGCGTGAGCAGTTTGGCCGTCCCATTTCCAAATATGGTGCTATTCGTTATAAACTGGCCCAGCAGGCTATCCGTGTTTATGCTTCAGAATCGGCCATATACAGGGCAAGTTCAAATATGGAGGAAGCTACGGAAATGTACGAAGCATCCGGCCTTGATGAGATAAAAGCCAAGCTTAAGGGAACAGAGCAGTTTGCCATTGAAGCAGCTATTATAAAGGTACATGCCTCAGAAACGCTTGATTATGTGGTTGATGAAGGCGTTCAGATCTATGGCGGCATGGGCTACAGCGCCGAGGCACCTATGGACAGGGCCTATCGCGATTCGCGCATCAATCGGATCTTTGAAGGTACCAACGAAATTAACCGTATGCTCACGGTTGATATGATGCTGAAACGTGCCTTAAAAGGTGAGCTCGACCTGATGGGTCCCGCCCAAAAGGTTGCCGGCGAATTGGTAAGTGTGCCTGACTTTGGCGGTGCAGGAGATGAAGACTTATTTACCAAAGAGAAAAAATACATAGCCAATTTTAAAAAGGCGGTGCTCATGGTAGCCGGTGCCGCGGTACAAAAACTAATGGCACAATTAGGTAAGGAGCAGGAAGTGCTCATGTGCCTTGCAGATATGCTTATTGAGCTTTACGTGAGCGAATCATTACAGTTGCGCGTTGAAAAACTGGTTGGCCTAAAAGGAGAAGATGCCTGTAAAGAACAATTAGACATGATGCGTGTTTATATCAATGACGCCGCCGAACATATAGCCAAATCGGGCAGGGAAGCGCTTAACTCATTTGCCGAGGGCGATGAACGCAGAATGATGCTGATGGGTCTAAAGCGCTTTACCAAAACCGAAGATATTAACACCACACAGGCCCGCAGAAATATTGCCGCTAAACTAATAAGCGCGAATAAATACTGCTATTAGACCTGATAACCCAAACCCCTACCTCTCCAGAGGAAAGGGAGTGTTCCACACTCGACGCTTCCCGACAAGAGGATGATAGAGCCTTCCCCGCCAGTCAGCGGGGAGGCTCAGAGGGGCTTTGCAGATAATTCCCCCCATCTACTAACATAACTACTCCAAACTTAAATTATGAAGATATTAGTGTGCATAAGCCAGGTGCCTGATACAAGCACTAAAATTGTATTAAAAGACAACGATACTGCTATAAACAACCAGGGAGTTACGTATGTAATAAACCCTTATGATGAATGGTATGCGCTGATCCGCGCGCTTGAACTAAAAGAAAGCGGCGTTGCAACTGATGTTCACCTGATCACTGTTGGCAAGGCCGATACAGAAGCGGTGATCAGGAAAGCGCTGGCTTTAGGTGGCGACGAAGTCATCAGGATTGATGCTGACAGTAATGATCCTGATGGAACTGCTAATTACATAGCAGCATACGCCAAAAGCGTAGGTTATGATCTGATTCTGTGCGGCAAAGAATCCATCGATTATAATAATGGCGCTGTGGGTGCCATGCTTGCCGAATTGCTTGATACTGATTACATAGGCTTTGCAAGCAACATCCAGATAGAAGGAAACACTGCAACTGTAAAACGCGAAATTGAAGGCGGTGAAGAAACCGACACCTGTAACTTACCACTGGTTATTGCCTGCCAAAAAGGGGTTGCCGAAGCCCGTATCCCCAACATGCGGGGTATTATGGCTGCCCGTACCCGTCCGCTAAAAGTGATTACGCCTGCTGCTGTTAATGCGTTGACGGAGATTTTATCATACGAGTTACCACCTGCAAAGGCAGGGATCAAATTGATTAGTCCTGATGATATGGACGAACTGGTAGAACTGCTGCATACCGAAGCAAAGGTTATATAAGCGGTCTTTTATTTAACTAAAACCCATAAAAAATGTCAGTAATAGTATTGGTTGAACACACCGATGGAATCATAAAAAAGAAGAGTTTTGAAGCGGTGCAATATGCCGCGGGCATCGCTAAAAAAACAGGAACAACAGTTACTGCTGTTGCTTTAGGTACGGTTGCCGACAATGAAATGGAAAGCCTGGGCCAACATGGGGCACAAAAAGTACTGTGTGTTGCTGATGCCCGCCTGGATGAACTTCATGCAAGGGCTTATACCAGCGCTTTACTCGCAGCCGCTCAAAAAGAAAATAGCAAGATCATTGTAGCGCTGCATGATATAAACGGTCGTGCAGTTGCACCACGGTTGGCCGTAAAACTAAAAGCTGGATTAGTTGCAGGTGCGCTCTCTTATCCTGATCTGGATAAGGGATTTGTGATCAAAAAAGCGGTTTTCTCGGGTAAGGCGTTTGCTTATGTAAACATCACCAGTGATGTAAAAGTAATCACGCTGATGTCTAACACTTTCCCGCTGAACAAGGTTGAAGGCAAAGCATCCATTGAAAAACTGGCCGTGAGCTTTGGCGATAAGGACTTTGGCATTAAAGTTAAAGAAGTCAATAAAATAACCGGCGAGATTCCGCTTGGCGATGCACAGTTGGTAGTATCAGGCGGCCGCGGTATGAAAGGCCCTGAAAACTGGGGGCTGATTGAAGATCTGGCAAAGGAACTTGGCGCTGCAACAGCATGCTCTCGCCCGGTGGCTGATGCACACTGGCGCCCGCATCACGAACATGTGGGGCAAACCGGAGGTACCGTACGGCCCAATCTGTATATAGCCGTAGGTATCTCAGGGGCTATCCAGCACCTGGCCGGGGTTAATGGTTCAAAAACTATTGTGGTAATAAATAAAGATCCAGAAGCGCCGTTTTTTAAAGCAGCTAACTACGGTGTTGTTGGTGATGCCCTGGAGGTATTACCAAAACTTAAGGAAGCTGTAAAGAAATTCAGGCAAAACCATAAATAATCAGGTTATGAACGTTTTTTATGAAGGACAGGTATTATGGTCGCAGATTGATGCAAACCAGCATATGCGGCATTCTGCTTATGCTGACGTTGCAGCACAGGCCAGGTTAAATATGCTCGAAAGTCTGGGCCTAAGGCCAGCAAAGCTTTTCGTCTTTAAAATTGGCCCGGTGCTGTTTAAGGAAGAATTGGTCTATCTGCGTGAAGTAACACTGAACGACAACATAAAAGTAACCTGCGAGGTAACCCAATCACGACCAGATGGTTCCCGGTGGTCTATCAGGCATGAGTTGTACCGAAGTGATGGCGTTAAGGCCTCCGTAATTACGGTTCATGGCGCGTGGATAGATATGGAAAAGCGCAAACTTGCTGTATTACCTATTGAATTAAGCCAACTATTTATGAAAGCCCCACGAAGCGCCGACTATATAGAAGAAGGGGCTAATGCGACCAAATCCTGATAATTAAAATAACAGATGACTGATCAAAAAATAGATTTCGAAAACGCCGTTGCCCAAAGTAAGCAGCTACCTTCCCGCCCTGATAATGAAAACCTGCTGCGTTTGTATAGTCTGTACAAGCAGGCAACAGAAGGCGATCTCACCCCCGAAAACCCGCCGGGCATATTTGATTTTGTAGCCAGGGCAAAGTACGATGCCTGGTTAAAACTCAAAGGCACCCCTGCTGATCATGCGATGCAAGCGTATATTGATTTGGTGAAAGAGTTGGCAGAGAAATAACTATCTTTAATAAATCAATTTATAACCAAGCAAATAGAATGTTCCGAAATTTTGACAAATGTTTCCGTCATTTAGACCTTTGTTAAACTTCGCTAAAAAGGATATTTGTTTATTATAAACCAATACTAAATTAATTTTTAACCTGTCTTGTAATTCTGTTTGTCTCTTAAAAAAGGGTGCGACTTATTACTGCTGTTTATGACAGTTCTGTAGCTAAGTCTGTATCTTATTTTTTAGCCGGACCTATTTAATTATTTAGTAATAACCAAGCAAAACTATGTCATCACCTAAACAGTATTTCGTCCGATTAGTATTAATCCTGCTAACTATCACTTCAGTAAACATTGCAGCCAAAGCCCAAAACGATAAAATTGAAGGCCTGTGGTACAACGATATCAAAAGCGCCAAAATACAGATCAGCAAGGGTACTGATGGCAAGTTTAACGGCAAAATAGTATGGCTAAAGGAGCCATTAAAAAATGGCAAACCTAAAACCGATGAGGAAAACAAGGACGAAAAACTACGCAGCAGACCAATCATTGGTTTACCTATACTTGAAGGTTTTGTACATGATGGCGACGACAAATATACCGACGGCAAAATTTACGATCCTAAAAACGGCAAAACCTACTCCTGCAACATTACCTATAAAGGCAAAACATTAGCCATTCGCGGGTATGTTGGGATATCACTTTTCGGACGTACAACTACCTGGGAAAAGGCAGAATAATTTTTAATAAATAACCTGATAAAAAAATAAAGCATGATATATGGATGCTAAACGAATTATAAAAAAAGTAGCTATTCTGGGTTCTGGTGTAATGGGCAGCCGTATTGCTTGCCATTTTGCAAACATCGGTGTGCAGGTATTACTGCTGGATATTGTACCAAAAGACGCACCCGGCGATAAAAAAGCCCGCAATAAAATAGTTAATGACGCGCTCGATTTCGCCTTAAAATCAAACCCCTCTCCCATCTATCTCAAATCATTCGCCAGGCGCATAACAACCGGGAACTTTGAAGATGATATGCCTAAAATTGCCGAATGCGACTGGGTGATAGAAGTGGTGGTTGAACGATTGGATATCAAACAACAAGTATTTGAAACGGTTGAAAAACACCGGAAACCAGGCACACTCATCACCTCCAATACATCGGGCATCCCTATCCATTTAATGGCCGAAGGGCGCAGTGAAGATTTTAAGCTGCACTTTTGCGGCAGCCATTTCTTCAACCCGCCGAGATATTTAAAGCTATTAGAGATCATCCCTACCAAAGATACTTTACCTGCGGTGGTAAGTTTTCTGATGGGATACGGCGAGAAATTTCTGGGTAAAACTACCGTACTTGCTAAAGATACCCCCGCCTTTATAGGCAACCGCATAGGCGTTTTCAGCATCATGAGTGTACTGCATTATGTTGATAAAACCGGAATGACGGTTGAAGAGGTTGATAAATTGACCGGCCCGGTAATTGGTCACCCAAAATCAGCAACATTCCGTACCAATGATGTGGTGGGTTTGGATACCATGGTGCATGTGGCCAATGGCCTCAGCAAAAACGCCCCGGATGATGAAGCGAAGGAATTATTTGCAATTCCTGAATTTGTAAATGGTATGCTTAAAAACAACTGGCTGGGTAGCAAAACCGGACAGGGATTTTATAAAAAGGAAAAGGTTGATGGTGTAAACCAATTCTTCGCGCTTGATTTGAAAACGCTGGAATATAAACCATCGCAAAAGGTAAAGTTTCCTTCATTGGATACCACTAAAACAGTTGACAGTTTAAAAGACAGATTAAAAATCCTGTTTGCGGCAAAAGATAAAGCGGGTGATTTTTACAGGGCTACCTTTTACCAGCTTTTTGCCTACGCCAGTAACCGCATTCCCGAAATTGCCGATGAACTTTATAAGATAGACGCTGCCATTAATGCAGGCTTTGGCTGGGAAATGGGGCCTTTTGAAAAATGGGACGCCTTAGGTGTAGCCGATACCGTGAAAGCGATGGAAGCTGCGGGCAACAAACCAGCCCAATGGGTATATGAAATGCTTGCCTCGGGTGCGGAGAGCTTTTATAAAATAGCCGATGGCAATCGTCAGTATTATGATATCACATCAAAAACTTACATGGTAATTCCAGGTACAGAAAACTTTATCCTGCTGAGCAATATCCGCGAGGCAAATACGGTATGGAAAAACAGCGGCACTACCATTACCGATATTGGCGATGGCATCCTTAATCTGGAGTTCCATACCAAAATGAACACCATTGGCGGCGATGTGATCGAGGGCATTAACAAAGCCATCACCCTGGCCGAAAATAGCTACAAAGGATTGGTGATCTCCAATGAAGGGGCCAACTTTAGCGCCGGTGCCAACGTTGGGATGATATTTATGATGGCTGTTGAACAGGAATTTGATGAACTGAACGTGGTCATAAAAGCTTTCCAAAACACCATGATGCGCATAAGGTATTCTTCCATCCCGGTGGTAACGGCCCCGCACCAGATGGCTTTAGGCGGCGGTTGTGAGCTTTGCCTTCATGCTGATAAGGTAGTAGCCCATGCCGAATTATATATGGGATTGGTAGAATTTGGTGTCGGCCTGATCCCAGGTGGTGGCGGTTCCAAAGAGTTTGCCTTACGCTTGTCAGACGAGTTACAGGATGGCGACATAGAACTGAACAATTTCCGCGACCGCTTTTTAACCATAGGCCAGGCAAAAGTTTCTACCTCTGCTTATGAAGCCTTTGAGTTTGGCTATCTGAAAAAAGGCCGGGATGTAGTGGTGGTATCGCAAAACCGTTTACTGGCCGAGGCCAAGCAACATTGCCTGCAATTGGCCAATGATGGCTACGTGCAGCCCGTTCAACGCACGGATATCAGGGTACTGGGCAAACAGGCATTAGGCCTGGGTTATGTAGGCGCCAATACCATGTACAGCGGCAATTACATCAGCGAGCATGATGTGAAGATCTCGCAAAAGCTGGCCTATGTGCTTGCCGGCGGCGATCTGTCACAACCATCATTGGTAAGCGAAGAATATTTGCTGGATTTGGAGCGGGAGGCCTTTGTTTCGTTATGTACCGAACGCAAAACACTGGAGCGCATTCAATCCATTATAACAGGTGGCAAGGTGTTAAGGAACTGAGCCCTTCCTAAATCCTCCCCGGTAGGGAGGACTTTAAAAACCTCATTTCAAATAGATGTGGTTTTTACGCAAAAAGGAATAAAAGTCTCCTCTACCTGGGGAGATTTAGAGGGGGCTTTATTGTTTTAGTTAAAATAAAAAAGATATGAACGCATATATAGTCGCCGGCAGTCGCAGCGCAATTGGAAAAGCAACCAGGGGCGGATTCAGGTTTACCCGGCCTGATACGCTTGCGGCGGATGTTATTAAACATTTAATGGCATCGGTGCCCAACGTGGATAAGGAACAAATAGAGGATGTTATTGTGGGTAATGCAACCCCCGAGGCAGAGCAGGGTTTAAACGTGGCACGCCTGATTTCGCTGATGGCTTTGGATACCGATAAAGTACCAGGCATGACCGTGAACAGGTATTGTGCCTCGGGCCTGGAAACCATAGCCATAGCGTCGGCCAAAATACATAGCGGCATTGCCGATTGTATTATTGCAGGCGGTGTGGAAAGTATGAGCCTGCTCCCAATGGGCGGCTGGCGTGTGGTACCTAATGCTGATGTGGCCCTTGCCCATCCAGATTATTACTGGGGCATGGGTTTAACTGCCGAGGCTGTGGCCAAAGAATATAAAATTGGCCGTGAAGAGCAGGATCAGTTTTCCTATAACTCGCACCAAAAAGCTATAAACGCCATAAAAGAGGGCAAGTTTAAAGATGAAATAGTGCCCTTAAGTATTACGGAAACCTACATTGATGAAAGCGGCAAAAGAAAACAAAGGGAATTTAAAGTAGATACCGACGAAGGCCCGCGTGCCGATACTTCGCTTGATGCGCTTGCCAAACTTAAACCGGTGTTTGATGCCAAAGGCGTAGTAACTGCCGGCAATTCATCACAAACAAGTGATGGCGCGGCTTTTGTAATGGTAGTAAGCGAACGGTTTTTAAAAGCGAATAATTTAAAACCTATTGCAAGGCTGGTTAATTACGCGGTAGCAGGTGTACCGCCACGTATCATGGGTATTGGCCCGTTGGTTGCTATCCCTAAAGTGCTAAAAATGGCGGGTATGAAACAACAGGATATTGATCTGATTGAATTGAATGAGGCTTTTGCATCACAATCATTAGCAGTTATTAAAGGTCTGGACCTTGACCTTGACCGCATTAATGTAAATGGTGGTGCCATAGCGCTTGGTCATCCACTGGGCTGCACGGGGGCAAAATTATCTGTACAGTTGTTTAATGAACTGAAACGCAGGGATAAAAAATATGGCATGGTTACTATGTGCGTAGGTACCGGACAAGGTGCCGCCGGCATATTTGAATTATTATAACGATTTACTTTTAAACTGTTGCATACATGAAAAAAGCGGCCAGATTGTTTGATTGCATGGAGATCCAGGCAAAAGAACCCAGGGTGAGTTTATTGAACGCCAAAGTAAACGGTGACTGGAAAGCATACAGCACACAGGAAGTTCATACCCTGGTTTACCAGTTAGCCATGTCGCTTTTGGATATGGGTGTTTCGCAGGGCGATAGTACAACAGAGGGCCGGGATAAAATAGGGCTCATTAGTAATGGGCGGCCCGAATGGCTGATAACCGATCTTGCCGTACAACTCATAGGCGCTATATTGGTGCCCTTATATCCCAACAGTAACCCCAAAGAGCTGGAACAGATACTGAACGAAGCAGAGGTAAAATACCTGTTTGTTAGTACTAAAGAGCTGTGCGGTAAGGTAAATGAAGTCCGTTTAAACATCCCGTCATTAAAGGCTGTTTATACTTTTGATCAGATGGAAGATTGCCCGAACTGGGCCGAACTCTTTAAGCCATTACAGGAGGGTTATCGTGAAAAGTTATCGAAAATAAGCGATACCATAACAGAAAATGATGTAACCACCATTATTTATACATCAGGTACCACAGGCCGGCCCAAGGGCGTAATGCTTACCCATAAAAATATTTTAAGCAATGTTATGGCCTCCGGTGATGTACTTGCCCAGATACCCATAGACCAAAAAATAGCGCTGAGCTTTTTACCGCTGAACCACATTTTCGAAAAAATGTGTACCTACATCTATCTCTTCTTTGGGTTTTCCATCCATTATGCTGAAAGCATGGATACTATTGGCGCCAATATGAAAGAGGCCAGGCCTTATATTTTTACCGCGGTACCACGACTGCTGGAAAAAGTGTTCGAGAAAATTATGGTACAAGGGCAAAAGTTAACCGGTATTAAAAGAAAGATCTTTTTATGGTCGATCACAGTTGCTGAACAGTTTGAGATCAATAATAACAATTTATGGTATAAAACTAAATTAGCCATCGCCGATAAGCTGGTTTACAGTAAATGGCGTAATGCCATTGGTGGCAATATAAAAGCCATAGTTATAGGAAGCTCTGCCTGCCCTATAAAACTGGAAAAAATATTTACAGCCGCCGGCATGGTTGTTTTGGAAGGTTATGGGCTTACTGAAACTTCGCCGGTAATTGCAGTTAACCATTACCAAAAAAGCGGCAGAAAATTTGGCACTGTAGGTCCCTTACTGAGTGGAGTACAGGTTAAGATTGCTGATGATGGTGAGATACTTTGCAAAGGCCCTAATGTTATGGTGGGATACTACAAAAACCCGGAAATGACGGCAGAAGTTATTAGGGACGGCTGGTTTTGCACCGGCGATATCGGGGAACTGGATATGGATGGGTTCCTTAAAATAACAGATCGTAAAAAAGAGATCTTTAAAACATCGGGTGGTAAATATGTGGCTCCCCTCCCTATTGAAAATAAAATGAAAGAGAATCATTTTATTGAACAGATGATGGTGGTTGGGGCCGAAAGGAAATTTACAGCAGCACTCATCGTACCTTCATATACCAATTTAAAACCATGGTGCAAGCAACACGATATTTCATTTTCATCCAATAATGAAATTATAAAAGATGGCAGGGTGATCGCATTATATCAATCTATAATAAACGCCTTTAATCCTGAATTTAACCATGTGGAACAGGTTAAGAAAGTAACCTTACTGCCTGATGAATGGTCGATAGAGAATGGAGAGCTCACCCCTACCGGCAAAATGAAACGAAAAGTGATCACAGAAAAATATAAAGCCGAAATTGATAAAATGTACACAGGCGAAGAACATGAAAACCCATCCCTGGTACACTGATATTTTGAGGCAAGAGATAAGAGCCAGGAGTCAAGACAAAAAAACAAGCTTACTTTCCTGACTCCAACATCTTGGCTCTTGATTCTTAACTCTTGATTCTAATCATATGAACACATTTCAATTAACCGTAAACGACCGGCTGGCTATTATAATGCTTGACAGCGGGCGTTCCAATGCTATCAACCACCAAATGGTTAAAGAGCTGATAAGCTGCATTCAAACGCTGGAACGGGATAATAGTATTGGCGGCTTGATTTTAACAGGTAAGCCCGGTTTCTTTTCATCGGGTATCGACCTGATTGAGGCTTATGAATATGACGAGGAACAAAGCCGTGCTTTATGGACAGATTTTATGTTATTACAACGACTGCTGGCGGCTTTTAAAAAACCAATGGTGGCTGCTATTAGCGGCCATAGTCCTGCCGGGGGATGTGTAATGGCCATTTGTTGTGATTATCGCGTAATGGCCGCTGGTGCATTCATCATTGGCTTAAATGAGATTCCGGTAGGTATTATCGTACCCGATAGCGTTTTTAACTTGTACGCCTTTTGGCTTGGTCAGCATAAAGCCTACCAGTTTTTGATGGAGGGCAAGCTCTTAAAGGTTAATGAGGCGTTTGATGCTGGTTTGATAGATGAGATAAGCCCCGCCGAAAGCTTGATAACAACAGCCGAAAGAAAGATCAGAACTTATATGCAGCTAAACCCAGTTACCTGGAGCCAAAGCAAGCTAAACCTGCGTAAAGAACTGATGGACAAACTAAATACCGACCAATCCGCAACTTTAAACAACATGCTGCAGCAGTGGTGGGCGCCCGAAACCAGGAAAGCCCTGCAAATGCTTATCCAGAATTTAAAATCAAAATCAACAGCGGCCTAATAATTCATTAACGATGAGCGATAATAAAGCAACAGCACCGGGCATGTTAAGGGATGATGCCCTGAAAGGAAAAACCATTATTGTAACCGGTGGAGGTACCGGCCTGGGCAGGGCCATGGGAACCTACTTTTTAAAATTAGGGGCCAACCTGGTGATCACCAGCCGCAAGCTGGACATATTGGAAAAAACCGCTGCCGAAATGGAAACAGAAACCGGTGGAAAGGTTTTAGCCACAGCCTGCGATGTGCGAAATTATGACCATGTTGAAAAGATGCTGCAGCGATCCATCGCTGTTTTTGGCCGTGTTGATGGCCTATTGAACAATGCCGCGGGTAATTTTATTTCGCCAACAGAACGGTTGTCGGCAAACGCGTTTTCGGCTGTCATTGATATTGTATTAAAAGGTTCGGTCAATTGCTCACTGGCCCTGGGTAAATACTGGATAGCCGAAAAAATACCAGGTACCATCCTCAACATCATTACCACCTATGCTTTTACAGGCTCAGCCTATGTAGTGCCATCGGCCTGCGCAAAAGGTGGTGTGCTGGCCATGACCCGGTCGCTGGCAGTAGAATGGGGCAGGCACGGCATCCGCACCAACGCCATAGCACCCGGCCCGTTCCCAACCAAAGGAGCATGGGAACGTTTACTGCCCGGCGATATGGCACAAAAGTTCGACTTTAAAAACCGGGTTCCGCTTAAACGTGTAGGCGAACACCAGGAGCTGGCTAATTTAGCTGCATTCCTGGTATCTGACTTTTCGGGCTATATTAACGGCGAAGTGATCACGATCGACGGCGGCGAATGGCTGCAAGGAGCTGGTCAGTTCAATGGGCTTGAAATGGTACCTGATGCCATGTGGGACAGCATTGAACAGGCAACACGCAAAGCATAGTTTGTTATTCTTATCTTCTGATATCCCAATTTAACGTAAAACTCAACTGACTCACTTTACGCAGAGTTGACCATGCCTATTAAAGCGAGGCTTTAAAACCCATACTTGACACAGAAAAGTAATATTAAAAATTTGCTTTTTGCAATTTAATACCAATCGGTATATTTGTTGCCATGATTAAAGCGTCATCAAAATCAGAACGTACCAGGAACTTTATTATCGAAAGCACTGCTGAGATCTTCAATAAGAAAGGCTATGCTGGTACATCGCTGTCGGATATCACAAGCGCCACTGGTTTGTCTAAAGGAGCCATTTATAGTAATTTTAAAAATAAAGAAGAGGTTGCATTAGCCGTTTTTGATTTTAATTATTCCAGGCTTTCAAAAGCAACAAAAGAACAAACTGACTTAGCTCAAACCTATCATGACAGATTAATGGTTTATGCCAAAGTTTACCGGAATGTATCAGGAGGCAGGATTAACCGGGGAGGTTGCCCCATATTAAACACCGCTACAGAAGCAGACGATACCAATAATTTATTAAAAGACAGGGCAGCAAAGGCTATACTTCAATGGAAAAAGAATATAGTACAGCTTATTGAACAGGGAATTGATGCAAGTGAATTTAAAGCTGAAATAGACCCACGCCAAACGGCATTTTCTATCATCGCTTTAATTGAAGGCGGTGTAATGATAGCTCGGGTTACCGGCGATCCTGCCAATATGGATAATGTTTTGCAAACCGTAGTAATGTTGATCAGGCAAATGAAAAAATAAAAAAATTTAACCTATAAAATACCGATTGGTATTTTATTAAATTATAGGTGCTCATTAAATGGCATGCAAATAAAATAAATCCCTATAAAATACCACGATTAAAAATATATCAATCAGTATAAAATGACTCCTTTAAAACGACAAATACTTTTGATCACCGTAATAGCGGCAGCAATTATGGAACTAATAGATACCTCTATTGTGAATGTAGCGCTTAACTATATGAGCGGTAACCTTGGTGCCACGTTAGAAGATATCTCCTGGGTGATCACCTCCTATGCTATAGCCAACGTGATCATTATTCCCATGACCAGCTTTTTAGTTAATAACCTGGGGCGAAGGAATTATTATATTGGTTCTATCATACTTTTTACCGTTTGTTCTTTTATGTGTGGTAACGCTACCGGAATTTGGGAACTGGTGACATTTAGGTTTCTGCAGGGCTTGGGCGGTGGCGCCCTGCTATCGGTTTCAGCTACGGTGGTTTTTGAACTATTTCCAAAAGAAAAGCAGGCCACTGCCAGCGCCTTATTTGGTATAGGGGTCTTCATCGGTCCTACTATTGGACCAACATTAGGGGGTTATATCACAGAAAATTACGCATGGCCCTGGATCTTTTATATTAACATCCCGATTGGCATAGCCGCCGCGGTTTCGTGTTTTTTCCTTTTGTATGAACCTTTGATCAAACAAAAAATAGCTAAAATTGACTGGACCGGCATCGTGTTACTTATCATCGGAATAGGCTCGCTCCAGGTGGTGCTGGAAAGAGGGCAAACAGATGACTGGTTTGCAGCTGGTTATATCATCTTCCTAACCGTGGTTGCCGTAATTTCACTCACTGCATTTATCATATGGGAGCTATACACCGAAAACCCGGTGGTGAACCTGCGTATATTACGATTCAGATCACTGAGCATAGCCGCGGTGCTCACCTTTATTACCGGGATAGGGATGTACACTTCCATTTACCTTACCCCTGTTGTTGCACAGCGCTTACTTGGTTTTACTCCCACCCAATCAGGATTGTTGCTTTTGCCCGGCTCTATTGTGGCCGTACTGGCATTGATCGTCACCGGAAAATTACTGCAAAAGGGGGTTTCGGCCGCTTTGATCGTCTTCTTTGGTTTTTTATGTTTTATCTATTTTAACTGGTCTATGTCAAGGATCAACCTGGATACACCGGCTATTGACATTACCTTAAACCTGATATTCCGGGCGATAGGCATGGCATTACTCACTGTTCCCTTAGGTACATTGGCTGTGTCATCATTGGAAGCCAAAGATATGCCACAAGGGACCGCGTTAAACAATATGATGCGGCAATTAGGTGGTTCTTTCGGCATTTCTATCATCAATACTTACGTAGCACGCCGGATAGCATCACACCGTATTGACCTCATTACCCACATCACAGCCGATGACCCTATATCGGTTAGCAGGATCAATTCATATATAGGAGTGTTTCATCAAAAAGGCTTTAGCCTGTTTGATGCTCAGCAAAAAGCAATGGAGCTGATAGAAAAAGTTGTTATAAAGCAATCTTCATTCTCCAGTTACCTGGACAGCTACTTTCTGATCGGCCTGTTTTTTGCCATAGTACTACCTTTATTGCTTTTTGTTGCTAAAAGAGATAAAAAAAGGCCGCTTGTGATCCCTTCATCCGATCATTAAAATGGCTTAAATATCCTGATGTACGGGTTATCGCATCTGTTTTTGATATACCCTTACATAGTCAATTTCAAAATGTTTTGGGAAAGAGGTAAGAGCAGGGTCTCCACCGTTATCGCCGCCTATGGCCAGATTAAGTAATAGGTAATGCGCCTGTTCAAAGGGGTTTACCTTACTCCCATCCTGGTTAACCAGGTCATGCAGCTCTACCCGGTTCATCAACTGCCCGTCAACATACAGGCTAATGGCATTTTTGTCCCAATCCATTTGCCAGATATGAAACTGTTTGGACCAGTCAGGGTTAAAAGTTTCCAGCGCTTTGGTTTGGCTATACCATTTGGCTTTGTAGCGGGTTGATGTTCCACAGGCTATATTGGCCAGCAGTTTATTCCGGTAATATTCCATAATATCAATCTCGCCGTTCGAGGGCCACTCGCCTGACACCCCAAGGGTCCAAAAAGCCGGCCATAGCCCTGCATCCGTATCAATACGCGCCCGCATCACAAACCGTCCATACTGCCAGCTATGCGAGCCTGAAGTATTAAGGCTGGCTGATGTATATTTAATTTCGGGTCTGGTGGTTTTCCAGTTATTACTTTGCGGAAGGTAGCCGGGATTGACTAAATTTTTTTCTTTGCAGCTTCAATAATCAGCATACCGTTGTAACATCTCGCATTTTGCGGCCGGTACCATTGCAATTCATTATTCCGTACAAAACCGTGTTCAAATCCCCAGTTGTTAGCATCGGGCTGTCCTTCTTTATTAAATTCATCTGCCCAGACAAGTTTATAACCTCCGGTAGTATCCTT
>Ga0193717_1000940_pt1 | contig 18352 bp, 12 predicted proteins | sample U2c2metaG_FD_145900 | JGI IMG/M metagenome (GOLD analysis project Ga0193717, IMG submission 145900) | Soil microbial communities from a riparian zone of the East river system, Colorado, United States - U2c2 | ecosystem: Environmental > Terrestrial > Soil > Riparian zone | place: USA: East River... | reverse complement strand
AGGCGACGCGCTGGGCTGGGATGCCGGCGTCGGGGTGGAGCGCGTAGAAGGCAGTGATGAGGCGTGGGACGCTGACCAGGGATTCGAGTGTGGGAAGGTGACCTGGCTGGTTGGTGGCTGCGTTGTCGCTCATGCTCTTTTGTGTCCTCCTGTGGACCTTTGAACTATATGCGATGCAAATTTGCTGTGTGTAGAGGGGGGCCCCCCTGGGGGTACCCTCGCTTAAGTGGCTTTATTTCATGTGTATGCGAAATGTAGCGCTTGCAAATTAGTCATATCAAAAGGGTTACGGGTAAATTCGTCTTTCTAAATGGTTTATACGCTCCATGGGAAAGCCCCGGTTTTCACCGGGGCTTTCTTCGATCTATATTTCATTATAACGGTTCGGAGGAAACTAATAAGCAACGTGGATCATCTTTGTTTTCTTAGGTTTATGTGGATGGGGGCTTGACAGGTTTTTGGGTGGTGGCTTCCTTCGGATGCGTCGAACGGTAAGAACGGCAACAACAAGTACGGTTTGGTTGTTGAAAAGGGTTGAGAGGTTGTGGTGAATAAAGACCTTCGGGATCCTTCGCTGCGCTCAGGATGACGGCAAAAACACACAACAGTAGGAACAACGGCAACAGCAAGAACAACAGCAACAGCAAGAACAACAGCAAGAACAAGAGCGTTGGGGGTGGCTACGTTCGAGGGTAATAACACGTAAGTCGCAGAAGATGTCTAAGTAATATGGTTGTGTTTTTCGAGCCAATGTCCTAAAACGGAGAGGCTCCCGGTTTGTATGTCCCCAAGAGAACAAAATCGCGTGGTCAGTACATGACCGGCAGCAACGTGCATCGCAGAGAAACGATCGTTGAGTATGTGGGCTGGTCCCCGTCATATTACGTGGCGGGGACTGGTTCCGAGGATTTTGATGGGCCTGGTTCGACGGAAGAGATTGCCGCCGTGGGTGGTGATGGCGGTCTTGGTTGTCCCAGCTTTGCCAGCCTATGCGGTGGAGATGACGTTAGTGGCGGACGCCCATGTGAACAGGGCATTGCCGACGGTCAATAGCGGAGCGATTTCAAATTTAAATGTGGGCGCGGGCTATACGGCGCTCATGCAGTTCGATCTGGGGATGCTGCCGCAGGGAACTACAGCGGCACAGGTGTCCAGAGCGGTGCTGCGGCTGTACTGCAATCGGGTGGATACGGCAGGGTCGGTGAGCGTGCAGCCGGTAGGCGGGGCATGGGGCGAGTACAGCGTGACGTACGCGACATTGCCTTCATTGAGCGCTTCGTCGCAGGTGTTTCCGGTCAGCCAGGCTGGTGTGTACGTGACTGTGGATGTGACGGCGCTTGTACAGGGATGGACTACGGCTCCAGCAACGAACTTCGGATTAGCTCTGACGGCGGATGTGGCGGGAGTGCAGTTCGACAGCAAGGAGAACGATCTCACGGGCCACGCTCCGGCGTTGGACGTGGTGCTGGTTTCGACTGGTCCTGCGGGTCCAATTGGTTTGACGGGGGCTACGGGTGCAGTTGGGGCAACAGGTCCTGCCGGGGCTGTGGGTGCGACTGGTCCTGCTGGTCCGGCGGGAAGCGGTTCGGGGCTCATCTATCAAGGGGCATATGGGACGGTGACGAGTTATGGCGTGAACGAAGTCGTGACCTATCAAGGGTCGAGTTATGTCTCTCTTGTCGCGGGAAATCGTGGCAATTTGCCGACGGTCAGCCCGGCGCAGTGGGGAGTGCTGGCGCAGGCAGCAATTGGAGCGACGGGACCTGCGGGGCCTGCTGGAGCGGCAGGGGGAATCGGACCGCAAGGACCGACCGGATCGACGGGGGCGACTGGCCCGGCAGGGCCGCCGGGAGCGACGGGACCGCCGGGAGCAACGGGGATCTCTGGATCTCCGGGGATGGTGTATCGGGGTGCGTACTCTGTCGTAACGAGCTATGCGCTGAACGATGCGGTGAGCTATGGCGGGTCGACTTACATCTCGGTGGTGGCGGGCAATCGTGGGAATACGCCGTCGTCGAGTTCGGGACAGTGGACCGTGCTGGCAGCTCAGGGAGCCCAGGGACCGGCAGGGGTTGCTGGAGCGGCGGGGCTCTCGGGCCCGGCAGGAGCGGTGGGAGCAACGGGGGCGACTGGAGCGCAAGGGCCTCCGGTGAGCTTTCGTGGCGGATGGCTGGCGAACCAGCCGTATCAAGTGGGAGATGCGGTGGGATACGGTGGATCGAGTTATGTCGCGCTGGCAGGGAGCATGGGAAGAACGCCGGATGCAAGCCCGGCGTACTGGGCAGTGCTGGCACAGGCGGGTACTCCTGGAACTGCGGGGGCTGCGGGACCGCAGGGGCGCCCGGGAGTGAACTACAAGGGTGCCTGGGTGGCGAGTATGGGGTATGTGGCGGATGATGCCGTGTTATTTGGCGGAACGACTTATCTTGCGTTGGTGACAAGCCTTGGCCTGCAGCCGGATAGTCATCCGGGAGCATGGGGAGTTCTTGCCCAGGCTGGAGGTGCGGGGCCGACTGGACCAGCAGGAGCAGCAGCGACGGTGAGCGTCGGGACTGTGACCACAGGTGCTGTTGGAACGCAGGTGATGGTGATGAACAGCGGAACGGCGAATGCGGCGGTGCTGAATTTTACGATTCCGCAGGGAGCGCCGGGTACGAATGGAACGGGCGGCGGTGGTGGTGGAGGAAGCAGCGGGATTCCGTTCGCGTCGATGTATCACGTGGTTTCGTTCAACTCCACGTACTACTCGGTGAACAACGCGAACGCCAGCCTGACGGAACCAGGCTCCGTGCTGACATGGGTTCCGGCTGGTTGCACGGCGACTCGGCTGGCAGTGTTTTCGCAGCAGTCGAATACCATCACGGTCACGCTGCGGCAGGGGCTGCTGGGAGCGATGGCGGATACGACGCTGTCGTGCTCGGCGGCTGCGGGAGGGAGTTGTATGGCGACCGGAGCGGTTGCGATTGCGGCCGGAAACTTTGTGGACCTTAGCGTGAGTGGGGCTAATGGAACGCCAGCCGGGGTGTGGACGGCGCTGGGCTGTGATTGAGGCTGATTCGCATAAGAATGGTCTACGACGATATGCTGGTGTGCAAGTTCGAAGTCCGATTTATATGAGGGGTTTACCAGGATGAAGGTTTTCGCAGCGTCGATGGTGTTAGGTTGTGCGGTGGTGCAGGGTGCGTGGGCTCAGGGTTCTCTTTCGGCGTCCGCTTCGGCAAAGATGGCGGAGACGGTTATCAAGCAGTGGCCGGCTGGAGTCGTAACAACGGAGAGCCATCCTGGGGAATGGGCCTATGAGGAGGGCGTGCTGCTGGATGGGATGGCAGCAGAGTGGCACACAACGGCGGTTGGCGATGACTTTCGCTATATCAAGGCCGCAGTCGATAAATATGTAGCTGACGATGGATCAATTAAGGGATACGTCACGGACGCGCACAATCTGGACAATGTCGAGATGGGTCGAGCGGTGTTGCTGATGTACAAGGTGACGCAGCAGCCGAAGTACTACAAGGCGGCGAAGTTTATCCACGATCAGCTTGCGGCGCAGCCCAGGACTAACAGCGGCGGCTATTGGCATAAGCAGATCTATCCGAATCAGATGTGGCTGGATGGAGCCTATATGGCGGAGCCTTTTCGTGCGGCGTATGCGGTTACGTTTCAGGAGCCGGGGGACTTTGACGACATTGCAAAGCAGTTGCTGCTGATGGATGCGAAGATGCGAGATGCGAAGACAGGGCTGCTCCGGCATGGGTGGGATGAGTCGAAGCAGATGAAGTGGGCCGATGCGAAGACGGGGCTCTCGCCTGAGGCGTGGTCGCGGGCGATGGGGTGGTATGCGATGGCGCTGGTCGATGTGCTGGACTGGATGCCGGTTGACCATCCGCAGCGTGCGGCGCTGGTGACGGCGCTGAAGCGGACGGCGGCTGCGATTGTGACCTATCAGGACAAGAAGACCGGGCTGTGGTGGCAGGTGATGGACAAGGGCAGCAGGCCGGGGAACTTTGCGGAGGCTTCGGCGAGCAGCATGTTTGTCTATGCGCTGGCCAAGGGAGTGCGGATGGGATATCTGCCGCAGGCCGACGAGGCGAGTGTGCGGCTTGGGTGGGAGGGGATTCAGAAGACGTTTGTTACGACCGGGGCGGACGGTTTGATGGTTCTGAATGGGACGGTGAAGGTGGGTGGGCTGGGAGGGACGCCGTATCGCTCAGGTACGTTCGACTACTATGCGGGTGAGAAGACGATTGCGAATGACGCTAAAGGCGTCGGAGCGTTTTTGCTGGCGGGCTCGGAGATGGAGCAGGCTTCGACCCAGGCGTTGGGGCAGGGGAAGACGGTACTGGTCGATGCGTGGTTCAACTCGCAGACGCGCAAGAATGCCGCGGGACAGACGGAGTTGTTCCACTACAAATGGGATGACGATGCGAATCCTGGGTTTGCGTTCTTTGGGCGCGCATTTCAGCGGTACGGCGTGAAGCTGGCCACGGAGACGACTGCGCCTACGGCGGAGGATCTGAAGAAGGCACAGATTTATGTGATGGCTTCTCCTGATATTCCGGCAAAGAATCCCTCGCCGCATTACATGGACAAGGCGAGCGGAGATGCAATTGAGGCGTGGGTGAAGGATGGAGGGGTGCTCCTGTTGATGGAGAACGATGTTACGAACTCCGAGTTTGAGCACTTCAATACGATGAGCGAGCGCTTCGGCATCCACTTCAACGCGGTGATTCGCAATGCGGTGCAGAACAATACATGGTCGCAGGGGACGGTGATGATTCCGGCAGGGACTGGGGTGTTTGAGGGCCCGCACCAGGCGTATTTGAAGGAGGTCAGCACGATTACGCTGTCGGGACCGGCGAAGGCGCTGGTGACCGACAAGGGCGATGTGCTGTTTGCTGTAGCGAAGGTGGGGAAGGGAGTGGTATTTGCGGTGACCGATCCTTGGGTCTACAACGAATACACGGATAGGCGGAATAAGCTTCCGGTGGAGTTCGACACATTCGATGCAGCGATCGATCTGGCCGGATGGGCGGTGCGACAGGCGAAGTAGCGTCTAAAGGCGGGTCGCGAGCGTTTGACGGAGCTTCTGGATCAGGGCGGTGAGCTGAGTGAGCTTCTCGGGAGTGGGCACCCTGAATATCTGCTCTATCTCGCTCGCGATATCACCGGCCTGCTGGTAGCCGAACATGCCGAGATTGCCAGAGAGTTTGTGGGCGATGGAGAGTGCCTCTTCGCGTGGGGTCTCGGCAAGGACGCCGGTTGATGCTGATTTTGCGGCGCGCTCGAGGAGGGCGAGGCGGCTGTGCAGGGTGGGGAGGTGGCGCTGCCAGAGCTCGGCGAGGAGGGTTTCTATTTCCTGGTTGGCGTTATCTGTCATTGAGGTGGACCTGGGTGGAGAAGATACCTGCTTAGGTGGCCGGCGTCGAGGGGTCTGGCTTAACGGGAGGATGTTCGTTCCATCCGAGGACTTCGGAGATCTGCTCCGCGAGGGTGAGAGGATCGAAGGGTTTGAACAGAATCGCGGCCACGCCAAGCCCGGCGAAACGGCGCTGGTCCACACCTTGCACCTTTGCGGTGAGAAGCAGCACGGGGATGTTGGCGATGGCGGGGTTCTGCTGCATGTTCCGGAAGGTCGTGGGCCCGTCTACGCCTGGCATCATCACGTCCATCAGGATCGCGTCGGGCAGCTCGGCGATTGCGAGCTCGATTCCTTTTGCGCCAGAGCTGGCAGTGAAGACGTGCCATCCTGCCGTGGCTTCAAGAGAGAGCGCGGCAACTTCACGAATATCATCTTCGTCGTCGATGATTAAAATGCGTCGCATGAGCGTGCTTATTTTCTCATGTCATGGAAGGTATTGGAGATAGCGGAGGAGTTTCCTCTAGATTACGGTACGGTCGTGGCTCGATCGCTGAACCTGGAGCGCATTCGCTGGACCATCGAGAGGACCAGTTCTTCGACCTCATGGGGCTGAACCTTCGCCTTGGTGAGGAACTCGGTGGTTCCAAGTCGCAGTTTGGCCATTTCAACGTCGGATATCTCGCGGCCAGAGTAGACGACCAGGGGGAGTGTTCGCAGTGTGGGCTGCTGGCGCAACCACTCGACCAATGAGAAGCCGTCGCCGTCGGGCAGGGTCAGGTCGAGGATGAGCAGGTCGGGAGGGCGGTCGATGCATTGACGGATGGCCTGTTGCCGGCTGGAGGCGTGGCTGACTCGGACCGCGGCACCCTGGAAGCTGGAGATGAGAACGCTGGCCAGATCTTCATCGTCTTCGACAAGCAGAACGTGGGCGGGGCCGTCCCCATGGTGCAGAACGCGGCCGAGTTCGGCAAAGAGCAGGTTCTCGCTGAAGGGCTTCTGCACCCAGCCCTGGGCGTCACCAGTGAGTTGCGGGCGAAGCGTGGAGGAGAGAACGCTGAGAACGACGACGGGGATGTTGGCCGTGAGCGGGTTTTCGCGAAGCCGCTGAAGGGTCTCCCATCCGCTCAAGCCCGGCATGTAGAGATCGAGAAGGATAGCTTCGACGTGATGCTCGGAGGCGAGAACCAGAGCCTGATTGCCGGAGTTGGCCTCGATGACGGTATAGCCCTGGCGCCCGAGGTGTTCGGCTACAACGGTGCGAATGCTGGGATCATCGTCGCAGACCAGGATAGAGCCTTCGCCACGCGGGGCGAGTGGCGTCGAAAGAGCCGCAGGCGCAGTGATGTCGGTCGAACGTGCGGTGCGGGGCAGCATGACGTAAAGGGTGCTTCCGACACCGAGATTTCGCTGAGCCCATATGGAGCCGCTATGCTGCTGCACAATGCTGCGGCAGATGGAGAGTCCAAGGCCCGTGCCGCCTTTCTGACGGGCGTCAGATGGTTCGACCTGCTGGAAGCGGTCGAAGATAGTGTCGAGTTTTTCCGTTGGAATGCCGCGGCCTTCGTCTGCGACCTTCAGGAGGATGGATTCGGCGGTAGCGTCGGTGTAGACGCGCACGGTGGAAGCAGGCGGGGAGAACTTGATGGCGTTCGAGAGCAGGTTGGTGAGCACCTGGAGGATACGGTCGGCATCCCCGTCGAAGAAGAGGGCCTCCGGTGTGGGCGCCTGAGCGACGGTGAAGGGAACAAGCTCAAGATGGACTGTATTGGCGTCGGCCATGGGAGTCATGGTCTCGATGGCCTGCTGGGAGAGGTCGCGGAGCGAGCAGCGGCGGATCTGCAACGGCGCACGGCCGGACTCCATGCGCTCGAGGTCGAGGATGTCGTTGATCAGGCGGATGAGCCGGTCTGTGTTCGTTACGGCGATGCGGAGGAGGTTCAGGGCCTTGGCATCGACGTCGCCAATGACGCCGGAGGAGAGCAGGCCAAGGGCTCCGCGAATGCTGGTGAGGGGGGTACGAAGCTCGTGAGAGACGGTGGAGATGAACTCATCCTTGAGCGTGTCAAGCTGGGAGCGCTCCGTGAGCTGGATCTTATCCTGGTGCTGTTGCTCACGCGCGCGCGTCAACTGCACCGCGAGATCGCGAGCTGTTCGCTGTGAGCGAAGAAATGCGAAGAGCAGAACACCGCAGGTACTTAGCAGAGAAAGAAAGCCAATAATCGATAAAGTATTCATTCTTGTAAGTAACTCTATGGTAACTATGTACGGATTGTAATAGTAACTTGTTTATGGTGACTATGGCCTAGGATTAATTCTCTAAACGAATCTGCTGCGTTACTTACCTGATATGTGTTTTAACAGATACCCAGGCGTCAATTTGACACAGATCTGATGCGATGGTTTACCTTCTAATCTATAAGTTGTTTATTTTCAATTAAATAACTGATTTTATGCAGCAAGGGAGAGGAAAACCAGTTGCAGCAGCAAGCCCCGAGTTGGGAACGCAAATCAAAGGCCGCCTCCTATTAATAGGAGACGGCCCTAGAAGGTGCTAAATGAGATTTTATGCGGTTACTGGTACCTGATCCAGAATCGTCGCCCACTTCTTCCCCTTGCGAGCAGCCTGAGCGTTCTTGTGGAAGGCGTAGCCGGCGATCAGTGGCAACGCGAGCGTAGCCTCGGAGTAGACCATCTGCTCGTAGGTGAGATCGACCTTACCCCAACTGCTGGCCTCTTTGAGGGTGGAGCCTGATAGAGCGCCGTCGCGAGCGTCAGCTACCGTGATCTGGATGGCGTACTTATGCATCGACGCCTCGACTCCCAGAATGTCCGCAGCGACCACGATGTCCTGGGCGAAGTTCTTGGGCACGCCGCCACCGATCATCAGGAGGCCGGTGGTGGGGTTGGCGATCTTGAGCTGCGTGATCTCGTAGAAGTCCTTGGCGGAGTCGATCGAGACGACGGGCTTGCCCTGGCGAGCGTGCTGGTGGGCGACGAGGCCGAAGCCGGCTGAGCAATCGGAGAAGGCGGGGCAGAAGATCGGCACATTCTTCTCATAGGCCGCGAGGACGATGGAATCCCGGCCTCCGGCTTGAGGGGTCTTGCCGTTCTTGACCAGGTAGGCGCCCATCTCGCGGATGAACTCGCGGGAGCTGTAGGGGCGTGGATCGAGAGAGTTGGTGATCTGATGGGTTGTCTCGTCGCAGATGCGAAGCTCTTCCTCGTCGATGAAGGTGTCGTAGATGCGGTCGATCATCAGCTCACGAAGATCGGCGTCGCCTGCGCCGTACTTGTACTCATCGCCGGCGATGTAGTGGTTGAAGCCGAGCGCCTCGAAGAAGTCCTGATCGACGATGTTCGCGCCGGTGGAGACGATGGCGTCGACCATGTTGTTGCGGATGAGGTCGACGAAGATTTTCTGCAGACCGGCGGAGATGAGAGAGCCGGCGAGGCAGAGGATGACGCCGCAGTCCGTGTCGCGGAGCATCATGTCGTATATGCCGGCAGCGCGGGCGGTGTCACGCGAGCTGTAGGCCATGTTCTGCATGGCATCGACGAGGGCGACGACGTTGTGCTGCTTGATGTCGATGTGCTGGATGGGGCGGTCGAGGAGTTCTTTTTTCGTAGGCATAGCCTCTATAGGATACCAACCGCAAGGCTCCAGATGGCGAGGTTTATGTGAATTTCAACGGTTTTGCCGAGCGGTTGGATGATCTCGTACAAATCGATCCCCGGTGCATGTCCATTTGGTACCAGCTGCAGGCTTTCAAAGCCCATTCGAGTGAAGAAATCCGGAGCCTCAATTGAGACTGATCGACCAAAGACACAGCTCATAAATATGAATTATTTTTCAAAACGGAAATACTACAGGGTGGCCTTGTCTTGAGTCCTCCAATAAAGGGTTTGCGTCTTCCGAAATCTCGGCGGAGACTTGAGATATGAATGTGAACTTTGCCGAGCGCGCCCACAACCATAACTGGAAGCTGGATCCCATCGTGCGGTCGCTGCTTGATACGGACTTCTACAAGCTGTTGATGCTGCAGTTTATCTGGAAGAACTTTCCCCTGGTGCATGTAACCTCCGAGGTGACGAACCGCACAGTAGCGGTGAGGCTAGCCGAACACATCTCAGTAGGAGTACTGGTCGAGCAGATGGAGCACGTTCGCCAGCTGCGCTTTCGCAAGAGCGAACTCGTCTGGCTCGCCGGTAACACCTTCTACGGAACGCGCAGCATCTTCCAGCCTGGCTTTCTCGATTGGCTCGAGCGCGACTTCCGCCTCTCCGACTACGAGGTCACCGAGAGAGAGGGGCAAGTGGTTTTGCGGTTTCACGGTCTCTGGACCGAGGTCACCATGTGGGAGGTTTATGGCCTCGCACTGGTCAGCGAGATGAAGACCCGCGCCGCCCTGAGCCGTCTTAGCGAGTTAGAGCCAAGACCAAGCTGTGGGACAAGATCGAACTTCTCCGGCGCGTCCCTGCGGTGAGGATCTCGGAGTTCGGGACGCGTCGCCGTCACAGCTTTCTCTGGCAGGAGTACGTCGTGGAGGCGATGCGTGCCGCCTTGGGTGAGAGGCTCTCCGGCACGTCCAATACCTTCCTTGCCTACAAGCACGACCTTGAGGCGATGGGAACCAACGCGCACGAACTGCCCATGGCGATGGCTGCGCTGGCTGACAGCGATGAGGCTTTGCGCGAGTCGCAGTACCATGTCCTGGAGTTGTGGCAGAAGAGCTACGGCGGTGAGCTGCTCATCATGTTGCCCGATACCTTTGGCACAACGCAGTTCCTCGACGGCGCCCCAGACTGGGTAGCGGACTGGACCGGCCAGCGATGCGACAGCAAAGACCCCTTCGTCGCCGGCGATGAGTACATCTCCTGGCTGGAAAGCCGGGGTCGCGATGCCCGCAAGAAACGCCTGATCGCCTCCGATGGCCTGGATGTGAACGACATCCTCCGACTCCACGACTATTTCCATGGACGCATACGCTTCAGCGCCGGATGGGGCACTCTCCTGACCAATGACTTCCGGGGCTGTCATCCACGAGGCGAGCGCGATCTGGAACCGATCAGCCTGGTCTGCAAGCTGATGACGGTTGAGGGACGCCCAGCGGTAAAACTATCGGACAACGCGTGCAAGGCTACCGGTCCGGTGGAGGAGATAGCGCGCTATCGAAGAGTCTTCGGAAGCGTGGCGGTGGAGGGAGCGGCGGTGTTGGTTTAATTTATCTGCTACACGAGCAGCCTGTCGCGCTGTCTGCGGATCGGTGTCTCCTCCCGGTTTAGTTGGTTGGCTTTATCCGGTGAAGATTGGGGTTTCGGTCTCGGCTTCTGGTGCGGGCTTCTTCAGGACGTGTTTGCGGAGTGAGAGCGCGGGCAGTTCGACGAGGTAGCGCGAGAGCAGGCTGGCAACGATGGTGATGGCGAAGACGACGAGTATACGGGTGGCATACGCTCGGGTGTCTCCGATGGGCAGTGGGCCGCGGATGTGGTCGTAGGCGCGCATGACGTAGAGATGGATCATGTAGAGCGCGTAGCTGATGAGACCGAAGAAGGTGAGGAAACGGGAGCGCAGGGGAGCGAGGCCTTTGCTCTCGGTGTGGGCGATGAGCAGGCCAACGATGCCGCCGCAGATGAGGGTGATACCGGTCTGACGGAAGGCTTCGGCGAATGCGATGCCGACGGTCGTCGAAGGCAGGGCGAGGGGGACGGCGCAGAGCAGGGTACCAATGACGAGAGCGGCGACGAAGAGGGAATCGTCGATTGAGAGGCTCCTATGCTCGCGCTGGCGGCGCTCGAAGCGGCAAGCGATGAGAGCTCCTACGGCGAGTCCGTCGCATCGCAGGAAGGTGATGTAGTAGTTGTGGTGGCCGACAATGGCAGAGGCGAAGCGGAGGAGCACGGCTGTGACGGCTATTGCGAGTGCCCAATGGCCTAGAGTTGAGACAGAGCGTCGACGGACCACTGTGGGCCAGAGGAGATAGAACTGCTCTTCGATGGCGAGCGACCAGAAGGGGCCAGCAGACTGAATGTGGAAGATGTTAGCAAAGTTGGCAATGAAGAGAGCGGAGACGAGGACGTAGCCTGTTGCGTGGGGAATCAGGAGAAGGACGCCGAGTAGGCAGAGGACGTAGAGGGGAAGGATGCGGAGGGCACGTTTCCAGTAAAAGTCGCGGTAATAGGCGGGGCTCTGGCGATCACGAATGAGGAGCGACGTGATGAGGAAACCGGAGAGGACGAAGAAGACGTCTACTCCCGAGGTTCCGTACTCGAAGAGATTTCGGAGGAAGAGGACCCCTGGCCCCCAGTTGTTTGTATAGATCGAGGCGGAGCAGAGGTGATGGAAGAAGACGATCAATGCCGCGATCCCTCGCATACCGTCGAGTTCGCGAAGGTGGGGGAGGGAATGGGGCTTGGATATGGTGGTAGTTCCCATTTGCTAGATCTATTTGATCATGGGCGGGAGTGTGGCGGTATAAACAATGGGTTTCAACCAGTATCGCTACGAGATTCCCTCTACCCGTCCGCCCTTCGCAACTTACCCACTATCGGCACCGTTCAGCAGTTTGCCGATTCCTCTGCTCGCGCTCCTCACCTCGTCATCTCTCCACATAGCCATGTCCGTCGGTTAGTCTTCAATCCTAGCGATCGCTTTGTGCCGCATCACTTCTTCAGTGATGCCTCTAACTGAATCCGGATCTCCTTGCCGGGTTGCATCGTGATGGCGAATGGGATGCACTCGAATCCCGGAACCAGATTGAATGTCCGCTCTTGCGGCACAGTTTCGAACCCTTGGGTCGCGGCGGTGCGAACGATGAGGCTGCCATTTTTCTTGGTGATCCGAACCGTTCTAGGATCAATTTGCTCGACTGCTTCGCCAGTGCGCGAGACAACCGGCAGGATAAACCGGAGTGGCGCTGGGGGAGTAGTTACGACACCAGTATTCGCAACAATCTCAACTCCTGATTCGGTCAGGCGATAAAGAAGGTGGTAGTGAACATCCCCACCGGGAAAAGGCTGATGTGCAGCGGTGAGCAGGCGACCACGCGCGTCAAAGGCAATCTGGCCACGGGAATCGTTCGCCGTCAGCACTGCCTTGAGGTCGCTGAGGCTGGTGTAGGTTTGATCGCTCGCGCACTCGATACGTGGAGTGAGCGTCATGTGCGGAGATTCGCGGAACGTCTGCTGGTTTGAGATTTCGATCATTTGATACTCCGTCATGCTCGCGACAAGGATAGGGCCAAGTCCGCGGTGATAAAGCAGCGACAAGGCTCCGCCGGAGGCATGTCCTCCTCCCGAAGCGCCTCCTCCCCCGACCTGCACGTGTTCCACATACTCCCAGTCGTACTCGGTGACGGTGGCGCGCCAGTCTCCGATGGCAGCGAGGTGGGTACCGATCTCGGGATATGTCTTGAGACCATAGGCCTCATCTCGCGGCAGCGTAAGCCTCTCGTTGGACTCCAGATTCGAGCCGCCACGATCGAGTACCGTCGCCAACGCTTTGGCATGGGTGAATGTGTGGTGGATGCATGGCAGGTCTCCGTGTACAAAATAGTCCGGGCCGCCATAGAGAAGACCGTTGTGGGTGCAGGCAGCCATCAATTCGAGGTTGCGTCGTGCAACCTCTCGGAACTTCGGCTCATACTGGGCCAGGAGGGCATAGGCTGGATGACAGCCATCACTGGTGCGGCTTCCCCACCAACTCCATTTATAGTTGCGCGTACCCCAGCTGTTGTCCCAGCCGCCATCAGGAAGCATGAACTCCATGTGAGTTCGTAGCGCGGCAATAGCTTGGTCGAGCACCGTCTTGTCATTGGTCAACACGGCATACAGAGCTAGTGAGGGAAGAGACTCCTCCACGTTGTAGCCAAGGTCGACGGGATGGCAGTGCTTCGGGCTGAGCTCCTTCAGGGGATGACCTTCTCCGAAGAGCAAGCCGTTGGGGGTGAAATATTCGAGGCCTGTGTGGGCGAGCTTTCGCGCGCGGTCGAGATAGTGAGACTCGTCGAGCACCTGACCGCACAGGGCAAAGCATAAAGAGGCTGTGATTGGATAGTTGATGTTGCCGGTTTCGATTGTGATGAAGCCGTCGAGGAACTTCGCGGCTCGAGCCAGACGCTCGGTCCAGTGTTGCCGTGTTGCGGCATCGAGGAGCGATCCATGATGATGGAGCGCTTCCGCGAGCGCAATAGCATGGAATACCGTAATGCCTTTCCAGGAGCTTAGTGTAACGTCGTTGACCCAACTGCCATCGGAGCGGCTTACCTGACGTTCAGACCACTCATGCACTAGCAGAGCAGCGCGTAGATATTTGCCGTCGCCGGTGCTTTGAGCCACGCGCAGCAGCGGGTAGACCGCATCACCGCATCGCCCGTGGATCATACCGCAGGCTGGACAGAGAAGTCCTCCATGAAGCGCGGGATCCTTGATTGCCGACACTTGATGGGCAAGCAATCCGTCGCACCATGTTTGTAACAGGTCCGAGTATAGATCTGGCTCTGCTGTTGATTGGTGGGGCGAATTAGAACCCTGCTGCTCGCCGGCTGAAACAATCAAATCCGGGAAGACGAGTCTAGCGCCTAATGCAGTTGCTCCAGTAGCTGATAGTTGAAGCAACTGCCGGCGAGTAAATCCTTTGGTCAAACCGTATTTTCTCATCGAGAGAATATTAGACGAAGGACACATTCCTTGTATTGAATCCAGTCGGCCGTTCTCTGGAAAGCATCCGCTCGCAATCAAAACCCTAGATGCATTGTCATCTCGTGGCGAATAGAATGGTGAGTGCCCAGTAACGAACCTGAGAGTTACCAAGCTTCTTCGAAGCAAACTCTATGCGCTGAGTCGATACTGCTGAATCTTATACAACAAGCTACGATAACTGATGTTTAGATTCGTTGCGGCCCTTCTTCTATTCCATCCCGAAGCCTTTAGTGCGTCCTGGAGCATACGGATCTCGGTCTGATTCTTGACTTCATTAATCACATCTTTCATGCCCGTAACGGTCTGCACCTTTTTATCTGCGACGCTTTCCGTATATGTGTTTTGTACTGAAGCTGCGGCATTGGCTCGCGTCTTAGCTCTCAGGTCGTTGTAGGCCGATTCCTGATCCTGGAGGATGAGTGTACGAGTTACGAAATTACGCAATTCACGAAGATTCCCGGGCCACTGGTATTCCTGCGCTGCTTCAATAAGCCGGTCAGAGAATATAGTCGGTTGGCCAAGCTCCAGCGCCCCCCTGTGAATCAGCTGTTTCATTAGAAAAGGAATCTCTTCGCGGCGTTCGCGAAGCGGAGGAACTGTGATGGTCAATGTATTCAGACGGTAGTAGAGATCTTCGCGGAAGCGCTTTTCTGCGATTGCGCCCTGCATGTCGATGTTGGTGGCCGCCAGGACGCGAACATCTACTTGAGTTGAAAAGCGTGCACCCAGGCGACTGAACGAGCCATCTTGCAACACATGGAGCAGTTTGGCCTGCATCTGCGGACTCATTTCTCCGATTTCATCCAGCAGCAACGTTCCCTTGTTCGCAAGTTCAAATTTTCCGGGCTTGGATTTTGTTGCGCCGGTAAAAGCCCCGGCTTCATATCCGAATAATTCACTTTCCAAGAGTTCGGTAGGAAGTGCGGCACAGTTGACCTTGAGGAGCATCTTTTCTGAGCGCGCGTGATATTTGTGCAGGAGCATGGCTACAATTTCTTTTCCGACACCGCTTTCGCCCAGGATGAGTACAGGAATGTCAACAGTGGCGAGGACACGGACATCCCTGTAAAGCTGCATCATGGTCGGCGATGCGGCCAGGAAAAAACGGTTATTGTCCAACTCTTCCAGATGATAGCCGGGAGCTTTACTAATGGGGTTTTCTGACGATGGCGGCTCAAGCTCGGACTGGGAGGTAAGTCTCTCCAGATCCTGCCGCAGCAGAGGTTTAGTCAGCACTGTTTTTATGTTCCACTTCGCTGCATGGTTTTCCCATGAAGTGTCCCCCATCTCCGAGAGGATGCAAAGCTTCTCTCTGTTGACCTTCTCGAGAAGAGGGGGAGCGAAGAGAGCATTTCTTGGCTTGTTCCTTGCTGCGTCAAACAAGAGAAAATCAGCTATCACTCCGCGATGTAAAAACTGGAGTGCCTCGTGAGGTGAGGGGACACATATGGCTTTGTGGCCTTGGGATTCGACGGAAGTTTGAATTATGTTGCAGATATTTGTGTCGTCACTGATCGCTAGAATTTGCACTGCATGCGGCATCGATACACCTCGAGGCGAAATGGAAAGGTAGAGCAAGTGATGCAAAGGCAGACGTGATCCATTGGTCGTCGTCGACTACGCGTTTGCCAAAGACATCGATAATCTTGATAGGGGCCGAGAACCTTACAGAGATCAACGCACTATCGTCAAAAGACGAGTAGCGAATTGTAAATAATTCTAAAGAAACAATTCAGTTCACTTATTGTTGCTCGTAATGACTGGATAAGTTACCTTTTGAGCTAGATTCGATCAATCAAATTCCTTCAATTCTCATGAAGTGCTGCGAATTTAGCTCTACATAAAAGAAGTGTCAAACAAAAAATATAGATATGTCGGGTGAAAGGTTTTGCACAACTTGGTTTATCAAACTAAGTAGCGGCTTATCAAGAGATAGCCGAAAAAGAGGGATGGAGTAAGGTTTAGCTAGAAGTTGGAAGATGACGCAAATTGTGCTAGTTACGAGCATGCGTTTCGGTAACCTTTAAGTACCCCACCTGTGCATGTGATTGAGCCGTTTGGAAACGCTGCCGAGATCTTTTTTTAGCACGACATTCGTACAAAGCGTGGGTGAGCCTGTATCCATTGCTCCAGGCTTGAAGGGCATCACCCTCTGGCAGATAGGTTCGAGAGGATTTTGTTGACTGTAGTCGAACATCACTTTAGGCTGTTCCAAAGAAATTTTCCATTTCCAAACGCGCGATGAGAACATCATCGAGCGGACGCGCAAATGAATCTCAACAGTGTTTTAGGTCACGGTTACTCGCCATTTCTTCTCAAGTTGAAGTTGTCATTATCGGTGCTGGGATCGTCGGCTTGGCGACAGGCCTTGAACTTATTAGCCGTTTCCCTGGCGTATCCCTGGCTGTCCTCGAGAAAGAGTCGGCGGTTGCAAGCCATCAGACGAGTCACAATAGTGGGGTCATCCACTCCGGAATTTACTATAAGCCGGGTAGCCTAAAGGCGCGCCTTTGTGTTGAGGGTGCAAATGCACTCTTGCGATTTTGTCAAGACAATGCTGTGCCTTATGACCTCTGCGGTAAAGTAATCGTCGCGACCAGTGAGAGTGAACTTCCACAACTAGATGAACTCTATAGGCGCGGCAATGGAAACGGATTGAGCGGGCTGCAAATGCTCACTGCTGAAGAGATCTTGGAGTTTGAGCCCCATGCCACCGGCATTCGTGGCATCCGTGTGCCGGGTACCGGAATAGTCAATTTCGGTAGGGTCGCGGAGAAGTACGCAGATTTGATAAGGAGCCGCGGAGGAGCGATTTACCTGTCACACGAGGTGACTGCGCTGAAGCGCTCAGGTAATAGCACGATTGTTGAGACAACGGGTGGGCCTATTGAGGCGAAGTTGGTCATCAACTGCGCAGGTTTACATAGTGACCGCGTCAGTCGCATGGCAAATGCCCAGCTTGATCTGATGATCGTCCCCTTTCGCGGTGAGTATTACGAGATAGCTTCGGCCAAGCACCACTATATTAAGGGACTACTCTATCCTGTTCCTGATCCACAGTTCCCGTTTCTGGGAGTGCACTTCACCAGGCGCATTGAAGGTGGAGTTGAGGCAGGTCCAAACGCTGTTCTGGCTCTTAAGCGCGAAGGCTATTCGAAGAGATCATTTGATGTTGGTGATGTATTCGAATACGCTACTTTCCCCGGCTTTTGGAAGATGGCAGCGAAACATTGGCAGATGTCGATGGGTGAGTATCACCGCTCCTGGAGTAAAGCAGCCTTTGTGCGGGCACTGCAACGTCTCTTGCCAGAGCTAAGAGCGGAGGATTTACTCCCGGGAGGATCGGGCGTTCGAGCCCAGGCCCTGAATATAAATGGAAAGCTAATTGACGACTTCCATTTTGCTTACTCGGAAGGCATGGTTCATGTGTGCAATGTGCCATCACCCGCAGCTACCGCATCGCTTGCTATTGGCAAGTACATCGTAGATACAGTGATAAGGACTACAGGGATCTTGTGACCCTCCGTTAAGATAGCCGGTACATAAGTCCATTCAGAAGGAAGCCTATGTAGTCAAATACGGTAAATCCGATAGCTACCATAGCGTCATTCCTTGCCTGGAGTGTCTTTGATATAAGCAGTTTTAAACAAATACAACAATAGCTAGACCGAGTAATAACCATTTCGTGTGATTGCGAACTTTATCACTTGATATCAGTCTGATAGCAGAGACGAGGTATTTGTGCTCTGATCTCGTAAGCCTGCATACGTGTGAGCAGTGTAGTTGTTGAATTAGCATGAAAATTTGGGAATGAGATAAAAGTATCCCACTGCATTCATATGCCCTCCGAATCAGGCGGCGTGCAGTCATACGAAATTTATATAGACATTATCTATTCTTTCTCTTTTTTGCCTCTGGACCCACCGTACGCTTTGCACGCTTTAGAGAGGTGATGGTTGTGTCGCATAATCATGCTGTTTTTCCATCCTCAGGGCACGGTATGTCAACACCCACCCGTAGTTCCGGCGTTGAACCTTTGAAACTCAGTAGGATTCGCGTTTGGCCTGATGGGAGAATCGCGTGGTTCAATAGACTATTTAATTCTCTTCTTTTTGTGTTTGCTTGCTGTGCTTCAGTAATGACATCCGGTTGTGGGTCTGGAATCGTCGAACGGGCAATTCCCGGCGGCATTGATACAGGGACGGGGGCTGCGGCTCCGAGTCCGCAGTTGATGGTGAGTGCGGCGACCTTGGGGTTCGGAAGCGTGACGTTGAACACGTCGACGACGCAGATGGT
>Ga0193717_1000939_pt1 | contig 18360 bp, 20 predicted proteins | sample U2c2metaG_FD_145900 | JGI IMG/M metagenome (GOLD analysis project Ga0193717, IMG submission 145900) | Soil microbial communities from a riparian zone of the East river system, Colorado, United States - U2c2 | ecosystem: Environmental > Terrestrial > Soil > Riparian zone | place: USA: East River... | reverse complement strand
GTTGCGCCGCATGCTGAGCCTGCGTTTGGACTTCATCGCCATCACCCACTCCGCGACCGACGACCAGCCGGCCGTCCGCAACACGGCGAGGTCCTCGGTCGGCCGGGCGAGGCGCCGCCACGGGGCGACCGCCGCGACGTCGTCGGCCGTGAGCTGACGCAGCAGCGCGCCCGTGCAGCCGACCCCCAGCGCGCGCCGCATCGCGCGGACGTAGTCACGCAGGAACTCCCCCGTCGGCACGTCCGCCGACCACCAGCCGGGGACCGAGCCGGTGCCCGGGTTGCGCACGTGCAGGCCGCCGACCAGCCGACCCCGGCCGGCGCCGACGAAACCGTTGCGGCGCACCGGAAGGCCGGCCCAGTTAGCGCACACCACCCCGTCGGGCGTCGCGCCGGACCGCAGTACCGACACGAACACCGGCGTCCGCGACGACCACGCCTGGGCGGTCAGCACCTCCCACGCCCAGTCGGCACGCAGGCCGGCGCGCGCACGCAAGTCCTTCCAGTACACCGGTTCCGCGTCGTAGCGCGGATCGAACACGTCCCACGTCACCGTCCCACCACCGGCCCCGGCACGCCGACGACACACATCGGGCGCGCACCGAAGCCCAGCGTCTGCTTCTGCTCGAACATGGCCCGCCCGGCGGACAACTCCTTGCGGCCGCTGGCGATCACGTGCCGGATCGCCCGCGCGTGGCAGTCGAAGTACAGGTGCGCCCGCGCCCCGTCCGCCCGGCTCGCCCAGAACTGGAGCACCGGCGCCACCGGGTGGTCGAGGTAGGTGCTGAACGCGAGCACCCGACCGTCCACATCGGAGTACGTGAGCGTGTGCACGTCCGGCCGCCGCACGACCGCCGAAAGGTACTCGGCGCCGACCGGGGTGCGTGGGTCGAACCGTTGGGTACCGAACTTGGTCCGGTGCGTGCGCAGCAGACCGGCAAGCTCCGCACCGTCCACATCGGACCGGCCGGCGCCCGACCGGACGACCAGCGTCGGGTCCGCCGCGACCAGCCGGTCAACCTTCCGCACGTTCTTGCGCCGGTTGCGGGACAGGCTGGCGAGCCACTCGTCCTCGCTCCCCCACCGGTTCTCCAGCACCGACGCCGCGGGCTGGACCGGCCGCACCAGCCTGCCGCGCCCGGACACCAGCGGCACGAGCGACTCCGGCACGTTCCGGTAGATCATCCCGACCATGGCGGGGCCGAGGCGGGACCGGACCGCGCGCTCCATCGCGCGCAGCACCTCGGCGCCGCCATCAGCCAGCACGAAACCCTCGCCGCCGAGCCACGGCTGGTACACCTGCGCGACCCTGGGCAGCAGCCGGCCACCGAGGAACGGCCTCGGCCGCGCGTACCGACCTGCTCGCGCGGGCGCGCACACGAGCACGGCCATCGCCGCGACGATCACGTTGCCGGACCGTGCGATCACCAGCAGTGGCGGATGCCGCGACAGCCACGCCTCCATCGTCAGTAACGCGTAGTCCCATGGCGCGTGCAGATGGTGACGACGCTGGAAGTCGGTCCAGCCGAACGGTTCCGGATCCACCCGGGGATCGAGCACGGACACGGTCACGGCGTCACCACCGGCGTGCCGTGCCTCGGGCAGCGTCCGATCGAGACGTTCGCGCCGCCGTCGACGAGGATGTCCACCAGCCGGGGCGACTGCTGCCGCAGCAACGTGAACGCGAGCCCCGCGTCGGTCTCCCGCGCGTACACCCTGCGCCAGTCCAGGTGCCACCGGCCGCAGTCCCGCAGCCCACCGAGGTAACCGAGCGTTCGGTCGTGCAACAGACCGTTCGGGCCACTGTCCAGCTCGGACAGTTCACGGCGTGCGACCACGTCGAGCCGCACCGTGACTTCTTCCGGCAGCGCGGCGACCAGCCCGGCCAACTGCTTGTCGGCGCCGACCGCCACCACGGTCACGTCGCGTCGCAACGCGTTCGTCAGGTCGAGCCACGCGCTCTCGGTCTGTTCGGACTCCGGATCCAGCACGCAGCCGCGGACACCGCGTGGCAGATCCCACGGCCTCGGTGTGCCCTTGTTGTCCAGCACGGCCACGAAATCGTTGCGGCGTAACGATCTTTCGGCAGTGAGAACCGGGCCGAGGCCGCGCGTCGGATCCGTCCGATCGGACCCACCCGAGAGGGGCACGAGATCGACCATCCGGCGTAACGCCTCGTCCATCTGAACCGCTCCACTGTGGACGCCCGTCCGTTCGGACACCAGCACGGGGTCCGTTCGGCCCAGCAGCGCCCACCGTTCGCGATACAGCGGGACCGTGCGAAACGCGGAATTGACCATGTGGCGATAGGCGAACCGCCACCACCAATCGACCCCATGCCTGTTCACGAGCGGGAGTGTGCCATCGGTTCGTGCCACCAGGCCCCTTCGTGCCATTGTGCGGCCAAATGGCGCAACCCATCGGCCCCCCGATGACCTGAACGGCCGAACTCCGAGGGATGAACTGACAATTAATCCCACCGGCTGCTAGGAACTGAACCGCGTGCCCGAACCACAGGGCACACCTTGGGTGACCATCACCCTCCCCGATCGGAGATCCATCGATGAAGGTTGGCGTTACAGGGGGCAACGGCTTCATTGGCCGGTACGTCTGCGAGGAGCTGATCAGTAGAGGTCACGTGCCGGTCGTGTTCGACCACCGCGGTCGCGCCGCAGGTCAGGACTGGGATCTGATGTTGGGAGACATCAGGGACTCGACCGCCATGGTGGAGCTGGCCGCACATTGCGACGCCATCATCCACCTCGCCGCGGTGCTCGGCACCCAGGAGACCATCAACAATCCCCGGCCGGCCGCGGAAACGAACCTTCTCGGTGGACTCAACTTTCTCGAGGCGATCGCACAGTACGATCTGCCCGGCGTGAACATCGCCGTCGGCAATCACTGGATGAACAACACCTATTCGATCTCCAAGAGCGCCGTGGAACGTTTTGTGCACATGTTCAACGCGGACCGGGGAACGCGTGTGAACAATGTGCGGGTCGTGAATGCGTACGGTCCGCGTCAGCTCGCGGCCGCGCCATTCGGGGTCGGCAAGGTCCGCAAGATCACGCCCGCGGTCATCTGCCGCGCACTTGCCGGCTGGCCGGTGGAACTGTACGGCGGCGGCGTGCAGATCTCCGACATGGTGTGGGTCGGCGACGTCGCCCGCACACTCGTGTCCGCATTGGAGGCCGCCGAGCGCGGCGAGGTGCTCGACCGCGTCGTCGAGGTCGGTCCGATCGAGTCGACGAGTATTCGCGCGGTCGCCGAACTGATCATCGAGCTGTGTGTCGCAAAGGGATATTCGCCGGTGCCCATCGAGAACCTGCCGATGCGACCGGGAGAACAGGCCGGCGCGGTCGTCACCGCCGACCCGCAGACCCTTCCCGCGGTCGGCATCGATCCCGAGTCCCTCGTGTCGTTGCGGGAGGGCATGGGTCGCACCGTCGACTGGTTCATCGAGCACGAGGGCAGCCACTGGTCGGTCCCGGAGGGCGAGCAGCTCGTTCGCATGGCCAACTAGATGTCCGGTCCGGTCAGCGCCGGCATCACCGTGGTGGTGCCCTGTTTCAACGAGGCCGAGAACGTCGAGCACGCGTACCGGGAGATCGTGCGCGAGCTCGGCGGGCACGACCTCGAGATCCTGTTCGTCGACGACGGCAGCTCCGATGGCACCCTCGCCATCGTGCGCGGCCTCGCCGCGACCGACCCACGGGTGCGGTTCCTGTCGTTCATGCGCAACTTCGGTTTCGAGGCGGCGTTCTCGGCCGGTTACCGCTACGCGAGCCGGCCGTGGATCCTGCACATCGACGCGGACGTCCAGTTCCCGGTCGCCGAGGCACACAAGCTGATCGCGGCGGCGGAGTCCGGACAGGACGCGGTGTTCGGCGTGCGGGAGACGCGGCACGACCCGCTCGTGCGGCGGCTCGGGGCGCGGGCGTACCACTTCGTCGCGCGCCGGGTGCTCGGCATCGAGATCCCGCCGGGCGCCACCACCTTCCGGCTGGTGCGCACCGAGCTGGCCCGCGCGATCGTGGACCTGCGCCTCGGCACGCCGTACTTCCTGGCCACGGTGCCCCGACTGACCAACCGGTACTCGACGGTGCCGGTCGCGCACCGGGCCAGGCAGCGCGGCGGGTCGAAGCTCCACTTCCGCTGGCTCGTCGGGCACGCCATGGGCCTGTTCTTCGGGTTCTCCAACCGGATGACGACGGCCGCCGCGCTGCTCGCACTGACCGGCGCCGGTGTCGCCGCGCTGGCCGTGGTGGCGCTGGCCGTCGGTCTACTCGGGACGAAGGCGTTCGCGGCCGTGGTGCTGTGTCTGCTGTTCGCGGTCTTCGTCGTGCTCGCGGTGTCACTGCGCCACCTCGTCGCGGTCGGTTCCGGACAGCCGAGACCCGCGTTGTTCTACGTGCGCGAGGCCACGGTCGAGATCGACCCCGCCGACCGGTTGCTGGCCGAACGCGTCGGCGTGGAGGTCCGCTCGTGACCTCACTGGTGATCCTCGGCGCCGCCGACGGCGCGGTGCCGACCTACCAGCGAGCGGCGAAGCTCGGCTATCGCACCATCTGCGTCGACGTCCGGTCGGGAGCGCCCGCCGTGCCGCTCGCCGACGAGTACCTCCACATCAGCACCAGGGCGCCGGAGCAGATCGTGGCCGCGCTCGCCGGCCGGGACGACATCGTCGGGGTGCTGGCGCCGGCGAGCGACATCGCGCTGCCCGCGCAACGCACGCTCGCCGAGCACTGGGGGCTGCCGAACCCGATCTCCGAGGCGGCCGTGCTGGCGTCGGCGGACAAGTCGCACTTCCGCGCGGTGTGCGACCGGCTCGGCTTCCCCACCTACGGTTCGGTGGCCGGCACGGTCGGCCCCGACCTGCGCGCGGCGGCGCTGGCGCTGCGGTTCCCGACACTCGTCAAACCGGTCGACAGCACCGGAAGTCGCGGCGTGGTGCCGTGCGGCGGACCGGGCGGGCTGACCGCCGCGGTGGCACAGGCGATCGAGCACTCGCCGTCCGGCCGGGTGATCGTCGAGGAGCACCTTGACGGCGAGCACCTGACCGTCGAGGCGCTCGTCGTGGACGGCCGGGTGGCGTTCCACGCGGTGAGCGCGCGCACGATCACGCCGCCGCCGTACTTCATCACTTCCGGGCAGTGGCTGCCCGCGGAGCTGCCGGCGGCCGTCGACGCCGAGCTGATCGCGATGATGAACACGCTGTGCACCGAGCTGCGGTACGTGAGCGGGCCGCTGAACCTCGACGTGGTGCTGTCTGCCGACGGCCTGCTGTACCTGATCGAGATGGGCGCGCGGACCGGCGGCAACGCGCTCGCCGAGCTGATCGAGACGAGCTACGGCGTCGACACGCTCGCCGCGTCGATCGCGCTGGCCGTCGGCGAGCCGGTCGTGGTCACGCCACGCGAGCCGCGACCGGTGCTGATGTGGGTGCTCGCCGCGGACCGGCCCGGCACGCTCGCGGCCGTGCACGGCGTCGCAGAAGTCAAGGCCATGCCGGAGTTCGTCGACCTGCGCATGTTCGTCGAGCCGGGCGACCACGTGCAGCCGTACACGCAGGCGGCCAACAAGCTCGGTTACGTGCTGCTCGCCGGTGGTTCCGCCGCCGAGCTGCGAGCGGCCGCGGCGCACGTCGACCGGACGCTGCACGTCGAGTTGGCGGCGCCGTGACGCTCGCGTCGGCGGCCCCGCCCCGACTGTCGGAGATGGTGCGGCTCGCCGCGGGCCGCGGTGTGTTCCGACTCGCCAGCCAGCTCATGGCCGTCGCGCTCGCCGTGGTGTGGGGCGCGGCGACCTTCGGCCGGTTCACCAACGCGCTCGGGCTGTGCGCGTGGTTGCTGTTCGTGCCGACGGCCGCCGAGAAGGCCGCGCTGAAAGTGTTGCCCCGCATGCGGATCCTCACCCCGAGGGTGGCCAGGCTGACCGTGCGGATCGCGGCCGCGCCGGTGCTCACGCTGCTCGTCGCGCTCGGGGTGGCGCTGCTGGTGAGTCCACTGTCGACGGTCACGCTGTACCTCGTCACCGCGAGCTGGGCGGCGGCGACCGGGTTGCTGATGACCGTGTCCGGTCTGCATCGGCTGCGGGGCAGGCCGTTGTTCGACGCCGGCGCGTTCGGCGCGATGACCGCGGTCGTACTCGCCGGCACGGCGGTCACCTGGCTGGTCGGCTGGTCGCCGACCGCGCACCTGTCGATGCTGCTCGCCGGCATGCTGGCGGTCATCGGGTGCTCACTGACGGCACTCCCCCGCGACTGGGTCCTCGGCACGCGCGGCGATCGGCGACTCCTGCCCGCGTTCGGCCGCAGTGTGTGGCTGCTCGGGCTGTCCGAGCTGCTCGACGTGGCCGCACTGTCCACTGTGTACCTCGTGCTCGCCGTGACCGGCCGCACCACCGAGAGCGGCCCGCTGTACGTCGCGGTGCTGGTGGCGAGCATGGCCGGTTCGCTGCTGCTGTACCAACTGAAGCTGTACCAACCGGCGACCTCCGCCCGGCTGCGCGGCACCGGCGGCGCGGGCGGCCGCGCGCGGACGTTCCGGCTGCTGCGGGCCGCGGAGCGCGGCGGGCTGGTGTTCGCCGTCGCGGTCGGGCTGTTCCTGCTGCTGCCCGCCGGCCGCGCGGTGTTCGCGTCCGAATCCTATGTGGTCCTCGGCGTGCTGCTCGTCGCCGAGATCGCGTTGTCCACCATGGTCGTCTACGCGAACTTCCTGCTGGAGAACACGAACAGCAGCGTGCTCATCCTCACCTCCACCGCCGCCGTCATCGGACTGGTCGCCACCACCCTGCTCGCGCTCGCACTCGTGCCGTGGCTCGGCGCGGCGGGCGGGCTGACCGCGTTCGTCCTCGCGACCGCCATCAAGGCGGGCGTCCTGCGCGGGCTGCTGCTGCGCCGCCACCCCGAGCTGCACCCCTCCACCCCCTACTGAACTGCGGAGCTCCCATGTACGTACTCGGTATCAGCAGGCACCACGATGCCGCCGCGGCTCTGGTCCGGGACGGCGAGATCGTCGCGTTCGCCGAGCAGGAACGGTTCAGCCGGGACAAGCACGACGGCCGGTTTCCCACCGACGCGATCCGGTTCTGCCTGCGGCAGGCGGGAATCACACTGTCCGATGTGGACTATGTGGCGTACTTCTGGCAGCGCTGGAAGGAACCGCTACACGCGGCGAAGGTGTTCGCCCGCTACTTCCCCGCCACACTGGAGGTGTTCCGCAACGAGGGCGACCATGGCGCGAAGGCGTCCGGGCTCGTCGAGACGTTCCGGCACGGCGGCAAGAGCGTGGACAACTTCCACGTCGGCGGCGCGGTCCTCGGACACGTCAAGCGCGGGTACACACTCGGGCGGGACCTCAAGGAGGCGCTGGAGTTCGACGGCCCGACGAAGTTCACGGTCCGGCTCATCGACCACCACCGTGCCCACGGCGCGAGCGCGTTCTTCATCTCCCCGTGGGAGGAGGCTGCGGTGCTGACGCTGGACGGCATCGGCAGTGACGGCACCAGCACGTGCCTCTCGGTCGGGCGCGGCAAGACGATCACCGACCTGCGCCGTATCAAGTTCCCGCACTCGCTCGGCGCCATGTACGCGGGTGTCACCGGCTACCTCGGCTTCTACCCGACCATGGACGAGGGCAAGGTGATGGGCCTCGCGCCGTTCGGCAAGGACACCTACGTCGAGGCGTTCAAGGACCTGGTGCGCCTGGACAACGACGGCGGCTACGAGCTGAACCTCAACTGGTTCCGGCACCACACGACCGGCCGGCACCTGATGTCGGAGAAGTTCGTCGACCTGTTCGGCCCGGCGCGTGAGCGCACGAAGGTCACCGCCGACAACCCGATCTCCCAGCACTACATGGACATCGCGTACGCGTTGCAGGTACGCCTCGAGGAGGTCGGCCTGCACCTCGCCAGGTGGCTGCACGAGAAGTCCGGCATGACGAAGCTGTGTGTGGCCGGCGGCGTGGCGCTGAACTCGGTGATGAACGGCCGGATCTTCCTCGAGACCCCGTTCGAGGACTTCTTCGCCCAGCCCGCCGCGGCGGACGACGGCTCGGCGCTCGGCGCGGCGCTGCAGGTGAGCGTCGGCGAGCGTGGCGCGCCCCGGCCGACCGACGGTTTTCTGTTCACCGGCCCGGAGTTCACCGAGGCGGAGGTGGCGCAGGCACTCCAGGATGCCGGTGTCGAGTACCGCCGCGTCGACAACATCGCGGCGCACACCGCGGCCAAGATCGCGGACGGCAAGATCGTCGGCTGGATGCAGGGCCGGATGGAGTGCGGCCCGCGCGCACTCGGCAACCGGTCGCTGCTCGCCGACCCGCGCGACGCCGAGTCGAAGACCAGGATGAACGAGAAGGTCAAGCACCGCGAGGCGTTCCGGCCGTTCGCGCCGTCGTGTCTCGCCGAGCGCGCGGGTGACTTCTTCGCGAGCGGCTACCCGTCCTCGGTGATGCTGCTGGTGTTCGACGTGCTGCCACACCAGCGTGACGTCGTTCCCGCGATCACCCACGTGGACGGCACGGCGCGCGTGCAGACCGTCAGCAAGGACGACAACCCCCTGTACTGGGAGCTGATCTCGGAGTTCGAGAAGCTGACCGGCGTGCCGATGGTGATGAACACGTCGTTCAACGACAACAACGAGCCGATCGTGTGCACCCCGGAGGACGCGGTGGCCTGCTATCTGAAGACGGACGTGGACGCGCTCGCCATTGGCCCGTTCTGGGTCGAGAAGTGACCACGACGGCCGAACCTGTGGTGCACCGGCTTTACGCCGCGCGGCGGTGGCTGTGGCTCGCGGCCGCCGTGCCCGCGGCCGTGCTCGCCGCGTTGATCATGGTGGTGCTGCCGGCCGACCAGACGCTCGACAACCTGGCCGAGTGGCTGTTCAAACTGAGCCCGTTCCTGCTCGCGGTGGTCGCGGTCGCGACGTTCCCGCGCGGCCGGTTCGGCCCGGTGCTGGTGGTGCTCGGCGTGTTGGCGTACATGGGTTACCTTGACACGGCGCTGATACTGCGGGTGTTGGAATATCGTGAGCAGGGCGAGTTCTCGGTGGTGTACCAGTTCCAGCTTTTCGTGGTGACCTACATCGTCCTTTTCGGACTGCTCGCGTTCCGGCTCGGCGGCGCCCGCACGGCGACCACGCTCAAGGTCGGCGTCGCGGGTGTGCTGATCGTGATCTCCGGCCTGAACGACCTCGGGTTCTGGGTGCTGAACGACTGGCCGGACGGCCGACCGTCCACACTGGACTGGGCGTCGCACATCATCGTGTTCACCGGCGGGCCGCCGAGCATGCCGGTCGCGGTCGTGTTCCTCCTGGTGCATCTCGTGCTGGCCGGCGTGGTGATGGTGTTGCCGGTAGAACGGTGGGTCGACGAGCGGCTGGCGTCGTGAGCGGAGCTTGCGGAGCGAATCAGCGATATGCACGACGTCACCGAGCCCGCGAAGGGCGCCGGTGGAACGGAGCTTGCGGAGTGTTCCGGCGCCGCGCAGCGGGCGAGGGGACGTCGTGAAGACACTCGTCGTGCTCGGTGCGGCCGACGGGTCGCTGTCGACGTACCGCACCGCCCGCGCGATGGGGTACCGGACGGTGTGCGTCGACCGGTCGCCGACCGCACCGGGGGTGGCGCTCGCGGACGAGTTCCTGCCGCTCAGCACGCGGGACGTCGACGCGATCGAGTCCGCGCTGGCGGGCCGGGTTGATCTGGTGGGCGCACTGGCGCCGTCGACCGACATCGCGCTGCCGACGTTGCTCGCGTTGACCGAACGGCTCGGGCTGCCGGTGTCGATGTCGGCGGAGGCGGCCAGGGCGTCGCTGGACAAGCGGCACTTCCGTCTTCTGTGTGACGAGTTGGGGTTCCCGTCGTACCGGTGGCAGGAGGTGACTTCCGCCGCTTCGTGGCGTTTCGCCGGCCCGGTCGTGGTGAAACCGGTCGATGCGCAGAGCGGCCGAGGCGTCACCCGGTGCGACTCGGAGTCCATGATGGCGGGTGCCGTCACGGCCGCCCGTGCGTTGTCGTACTCCGGTAAAGTCGTTGTGGAGGAAGAGGTCCCCGGCACACACTGTGGTTGTGAGTGCATTGTGGACAATGGTCGGGTGGTGTTCCTGGCGCTGACGACCAGGACGCTGTGCCCGCCGCCACGCGCGGTCACCACGGCGCACCTGATGCCGGCGGAGTTCCCCGTGGCACCGGTGGCGGCGATGGTCGAGCGACTCTGTGAGCGGCTCCAGTACCGGACCGGGCCGCTGAACCTGGACGTCGTGTTCAACGACGGGGTGCCACACCTGATCGAGATGGGCGCGCGCACGAGCGGCAACGGGCTGGACGAACTGGTGCGACGTTGTTATGGCGTGGACACCATCGAGGCGTCGATCAACGCGGCCGTGCACGCGCCGATCACGGTGGCGCCGCACGCGCCTCGTCCCACGATGTGGCAGTCGCTGTCCACCGACCGCACCGGCCGGCTGAGGTCGGTTGGTGGCCTCGACGCGGCGCGCGCGCTGCTCGAGATCGTTGACCTTCAACTGTTCGTCTCGCCCGGCGACGAGGTGCGCGCGCACGACAATGTCGCGGACAAACTGGGGTGGGCGCTGCTGTCGGCACCGTCGACGTCGGAGTTGCGAGCGGCCGCCGACCGGCTGCTGCACACACTCACGTTCGAGGTCGATGCCGCGATGAGTCCGGCGCCGTAGCCGCGCCGTCTTGGCCTCCGGCCCCCCGTTTTCCAGCCTAGCTGCGAGCACCGACAGTCCCGGTGCGCCGGGACGTGGTTGTCCACAGGGCCACTACCCCGATGCTGGGGCCGCGAACGGCACCTTTGGGACATCGGTCATGCCGCGAAAGGCGCGTTGGGGGCATCCAGTGCCCTCCAGTGCTCCGAACGCGCCTTTGGGGGCATCACGCATGTCCCGAACGCGCCTTTCGCGGCGCGGAACCACTGTGGACGGCATCGACGAACTGCTGTATATCCTGTCGTACGCCCACCCCTTCCGTGAGCAGCCCGCGGATCTGCGAGGCAACGGCGAGACGATCCACCTGCACGCCACCGACGTCGACGTGCACTGGCTCGTCAGTCTTGGCGCGGACGGCCATAGCTGGGAGCACGTGAGCCAGGAACCGGACAACCCGGCATCAGCGACGGCGCGCGTGGCCCCGCGGTCCCCTTCCGATCTTGAGGAGGTAGCGTGATCGCGACCGAATGCGAGCACGAGCGCGGGGGCGCCTCAGATGATCATTCGACGTAGCGTTCCCGTTGCGGTCAGCCTCGGCGCGGCTCTTGTGCTGATCGTGAGCGGATGCTCCGACAGCAAGTCCGCCGACTCGGCAGGGCCGTCTCCGGAAAGTTCCGACAAGCCCGCCGTCACCACCATCGACCTGACCCTGAACGGGCAACCAGTCGATCTGACCGGCGCAACGTCGAAGTGTTACGACTATGAAGGGCACCTGATGGTCGAGGCGCGCAACGCGGCCGACCCCGATGCCTCACATTTCCTGATGGACTACTACCGGGACGAAGTGGCCCTCAGCATCGGTGTTCGAGACGGCGATCCAGACCTGTTCGAATACGAACAAGGCGAAAGAGGCCAGACCGCCAAGGTGAAGCGGGACGGCGACTCAGTGTCGGCCACGGGAACGATCGGTGTGGCTCTGAATGACTCGACGGCCCCTCAGCCGTTCTCGATTACCGCTAGCTGTGCGAAGTTCTTCAACACCCCGCCGGACAGCAGCAAAGTCGATTCGTCAGATCTGCCCAGCATTCCATCGTCGTGTCCGCCAGGCGAAGTTGTGTGCTACCCGGGCGGCAACTAGCCCTCCTTGCGAGCCTGTCCGGGGGCACCGACCGCATCCGCCTCCATCAGCCCTCCGCTGGGCGAGGATCGACACGCCGACTCGGCTGGCCAGGGGCTTCGGGTACTGAGTAACGTCGCGGGCATGTCCGTCTTCGAGCGACGTCTGACCTTCGTCACCGAACCCGGCAGCCGCCCGTGGCTGGTGGCCGACCCCGGCTCCGAACACGTGGTGGTCTCGGACGATCAGGTCAGCCATGCTGTCGACAGCCTGGCGGCGGACCTCGACACGATCCGCGGCGCGGACGCACGGACAGCGGCCGACCAACACGGTGTGTTCGAACCCGCCGATCCGGTCTGGTGCGGCACGCGGGAGGTCGCGCTGGCTTATGTGTGCCAGGAGATCGCCGACATCGTACGGCCCATTGAGCCGACGAGCGATCTCAGCAAGTGGAGCTGGTGGGAGAAGCTGGTGCGGCGCCGTGACTGGCTCCGCGCGAGACGGCTAGCCGCGCTGCCGAGTCGGTTCAACTACACGGTGGCACTTTTCGGCGAGGGAGCCGGCATTCTCGTCCAGACCACGAGCCGCGGGTGGCCGTATCGGTTCGGGGAGAACTGCTTCGTGCTCGATGAGGACGGCGCGGTTCACCACTTCATCGCGTGGAGCCGATGACGCAGCCAGGAGGGACGGCGCCGCACGAGTTGACACGACCACCAGCGCCGCGCTGATCTTGCTGGCGCAGCTCCGCGGCCTTGCTGCCCTACCAGCCGCCCGGATCGGTTTCCCGATGGGCGGCTCCCTGACAGTGACGCGAGGTCACGTCACGGTGGGGAGCCAGAAACGGCAACTAGCCGAGGTGGTGCGTGGCGAGCACGTCGGTCAGGGCCGATGGGCGCCGCTCGATCGGCAGCGCCTCGACGATGGCGGTCGTGCAGCCGATGCCGACGGCGGCGCCGTCGGCCTCCGCGCTGTCGCCGACCATGAGCACCTGCTCCGGCGGCAGGCCGAGCCGCTGACATGCCACCGTGAAGATCTTGAGGTCGGGCTTGACCACACCCTCCTCATAGGACAGCACGAACTCGTCGACCAGCTCGACGACGTCGTGGCGCCGGAACGCCTCGCGGATGTCCCACGCGATGTTGCTGACCACCGCGACCGGCACACCGGCGTCCCGCAGCCGTCGCAGCACCGCGACCGTGTCCGGGTAGGGCCGCCACGACACCGGGTCGGTGGACCGGGCGTAGACGGCCTCCGCGCCGCCCGCCGGGAACTCGATGCCGGCGGCCACGAGCGAGGCGAGGTACACGGTGCGGTGCACCTCCGGGTCCAGGTCACGCCGGCCCCATGCCTCGACGAGGTCGGCGGGCAGGTGGTCGCCGGACAGCGTCGGAGCCGTCAACACCTGTGTGAGCCGCTCGTTCAGCTCCTCGTCGGCGGCGTGGTCGTCGAGCCACCCCGCCTGCGGCTCGAGACGGAACAGAGTGCCGGAGAAGTCGAACAGGACGCCACGGATCATGCGACCCACTCTATGTGGAGCCCGCGCCGCGCTACCGTGATGCCCGATGGAACCCGATACGCTGGTAGCAGCGCGTTACCGTCTCGTCGCCCGTGTCGGACGCGGGTCGATGGGCGTCGTGTGGCGGGCGCGGGACGAGCGGCTCGATCGGGTGGTGGCGGTCAAGGAGCTGCTGGTCGACAACAACGACCCAGCCGACCCGGCAGACGACGCGACCGCGCGTGCGCTGCGCGAGGGGCGGATCGCGAGCAGGCTGCGGCACCCGAACGCGATCGCCGTCCACGACGTCGTGACGCACGACGGCAGGCCGTGCCTGATCATGGAGTACCTGCCGTCGGAGCGGCTCGGCGCGCGGGGCGCGCTGCCGCCGGCCGACGTCGCCCGTATCGGCGCGCAGGTCGCCGGCGCGCTCGCCGCGGCACACGCGGCCGGCATCGTGCACCGGGACATCAAGCCGGAGAACGTGCTGATCGGCGAGGACGGCACGGCGAAGATCACCGACTTCGGCATCTCACACGCGGCCGGCATCGGCACGGTGACCGCCACCGGGATCCTCGCCGGCACCCCCGCCTACCTGGCGCCGGAGGTCGCGGGCGGCGCCGACGCGGACGTCCGGTCGGACGTGTTCTCCCTCGGCGCGACGCTGTACTCGGCGGTCGAGGGCACTCCGCCGTTCGGGCTGGACGACAACCCGATCGCGCTGCTGCACCGGGTCGCCGCCGGGGAGGTCCGGCCGCCGCGACTCGCCGGGCCGCTGACCGGGACGCTGTCGTGGCTGCTGCGCCGCGATCCGGCCGAGCGGCCGACCATGCGCGTCGCGCACGAGGCACTCGTCGCGGCCGCCGATGGCCGGCCGGTGTCCGCACCCGCGCCGAGGACCCCGACGCTGGTGCTGCCGGCGCGCAGGCAGGTGTCGCGGCGAGCCGTCGTGCTCGGGGCGTCGGCCGCGGGTCTGGTGGCGGTCGGGATCGTGCTGGGCTCGGTGAGCAACGACCCGGAGTCGAGAGGGGCGACCGGCACGCCGACCACCACCCCGACGACCACCACTCGCGCGGCGCCGGCCTGCGTGGCCACCTACGAGATCACCAACTCCTGGGCGGACGGCTACCAGGCGGAAGTCACCGTGCGCAACGACGACGCCAAGACCCTCACCGGGTGGGTGGTGACCTGGACGCTGCCCGACGGGCACAAGATCAACAACCTGTGGGGCGGCGTGGTCGAGCGGGACGGCGCGGCGGTGACCGTCACCAACGCCGACTGGAACGTCACCGTGCCGGCCGGCGGGACGACGTCGTTCGGGCTGATCGTCGATACCCCCGCGAACGACCACCGGGCGCCGGACCCGCGCTGTGCGAGCCAATAACACAGGCAAGTCCACCCGTTCGACGGAACGGCACGGGTCCGCGATCGACCTCGCGACGACATAATCTGTCTGGCGGAAGCGGAAGACAGGCGGTGTGGTGCGCGGGATCGACTACTACGAACTGCTCGGGGTGCGGCGGAGCGCGTCGCCGTCCGAGATCAGGTCGGCGTACCGGGCGCTCGCCAAGGCGATGCATCCCGACACGGGCGGCACCGCGGGCGCGTTCCGGCTGCTGCGCGAGGCGTACGAGACGCTGACCGACCCGGAGCGCCGCGACGACTACGACCGGGGCGAGGAGCCACTCGCGCCACCGGCGCCGCGCCGGCCACCGCGCACCGCGGCCCCGCACCCGCCGACGCTGCCGGCGATCCCGCCGGACACCATCGAGTGGTGGGACGAGGTGCGCGGCGGTCGCGTCGTGCTGCGTCCCGAGGCCCAGCCCACCCGCGAGGTCACGGTGGCCGCGGCGGGCGGGTGGGTGCTGGTGCTGCTGGTGGTGGTGCTGGTCGGCCCACCCGCGCCGCTGATGATCCCGTTGCTGCTGGTGCTCGCCGGGTCGGGCGTCGCCGTGTGGCGCCTGGTCCGCCGCCACCTGGCGGCGACGGCCGTGGACCGGGCGTTCGTGGCGGAGTTCGGCGAGCGGACGGTGTTCGGCCGGCCGGGCACCGAGCAGGACGAGGTGGGCGAACGGTTGACCGCGGACCTGCTGGCGCGGTACCTGACGCGGATTCCCGGCGTGCGGATCTGCCACGGGCTGGCCGCCGAGGTGGGTTCGGTGTTCGCCGACATCGACCACGCCGTGCTGTGCGGTGGGCGGCTCGTGCTGATCGAGTCGAAGGTGTGGCTGCCGGGACACTACGACCTCGACGCGTCGGGGGTGTTGTGGCGCAACGGACATCGGTTCCGGGGTGGCGCGGCCACGCTGCCGGACCGGATCGCCGCGTACCGGGCGCTGCTGCCGGATCTCGACGTGCGCGGCGTGTTGTTGCTGTACCCGAGCCGGACCGGTGACCTCACGGTCGCCGACGGCGCGGCGGACGTGCGGCCGATGGTGCCCGAGCAGTTCGTTCGGGAGCTCGGCGGCTGGTTCGCCACCGATCCGTCCACAGTGGACAGAGAAGCGTTCAGGACGCTACTGCGGCAGGTCGTCTCCCCCGGCTGACCGGGCCTCTGCGACCTTCGCGTGCAGCCGCTCCTTGATCTCGTCCGGCGTGTAGGCACGTCGCCGCCGCTCGCCCCTGGCGATGACCGCTCCCGTCGCCGCGACCCCGGCGAGCCCCGCCAAGCCAACGATCTTCCACCAACGCATGGGCATACGCTACAACGATGCTGACGCTCGACCAGGCGGTCGACCTCACCCGCACCGGTGACGTGTGGTTGTTCCGGGGCAACACGGCCGCCGACCGGACCATCCGCATCACCACCAACAGCCCGGTGAACCACGTCGGCATGGCGGTGGTCGTCGAGGATCTGCCGCCGCTCATGTGGCACGCGGAGCTGGGCCGCTCCCTGCCGGACATGTGGGCCGGCGCCCACCATCGGGGTGTGCAGCTGCACGACCTGCGGGCCGCGGTCGTGCAATGGACCGGGAGGTATCGGCAGCGCGCGTGGCTCCGGCAGTTGGAGCCACCGGCGACCGGCGACATGGAAGAGGCGGTCCTGCGCACGATCGCCCGCCTGGACGGCACCCCGTTCCCGTCCACCGCGCGCCTGTTCACGAGGTGGCTGTACGGCCGCGCGCCACTTCCCCGCAAGCCGGCGCAGGAAGGCAAACTGGAGACGGCGTACTGCGCGGAGGTCGTCGCGATCACCTACCAGTCGATGGGCCTGCTCCCCGCGAAGGCGCCCAACTGGTACGACCCAGGCCGCTTCTGGAGCGGCGACGACCTGGACCTCACCGGCGCCCAACTGGGCGAGGAGATCGCGATCAACGTGCCCTGAACTAGCTGTCGAGTCTCGCCAGCACCTGAGGTGCGAGTTCTGCGGGCTCGAGCCGGTACGCACGCCACCGATCCCGACTGGCGGCTTTCATCGAGGCATAGAACCGCAGCCTCCCTCTGGCGCTCGGCTTGCCGGCCATCTTGTCGAAGTCCTCGCTGGGCACCAACCAGGCCGCCATGATCCGCGCCTCGGTGATGTCGACGGCCACAAAGAGAAGACACAGGTCAGGCCGTGGCCGGAAGGTCTGCGAACGAACGAAAGCCACGAACATCCCCGAGCGGACACGCTTACTGTCCGACATCCGCGCCTTCACCTGAACGGCCAATGAGGTGACCTCAGCAAGATCGTCTCGGGTGCGCGTGGCGTGAGCGCGTCGATGGTCACCGCGCGGGGTCGTGACCACGGTGTGTCCCGGGCTACCGCGTACCGCTATGTCGATGAGGTCATCGGTGTGCTCGCCGACCAAGCACCAGAGCTGCACGAAGCTCTGGAACAGGACCTGGCCTAGGTGATCCTCGACGGGAAGATCTTCTCTCGGTGCACGACCTGATCGTGGCGCGTGAGCATGTGCTGGGCGCCCTGAATTTTGGTGAGATCATGTCAGAACGTGTTTGAGATCGTTACGCGGTGGGGAACTGGCGTGGTCCGGGTCGTGTAGCGGGTGTTCCTCGGGCGATGCGGCGGGTCATGGTGTTGATGGCGGCCCAGCGGATGATCGCCTCGGCGGTGGCCGGGTGGCGTTCGTAGTCACGGGCCAGGCGTCGGTAGCTGGTGAGCCAGGCGAAGGTGCGTTCGACCGCCCACCTTCTGGGGATCACCGCGAATCCCTTCTGCCCTTGTGGTTTGCGCACGACTTCGATCGTGGTCTTCAGCAGCGTGCGAGCCCAATCGGTCAGGGCGCCGGCGAACCCGCCGTCGGCGAACAGGTGTCGCACCCGACGAGCCGCGCGGGACATGAGTTGGCGGTGCCGTAGTTCCAGCAGCAGCTTCCTCGCGCCGTCGCGGTCCTGCACGCTGGCTGGCAGCACCAGCACGACCAACAGGAGCCCGAGGGTGTCGGTCACGATGAATCGCTTACGGCCGTTGATCTTCTTACCCGCGTCATAGCCGCGGCTGGCGACCCCGACGGTGTCGGCGCCTTTGATCGACTGGGAGTCCATCAACCCCGCACTCGGGTCTGGGTCCCGTCCCTCACTCTCGCGGACCTGGGACCGCAGGGCGTCGACCATCCGGAAGGTCAGCTTCTGCTGTTCCCACCGGGTGAAGTACCAGTACACAGTCTCCCACGGCGGGAAATCAGCAGGCAACTGCCGCCACGCACATCCAGCACGCACCACATACAAGATCGCGTCCACGATGTCCCGACGAGGATGCTTCTCCGGCCGGCCGCCTCGGGGATGACTCGACGGCGCGGGCAGCAACGGCTCCACCACCGCCCACTCACCATCGGTCAGATCCGACGGATACCGCTGTACACGCGTCATCCACCACACCCTGGCCGGTCCAGCCGACAAGATCAACCAGCCACGCCGACCAAGATCTCAAACACGTTCTCAGTGCGGCGGCAGTGATTTCTGCCGTTGGGGTGTTTGTTGGATGGGTTTATTGGCGTTGGTGTAGCAGATTGAGGTGATCTCAGCAAGATCGTCTCAGATGCGCGGTGGCGTGAGCGCGTCGATGGTGAAGTCGGCTCTGTTGCTGTTGGGAGCCGGTGAGATGTGGGCGGGGAGCTCCTGATAGGACTGGATTTGC